>CXUV01000063.1_pt1 | contig 6233 bp, 6 predicted proteins | sample 941201 | NCBI WGS metagenome assembly CXUV01 (sample SAMEA3493506, study PRJEB9703) | human gut metagenome | biome: ENVO:mammalia-associated habitat; material: ENVO:feces | place: Bangladesh | collected 2010-01-06 | reverse complement strand
CCCCGCCTCGGCCAACCGCTTGGCAATGGCGATGCCAAGCCCGGTCTTGCCTGAGGCAGTAGGCCCTACGATACTGACGACTCGCTTCATGTTGTTTTCCCCCTCGTACACTTTTGCTCGTACCGTAACTCCCCCTCAGTCCGCTTCGCGGCCAGCTCCCCTCAGAGAGGGGAGCCGAGAACTTGCAGTTCCTCTCTCTGAGTGGAGAACCTTCTCAGTGTCGCACCGAGTAGGTCTGCCCTTGAGCAAGGTCAGGGTCGGCGATGAGATTGTGGCGACCGGCATGGGTGACGGTGGCCGTCACGAAGTCGCCAATCTGCGGCATGGGCTGGCCCTCGGGCACGCCGATATGCACCAGCACGCCGGTCTTCTCGCGGCCGGTGACTCGATGGGTGTCGGCATCCTTCTTGCCCTGAGTACCGGTGATCATCACTTCAACGTCACGGCCTTCGAAGGACTGCAGATTCTCCGCGGTGATCTGTTCCTGCAACGCCACCAGTCGGTCGAAACGATCCTGGACCACATCGTGCGGTACCTGTTCCATTTCGGCGGCCGGCGTGCCGGGGCGCGGCGAGTAGATGAAAGTGAATGCGGAAGAGAACCGCGCTTGACGCACGACATCCAAGGTCTGCTGGAAATCCTCTTCGGTCTCTCCGGGGAAGCCGACGATGATGTCAGTGGAAATCTGCGCATCCGGCATGGCCTGACGCACCTTCTCCAGAATCGTCATGAACTTGGATGCGCGGTAGGAACGGCGCATGGCCCGCAGAATCTTGTTGGAGCCTGACTGCAGCGGCATATGCAGCTGATGCATCACGTTCGGGGTCTCAGCCATGGCTTCAATAACGTCATCGGTGAAAGCGGCCGGATGCGGCGAGGTGAAGCGTACACGCTCGAGCCCATCAATCGTGCCGCAAGCACGCAACAGTTTGCTGAAGGCATAGCGGTCACCGATGCCATATCCGAAGGAATTCACGTTCTGCCCGAGCAGGGTGACTTCCTTGGCGCCGTTGGCCACGCACTGGCGCACTTCGTCAAGAATGTCTCCCGGACGGCGATCCTTTTCCTTGCCTCGCGTGGTCGGGACGATGCAGAACGTGCAGGTGTTGTTGCAGCCCACGGAAATCGCCACCCACGAACTCACGCGGGAAGCCCTGGCCGCAGGCAGTTGGCTTGGGAACTGCTGAAGCTGGTCATCGACCTTGACCTGCGGAGTATCGGCGGCACGGTTCTGGTTGAGCAGTTGCGGCAGGTCGCCGATGTTCTTGGTGCCGAATACCGCAGCGATCCATGGCGCCTTATTGGCGATTTTCTGGCGGTCAAGCTGAGCCATGCACCCGCCAACGGCAATCTGCAGGTTCGGGCGTTGACGCTTCATCTCCGCCCACAGGCCCACCGTGCCATACATGCGTTCGGCAGCGTTCTCACGCACCGCACAGGTGTTGAGCACAATGAGATCGAGGTCATGGTCATTGACCTGTTCCTCGGTGGCCGGCACATAACCATCTGCCTCGAGCACGCCGGCAATGCGCTCGGAATCATGCACATTCATCTGACAACCGAGGGTATGGATGTGGAACACGCCCTTGCCGCGTTCCTGTGTTGTAAGGTGCTCATCGGATTCAATCGAGGCGCGCTCCGCCTCGGTCATCATGTCTTCGTTCATAATGATCGATTCTATCGGCCGGGTTCGTCATGATGCGCGGCAGCGGTCCGCACCAACTGGAGAAACCGGTACATGGAGTATCTTGGGAGATTCCCCGGCAACTCCCATATCGGGCAGCTTGAGCCGAGTATATTGATTGACGTGATACTTGACCGACATAGCCGACTGAACACTTCCGACCTGCAAGCCCGACTGAAGACGCTGGACTTGCCCGGCGGCATCTTCAATACCGAGCAAGTCACCGAATTCGTGGATCAGATGCAGGTATATGAAGGCGCAATGTACGAAATCAGCACCAAGCTGGAAATCCTCGATGCCGAGTTCCAGGTGCGATTCAGCCATGATCCGATACATCATATGGAACGGCGTCTGAAATCCGTGAACTCGATTATCGGCAAGCTGGAACGCAAGGGATTGCCGCTCAGCGTCAGTTCCATCAAAGACAACCTGTTTGATGTGGCCGGCATCCGCGTGATCTGCAATTATCGCGATGACGTGTATTCCGTGTCGAACTACCTGTCGTCGCAGTCCGACATTCAGGTGCTGCGGGTCAAGGATTACATCAAGAATCCAAAGCAGAACGGATACCGTTCGCTGCATGTCATCTATGCGGTGCCGGTATTCCTGTCTTCAGGCGCGCATTACACGCCGGTCGAAGTGCAGTTCCGCACCATCGCCATGGATTACTGGGCATCGCTGGAACATGCGCTGCGGTACAAAACCGACCTGCCGGACGCCAAACTGAATGAGCATTCGCAGACGCTGCTCGACTGCGCGCGATCCTTGCAGAACATCGAAGTGCAGATGCAGAACATTCACCGCGATATTAACGGCGCACCGCAGGTGGGCGAAGCGCCCAAGACCACGGACTAGCCTTTTCTCAGAATTTTTGGCAGTTTAGCAGGGGCCTGCGCCAGCAGAGTGCCAATGAAGATCAGCGCACAGCCAAGATATCCACGAGAAGTCATCACCTCGCCAAGCAGCAGCGCGCCGCCAACCGCGGAGAAAAACGATTCCAGGCTCATCAACAGGCTCGCGCGAGTCGGCGGCACCCACTGCTGACCAACCACCTGCAACGTGTAGGCGATGCCCACCGAACCGAAGCCAGCATACAGAATCGGAATCCAGGAATGCGCGGCACCGGCCCAATCGACCGAGCCCTCAATCAAGGAACCAGTCCAACTCAACACGGCGGTAGTACAGAACTGCCCGAATGAAAGTTTGATGGCATCCACTTTGGCACCCAGCGTGTCGATGACCAAGATATGCACGGCAAACAACACGGCAGTAAAGACCAGCAGAATATCCGCCAACCCGATTGAACCGAATCCGTCAGTGATGCACAGGAAGTAAAAGCCCGCGATAGACAATGCCACGGCCACAAACACCAGCACGCCGATGCGCCGACGCAGGAACACAAATGCCAGTAACGGCACCATCACGATATACATGGCGGTAAGGAATCCCGCACGCCCGGCTGATTTACCGTACAGGATGCCATATTGCTGTAAAGTGCTGGCGGTGAAAAGCACAATGCCGCAAATCACGGAAATGATAATCGGGTTGGCGAGCAGACGAATCGCAGGCGATGAGGTCTGAACCAACTGATCTCCCGCACCGACTGCCGCGGTATCGGCAGCTTCACTGGTACTGCTGCTCCCCCGACCACGCTGCCACAGCAGAATCGGCACCAATGACAATGCACCTAGCGTGAAGCGGGTGGCATTGAAGAACATGGGGGACATCGAATCCATGCCCTGCACCTGCGCCACAAACGCAAAGCCCCAGATCAGCGCGGTCAGCAACAGGCACAGCATGCCTACGAGTTCTTGTCTTTTCACGGGGAGTCAGCCTACCGTCCAGATGTGTCGGGCATGAAAAAGCCCGGCCACATTGTGGTCGGGCTTGATGCGGTCGTATGCCGCGAATCAGTGCATGACTAATCCCTGTTGCCCAGCAACTGGAGGATGTAGAGGAACATGTTGATGAAGTCGAGGTAGAGGTTCAGCGCGCACAGGATGGAAATCCTCTTGACCATCTCCGGCCCCTGAGCCTCGTACTGGCTCAGCAAAGCGCGCGTGGACTGCGCATCGTAGATGGTCATGCCGGCGAACAGGATCAGGCCAAGCGCGCACACAATCTGGGTCATGCCGTCAACGTGCAGGAACATGAGCACCAGCTGCGAGATGATAAGCACGATCAGGCCGATCATAAGAATCGGGCCGGCCTTGAGCATGTTGATCTTGGTGGTCATGCCGAACATGGTCAAAGCGAAGAAGAACGCCGCAGTGATACCCAGTGCGGTGACGATCGAACCAAGGCTGTACACCATGAAGATGGAGCTCAGCGTAAAGCCCATAAGCGCCGCGTACACATAGAACATGACGCGGGCGGTGCCGGACTTCATTTTGGTGACGCGAGCGCCGAGCACCACGGCAAGACCCACCTGAACCACACAAAGCGCGATGAGGCCGATGGCACCGGTGGATGCGAGGAACGCGTAATAGGCTCCCGTCATCTGCCCGATAAACGCCACTATCGCGGTGACGATGACGCCAATGGTCATTTCGCCGTAGACCTTGGTTACGGAAGCGCGGCAAGCCTCCTCATAGCTGTAAGTCATCGTCGTGTTGATGGCCGCTGTGCCTGCACCCGTGCCTTGCGCGGTGTTGTAATCGGAAGTATTGTATTGCGGGTTGTACTGCCCGTTGTTCTGGGGCTGCTGACCGAATGTCATAATCGCTCCTTTAGCGTTGTTTCACGTTCCATACTAGTAGAGCAATGCTGAACATTCCATGAATGAGAACGGCTTTTCGTGCATCTCAGCTCGTGGCGCAACGAATACCGAGTTGTTGATGATTGGCATGAAGCTCAGTACCAGTCCCAAAGCGCCAAACACCACGGCAACAACACCACAGATCGTAAGGGGTTGACGAGGCTGATGCCGAGCGGTCTCAGCAGGCGCAATCGGACCGGGCTGCGTAACGGGTTGCTGATCGGATCAAGAGGGACTGACGAACGCACGGCGTCATGCGCCCGAAACACCGGTATCGCTGGAGGTTTCGGCTTCCCCACAGGCCGGCGTTCATATTCATATCAGTAATCCGATGCAGGAGCCCAAGAACCAGCCACATGCCGGTTCCACACAACCCATCGCCCAGACACCTCAGGGCAGAGATGCGCACGGCGCAGGCTTGCCTGGATTAGCTGCACGGCACCACAGTTCAACACAGCCAGTCAGAAACAGCTGATTGACGATTTAAGCGAGTCTCAACCGCGCTCGCGCAGAGATGAGGCGCGCGAATTGCTTGGTGCGTTGCCCGATCGTGAGCGTGAAGCCGTGATGTTGGCTGCGGAAGGCTATACCAACGCCGAGATCGCCTCCCGTATGTTCATCTCGGAACGCACGGCAAAAGCGCATCTTTCCTCGGCTGCGGACAAACTGAACATGGGTCGGGTACAGATGGCTCGACTTGTGGAGAGGGCCGATCTGCCCGCACGATTGTAAGATGCCCTTCCGTTACGCTCGCGGCTTCATCATTGTTAGGACGTAACAGGCATAATGGGCATATGAGTGAACCGATTATCCGCACTTTGCGCAAGAGCGACTACCCGGCATTAATCGACGTGGTGCGCCGCATGTGGTACCCCGAGTACGACGAGAAAACCGGCCTGCTGGCGGCCGAGACCGACTGGGAGAACTGTCTGGCGCGCGCGACCTGCGCGTTTACCGCGGAACTCGACGGCAAGCCGATCGCGTTGATTCTGGGACGCATCGATGCATTGGATCATCGTGGATTCTTGAATACGCATCGCATTAACTCGCTGCAGATGCTGTTCAAGCTGGCATTCGCCAAGGACGGGCTCAAGGCCGCCCGAGATATTCTTGGAATTCTTGGTGTCGATAGGAATCTGAGGGCTCAGGCCACGCAGGCTGGACACGATTATTCGGCAGAAGTTGTCCTATTTGTGATTGATCCGATTGCCCGCGGTCATGGTCTGGGACGTCGTATGTTCGAGACGATGATGGACTCGTTCCGTGCCGCAGGTGTGCGCGAGTACTTCTTGTTTACCGACACTACCTGTGATGTCGGCTTCTACACGCACCGGGGGCTGATACAGGTATGCGAGCATACGCTGGCTATGCACGGCGATGATGAGCGGGCCACGTCGTTCTATCTCTATGAGGGATTGGTACCGGAGAAGTAAAATCACCTTGCTCGGTGCGGGTAACAAGCCATAACACGCAATAAAGGCCGGCACCTCAAAGAGGTACCGGCCTTTGCTCCCCTCAGTCAGCTTCGCTGACAGCTCCCCTCAGAGAGGGGAGCCAGAGTGGTTACTTCATGAGGTTACGCAGCACGTACTGGAGGATGCCGCCGTTGCGGTAGTAGTCGGCCTCACCGGGGGTGTCGATACGTACCACTGCATCGAACTCGGTCTTGGAGCCGTCCTCGTGAGTGGCGGTGACATGAACCGTCTTGGGGGTTACGCCCTCATTGAGCTTCTCGACGCCGGCGATGTCATAGGTCTCGGTGCCGTTAAGGCCCAAGGACTCATAGGATTC
>CXUV01000062.1_pt1 | contig 6824 bp, 5 predicted proteins | sample 941201 | NCBI WGS metagenome assembly CXUV01 (sample SAMEA3493506, study PRJEB9703) | human gut metagenome | biome: ENVO:mammalia-associated habitat; material: ENVO:feces | place: Bangladesh | collected 2010-01-06 | reverse complement strand
GTCATTCCGCCGTTTTGTACCGTGTCTACTTGGGCATCAGCCCCTCGAAACGGAAGTAGACCTCCGGACAACGAGAAATCCGCCCCTCGAAACGGAAGTACGGGCGCAAAAGCAGTCACACAAGGGGGAGAGCGGACGTTTTGGACGGCTATGCGGCCCGTCCAGGGTGTTTGCGGCATTGCACAGGGCTCGCATAAATAAGAAAAGGACTAATCTCCGCCATATTGCAATGAGGAACCGTCCTAATTCTGCGCTACGAGGCAGTCTGTACTCATGCACGCGGTTCCAGCTATGCGATAAAGAGAACGCGCAGACGCTAGTGCGCCAAAACGAAGCTGGGCTGGACGCCCACACTAACCCATCAACACGCGCGGATAATACCCACGTTTTGTCTATGAACCCAAAACGAAAGACGCCGTGTCAGTCGCCCCGATGGGTCTGACACGGCGTCTTGCCGCGAGCAGTGAAAGATCAGTACTTCATGCCCATGGCCTCACGCACCTGGTCGAGGGTTTCCTCGGCGATGGCGTTGGCGCGCTTGTTGCCGTCGTGCAGGATGTCGCGGATGGAATCCATGTCCTTGGCCAGTTCGGCGCGGCGTTCGCGGTGCGGGGCCAGGAACTCGTTGACGGACTCGATGACGTACGCCTTCAGCGCGCCGGCACCGGAATCGCCGATCTCCTCGGCGATGTCCTTCGGGTCACGGCCGGTCACCAGACCGGCGGTGGTCAGCAGGGCGGAGACCTGCGGACGCGCAACCGGGTCGAAGGTGATGCGACGCTCGGAGTCGGTCGGGCTCTTCTTGATAAGCTTGGCGGTCTCCTCGGCTGTGGCGCCCAGCATGATGGAGTTGCCATATGACTTGCTCATCTTGCGTCCGTCAAGACCAGGAATCTCCGGCGCTTCGGACAGAATTGCGGCCGGCTCCGGGAACACCGGATTCTTCTTGGCGTAACGCTCGTTGAAGCGGCGCGCAATGGTACGGGTGATTTCCACGTGCGGCAGGTTGTCCTTGCCGATTGGCACGACATTGGCCTTGCAGAAGAGGATGTCGCACGCCTGATGCACCGGGTAGGTGAGCAGCAGGCCGGTCAGCGCGTGGCCGGAAGCCTCCATCTCGGACTTCACGGTCGGGTTGCGGTGCAGCTCGGCCTCGGTGACCAGGGACAGGAACGGCAGCAGCAGCTGGTTCTCGGCCGGCACGGCGGAGTGGGTGAACATCATGGTCTTGTTCGGGTCAATGCCGGCGGCCATGTAGTCGAGCACCAGGTTCAGCACGTTGTCCTGAATGTGCTCGGTGGTGTCGCGGTCGGTGATCACCTGATAGTCGGCGATGATGATGTTCGTGTTCACGCCGCGCTCCTGCATGGCGACGCGCTCGCGAATCGAGCCGAAGTAATGGCCCAAGTGCAGGCGGCCGGTCGGCCGGTCGCCGGTCAGCATGGTGAAGCTCGACGGCTTGGCCTCAAGCTTGGCAAGCGTTTCGTCCGAACGCTTCTTCGCCGCGAGGAAGCTCGCGCTCATCTCATTGCCTGCCGCTGTCAGTTGCTGCTCGTCGGTCATGCGAAATCCTTTGAATAGGCCTCAGATAAACGCTTTTTATGGTAAAAGTGTGAGCCGACAACGAACAAGCCAGTATTAGTGGTACTCTCTATTGTTGATGAATCGAACAGCACAGTAATTCGCAGGGGGTCAGATGGGCCGCGGACGTCAAAAAGCAAAACAGCAGAAAATTGCCCGAAAGCTCAAGTACCTGACCACCGATACCGATTACGATGAGCTGGCAAAAGAGCTAAGCGAGCAGGAGCCGGGAACGGGCTCTCCTGACCCGTTTGCCGATGTTGATGACCAGTATGCGGACAAGGATGTGGATTCCGCTGCTGACGCCGACGCCGCCAAGGTCTCGCCCGCCGCGCAGGCGGACGACCTCGACGAGTACGCCAAGTGGGCAGCCGAAGCCGCCGCAAAGGCGACCAGCGGCGAATTCCCGGCCTCCGCGCCGGCCGCGCCCAAGCCGAAGCCGGCCCCGCGCAAGCCGATTCCGATGCCCATGCCCTCAGCACTGAAGCCGAAGAAGAGCTGAACTCCATTACTTATTAGCCGCGGATCGATTGACTTACGCGGCGATATTTGGGGTGCACTGAGGCGTGCTGAGACGTTCGCCGTATCGGGCTTGGAATTCTTGACGTGATAACGCCTTTGTGCAGTTTGAATGCGCGAATGCCGTGCAATGACGTGCATAGGGGAGGGAACGTGCCTGATATCAGCGGGCGGGATGGATCGAAGCCCACCATGCTCATCATGGACAACGACCGCATGGCCTTGATGGCATTGCAGTCGATTCTACGGCAAGCGTGCTGCTGGTATTACTGGGCATTGCGTTGCGCTGGCGCAAGCGCGTGGTGAATCAGGAGAACGAAAACGAGCGGATGGAATCGGCGCTGGCCGATCTGCGCCACGGCAACCAGCTCGCGATCGAACTGCACGACACGCTGTCCAACGATCTGACGTATATCTCGACCATCGCCCGGAATAATCTGGCCGCGCCAGCCGGCATCGATGGTGGCGACTGGCAGCGCGTGCTGGATCGCAGCCAACGTGCCTTTGCGGAAGTGCATGGCATCATCGATTTTCTGACCGAGCAGAGCGGAATGGACGCCGGCTTCCGGGACGAGTCCTTGCCGGTCGGTGGCACCGGGACATCTGAGGTGGCGACTGCAGAATCAGGGCAGGTTGATTCGCCGACGAAAGAATCCGCCCTGGCTCGTGACCCGGTAGGCGCCGGGAGCTGTCCAGCGATTGCGAATGAGGTGGTTGACAATGCCGTGCCCGAGAACGCCGGTGGCGATGACCGTACGCAATCCACAGCGGGCATGCCGCAGTCCTTCGTCACGCGTGTGAAGGCGCAGATCACCGATACCGAGGAGTTTCTGGAGGCGCAGGGCTATCGGGGGACGGTCGCGGTCAACGGCATCGCCATGGTCGTGGACCCCGAGGCGGCGGCCTAGGCGCTGTCGCTGATGACGGAGATCGGCACGAATATCCGCCGCCATGCACCGGCGGGAGATGATTCCTACCTGCTATTCGTCACCCTGTCTCCCGAATGGATTGAGATTCGCGAGACCAACGATATCCGTGACGATGCCGACGCGCAGAGTGGCCTGTCCGCGCAGGAGCGGTCGGGGCGTGGGCTGGCCATGCATCGCACCCGTGTGCAGGAGTTGGGCGGTGAATTGACCACCCGTTCGGATGATGGCACGTGGATGATTTACGTGCGTATCCCGTGCGTGCGGGGCTGATGGGGCAGAAGCTGCGATGTCCGGCGTCCGGCGCTGATTGTGCCCTGTCCTCACAAATGAGGACGACGACCGCAGCCATGTCCCCATAACCGAGGATTGCGGGTGTTCGGCTCGGCGGCGGCTCCCTATGGTAGCGTCCATAAGGACCAATCCCAGGGAGGGCAACGATGGCAAGTGATACGGAATTATGGCGGGGAACTGATTACGGATGGTGGCTGGCTGCGGACACGTCCGGTGCGGTCGGTGCCAGCCTGATCGCGTTCGCGGTGCCGCTGATGATGCTCGCCACGACAGAATCCTCTGCCGCCGCCACCACGACGGAAAGCATCTGCGTGGTGGTGCAGGCGGTGCTGGGCCTTGCCGGCGGCGTGATTCAGGACCGGTATGATCGCCGTACGCTCATGCTGATCTGGGGTGCGTCCGGTGTGGTGCTCTCGGCGGTGGCGGCGGCAGCGGTGATGCTGTTCGGCAATGCGNCGAAGACGAGCGGCCATGGGGTTAACGGGGCAAACGCTCCGGCATTCGGCGGACCGTATGCCCACGTGCTTCCGATCGCGCTGCTGTGTATCGTCGTGCTGTTTTCGGTGCGCGATGGCCTGTTGGAGAATACGTCGAATGCCATGCTGCGTGGCGTGGTGCCGGATGAGCAGCTGCCGCACGCGATGGCGCTGAACGACGCCAGGGATTCGACGGTCACGCTGGCAGGCGGGCCGTTGGGCGGTCTGCTGATGACCGTGGGACATGCGGTGCCGTTCCTGACCAGCGCGGTGCTGAGCGTGCTGGGCATGGTGTCCGCATGGCGTATCCGCCGCTATTGGAAACGTGCGACTGTGAGCGATAGCGGCCGTCCGGGCAATGTTGATACCGGTTCGGAGGTCGGGGCCGTCTCGGACGCCGATGATGCCGATGACTCCGCCCCACGCTGGCGCGACGCACTGGACGGCATGATCTGGCTGCTGCGCGACCGGTTCCAACGCCATCTCATCATCGCAGCGACCATGGTGACCGGTGCCAGCAATGCCTTCCTACTGCTGACCGCGCTGGATATCTCCCAAGGTGGCAGCCAGCTGATATCCGCCGGATTCATCAACGCCGCCTCCGCCGTTGGCATGTTGCTGGGCGCACTGATGGCCTCGCAACTGGTCAACCGTGTACCCGGCGGCGTACTGGTGGGTGTGATGTTCGCCCTGCTCGCCGCAGGATTCACCGGTGCCGCGTTGGTGCCCTCCATGGTTGGCAAGGCCATATTTGTGGCCTGTTCGGTACTGGCATTGCCCGCGGGCAACGCGGTGCTTGGAGGCCTCAGCAATATCTTGGTGGGCAAGGACAAGCTCGGCCGCGTTGGAGCGGGCAGCATGGTGTTGCAGTACGGTGCCTATGGCGTGGCCGTGGCACTCGCCGGCTGGGGTATGCAGACCATCGGCTACGGTCCGACCTGCCTGATTTTGGCCACCGTACTGGTAGCTGCCGCCGCTTACGCGCTGACGATGCGCAGCCTCATCACCCTACCCACGCCGGACCGCTGGGCCGAGCACATCCAGCGTTGGGGCATCGCACAGTTCTGATAAAGGGCATCCGATACCGGGCATCCGACGATTTACAGCGGTAGCAGATCACTCAGGTCGTCGCGCTCGCCGACCGCGCTGATGTGGCCGGCGTCCTTTTCCTCTGCCCACGTGGTGATGCCGCAGGCCAGTCGCAGCCAGACTTCCGGGTCCAGTTCGATGACGTCCGGAGGGGTCAGGTTATGCGGGTCCGATTCCGGGCCGTCCAGGATCTTGACCGCCCCCCACGGCGCAACGCGCACCTCCACGCCGGGGCCGGGCGCGCGTTGCTCCAGCAGGAACAGCGAGTAGCGCACAGCCATCGCCCATACCGGGCGCGGCAGAACGGGGGAGGTGGTCAGGCGATGTGGTGTGTTGTCGGCCAGTTCCAGGGCTGCGGCACGCCATTGCGCCAGCGCGTCACGCCCGCGTTTCAAGTCCTTTTCCAGAATTACAGCCATGCGTTCTATCCTTGCACTGAGCCGCGAAAGACGGCATTGTGCAAACGATGGCATACTGTGGGATGCGGAATGACAAGACATGTGATACTCTCTGACTGAGAACGTATGCAACAACTTTCTGCCAACGCTGTTACGGAGAGTTCATGCACACGTTTATGCGACGATACCAATCGCGCGGCATAATAAGCACGGGCACTTATCCCGGAAGGAAAGTCAGAATGACCGAAATTACCGCACCGAAGTCTCCCGTTACGGCGGAACAGTTCGCCGACGAGATTCGTGAACAACTGAAATACACCCAAAACGTCACCGCCGAGCAGGCCACTGCCGCCGACGTGTACGTCGCCGTCTCCAAGGCCGTGCGCAACCACCTCGCTGATTCTTGGTTCAAGACCCAGGCCGACACCGTCAACGGCAACACCAAGGCTGTCGGCTACCTGTCCGCCGAGTTCTTGATGGGCAAGCAGCTGGAGAACGCACTGCTGAACGCTGGCCTGACCGACCAGTTCGACAAGGCTGTGGAAGCCCTTGGCTTCAAGCCGAAGGACATCGTGGACGCCGAATACGAGCCGGGCCTTGGCAACGGTGGCCTTGGTCGTCTGGCCGCCTGCTTCATCGACTCTCTCGCCTCCCTCGGTGTGCCGGCCTTCGGTTACGGCATCCAGTACAAGTACGGCATCTTCAAGCAGAAGTTCGACGAGAACGGCAAGCAGGTTGAGACCCCGGATTATTGGCTGGCCAACGAAGAGCCGTGGGGGCACACCGACTACAACCGTGATCAGAAGGTCTCCTTCGGTGGCAAGGTCGTCGAAAACGCCGACGGCACCAAGACCTGGGAACCGGCCTGGTCCGTGCGCGCCGTGCCGGTGGACTACATGGTTCCCGGCTACAAGTCCCAGCGTGTGAACACCCTGCGCCTGTGGACCGCCAAGAGCTACGACGAGTTCGATCTGCTCGCCTTCAACCGTTCCAAGTACATGGACGCCGTGGCCCCGCAGGTCAAGGCCGAGAACATCTCCAAGATTCTCTACCCGGAAGACTCCACCAAGGTCGGTAAGGAACTGCGCCTCGAACAGCAGTACTTCTTCGTCTCCGCATCCCTGCACGACGCCATCCGCGTCTTCTACCCGGGCCAGGACAAACCGGACCTGACGACCTTCCCGGACAAGATCGTCTTCCAGCTCAACGACACCCATCCGGTGATCGGCATCCCCGAGCTCATGCGCATCCTCATCGATGAGTACGGCTACGACTGGGATACCGCCTGGACCGTCACCACCAAGACCTTCAACTACACCTGCCACACCCTGCTACCGGAGGCCCTTGAGGTCTGGCCGGCCAGCCTGATCGGCGAGCTGCTGCCGCGTCACCTCGAGATTATCGAGAAGATCAACGCGCAGTTCGAGGCCGAGCTCAAGGCCAAGGGCGTTGCCGCCGACACCATCAAGGACATGGCCATCTACACTGGCGACGCCGTGCGCATGGCTTACCTGGCCACCTACGGTGGCTCCCACGTCAAC
>CXUV01000054.1_pt1 | contig 11554 bp, 9 predicted proteins | sample 941201 | NCBI WGS metagenome assembly CXUV01 (sample SAMEA3493506, study PRJEB9703) | human gut metagenome | biome: ENVO:mammalia-associated habitat; material: ENVO:feces | place: Bangladesh | collected 2010-01-06 | reverse complement strand
GTCGCTCGTCCACCCATTTTCTTAAGCTTGACACAGCCTCCGCGTGGCGGTATGTCACCCAACTCCCCCAGGGCAGGAATGCAGCAAGGGTAAGTGGCCTCTGCCGGGTACGTGGAGGTTTTTCTTTTGTGCGGATTTGGCCCTGAGCGCGCGGCGATGCGATGCACTGTCCGGGGCGCGGCCGTACAGTCGTGAATATGAATGACGCACAGAATCCTGTAATTCGTGATCCGCATGCGCCGGCCAGTATGGTGGGAGGCGCCTCTGATGCGCGCTCCGCCGCCGATAATGCAAGTGACCCGTTCGCCGCGCTGGGATCGGGCTCCGCTGCGGCAGGCACGTCCCCAAACGTCATCGATCCGCTGGCTGGGCTCGGCTCGCCGGCTCGCGAACCGTCACTTGGGCTTGATGATCTCGATCCGCTTGATTCCGGCGAGGTCGACCGTGGACTGGCCAAGCTCGACCCGTTGGCTGTGCGCCCGCGTATTTCCAGTCGCGTGCTGTGCGCCGTGTTCGGCCTGCTGCTGATCGCGGCGGGATTCGGCATCTGGTGGGTGTGCGTGTTCACCGAAGACGGCCAGTCGTATGACGAACTGGTGTGGAAGAACCTCTCGACCAATGTGCCCGACGCGGTCGGCGGCCTGATGTCGCTGGTCGCCCAATCATGGCTGGTCATCGCCATCAGTTGTCTGCTTGCGGTGATTGGCGTCGTCTCGGCATTGGTGCGTCGTCGTTGGTGGCTCGTCGGGCAGATCGTCGTGTTCGCCGCGGTGTGCCTGGCCGTCACCCGAATCAAAGGGGTGCTGCCGCGTCCGTTCATCATCAATACTGATTCTCCCGCAGCCAATTCCGCGCCTTCCGGGCACACGATGCTGGCCGCCGCCTGTGCGGTGATTCTGCTGCTCGCCGTGCCTCGTGCGGCGCGTGCGCTGGCGGGCATTATCGGCGTGATTTGGTCTTGGACCGTCGGCGTATCCGTGATATACGGCCAATGGCACCGCCCCTCGGACGTGGCGATGTCAATACTGCTGGTGGCCGGTCTGGCGCTGATCGTGTTGGTCTTCACCCGGACGTCCGGCATGGACGAGCCGGGCAGCCGCGTCTCTTCCGTAAGCGTGCAGATCGTTGGCAGCGTGCTGATCACCGGCGGCCTCCTACTGCTGGCATACAGCGCATACGTGATCTGGCAGGTGGTTCCGGGCCTGAATATCAGCGCGAGCTGGGCGGTGTCGGGTTCGATCGTCAGCGCCATCGTGGGCGTTGCCGGCGTTGCCGCGCTCACCTTCGGCCTGCTGCTGGCTTTGCGGCACATCACTGCCGCACCGCTGAGTCGATTGGGCCTCATCGGCGCGCCTCCAGCGCCTCCACAACGGTGATTTATGGCGCGTTGTGGCCGTAAATTTGGCAGTTGACCATGAGTCGTGAGTATTATGACGCCAGAAACACCGCGCGTTTCACACAATGAATAAGGAGTAGGGCATGGCTACCAAGCTCGTGATTGTGGAGTCCCCGACCAAGGCCCACAAAATCGGTGACTATCTGGGCAAGGGATACACCGTCATGGCATCGGTCGGCCATATTCGCGACCTTGCGCAACCCAGCCAGGTGCCCGCGGCCGATAAACCCAAGTTCGGCAAGTTCGGCGTGGACGTCAACGATGGGTTCAAGCCCTACTACATCGTGGACGGCGATAAGAAGCGCACGGTAAGCGAGCTGAAATCCGCCCTGAAGGGCGCCGACGAGCTCTATCTGGCGACTGATGAGGATCGCGAGGGCGAGGCCATCGCATGGCATCTGGTGCAGACGCTCAAGCCCAAGGTGCCGGTCAAGCGCATGGTGTTCCACGAGATCACCAAGGACGCCATCAACGCCTCGCTGAGCAAAACGCGCGATGTCGACAGCCATATGGTCGANGCTCAGGAGACCCGCCGTATTCTCGACCGACTCTACGGCTACGAGCTGTCCCCAGTGCTGTGGCGCAAGGTGGGGCCGGGCCTGTCCGCCGGCCGCGTGCAGTCCGTGGCCACCCGACTGATTGTGGAGCGCGAGCGCGAGCGTATGGCGTTCAAGCGTGCGCCTTACTGGGATGTCGTCGCCACGCTGGCCGCGCCTGCCGCTTTGGGCGAGCGCGCCGAGTTCGCGGCCCGCATGATCTCGTTGGGCGGCAAGCGACTCGCCGGATCCAAGGACTTCGGCTCGGATGGCCAGCTGACTCCCGATGGTTTTGCGGGTAGCGTTCACCAGCTTGATGAGGCTTCAGCCACCGCCGTGGCCGAAGCGCTGAAGAATGCCGACTTCACCGTGATGTCGATGGAGACCAAGCCGTACCGCCGCCGCCCGCAGCCGCCGTTCACCACCTCCACCCTGCAGCAGACCGCGGGAAATCGCCTCGGGATGGGGTCTCGCGCAGTGATGCGTGCAGCACAGAGCTTGTACGAGAACGGCTACATCACATACATGCGAACCGATTCGGTGACGCTTTCGCAGGAGGCCATCACCGCCGCCCGCAACGCCGTCTCCTACCATTTCGGCGACAAGTTCCTCTCCGCCGAGCCCAAGCAGTACGCCACCAAAACCGCTGGCGCGCAGGAAGCCCACGAGTGTATTCGCCCGGCGGGATCCCGATTCCATGACCCCGATGAGCTGGCCTCCAAGCTGCCCATTGACCAACTGCGCCTGTACACGCTGATCTGGCAGCGCACGCTGGCATGCCAGATGGCCGACGCCACCGGATCGACCGCCACCGTGCGCCTGTCTGCGCCGGCTGGCCCCGCCGATGGTGAGGCTGTATTCCAGGCATCCGGCACAGTCATCGAATTTCCTGGCTTTATGAAGGCCACCGGCGAGGGCCGCAAGCCCAAACCCGCCGCAGCCGACGCGGCGGCCGCCGATAAGTCGGGTGCCAAGGCGACCAAGTCCGATGCCTCCGAATCCAATGCTTCCCTACCGCCGATGGAGGTGGGCCAGCGGGTCGAGGCTTCCGACATCGAGCCGGATGGCCACGAAACCCAGCCTCCGGCTCGATACACCGAAGCCACGCTGGTCAAGACGTTGGAAGCCAAGGAGATCGGCCGCCCGTCCACCTATGCCAGCATCATCTCCACGATTATGGATCGCGGCTATGTGTATGAGCGTGGCCGTGCGCTGATCCCCAGCTGGCTGGCATTCTCCGTGACCAAGCTGCTGGAAACGAACTTCCCCAAGCTGGTCGATTACACGTTCACCGCTGAGATGGAAAACGGCCTCGATCGCATTGCTCACGGCGAGGAGACTGGCCGGGATTGGCTGACCCACTTCTACTTTGGCTCCGGCGAGGGCGCGGCCCGCAATGCCGACGAAGCGCATGAAGGCCTGCAGCAGCAGGTGGCACAGCTTGGCGAGATCGACGCCCGAGCCATCAACACCATTGACATCGGCGACGGCCTGCATGTGCGCGTTGGCCGGTACGGCCCGTATCTGGAAGATATGGAGCATCTGGATGCCGAAGGCAACCCGAAGCGTGCCTCCCTGCCGGACACCATCGCGCCGGACGAGCTGACCGTCGAAGTGGCTCATGATCTGACCGACAACCATTCCGGTGGCCCGCGCGAGCTGGGCAAGGACCCGGTTTCCGGCGGCACCGTGGAAGTGCGCAACGGTCGGTTCGGGCCGTATGTGGCGTTGGTGCCGCCTGAGGGTGCCGCCGATTCCGCCGCCACTGCGCCGGCCGGCAAGAAGAGCTCCAAGAAGGCCGCGGCCGCTGCGTCGCGTCCGAGGATGGCCTCGCTGTTCAAGACCATGAGCCCCGAATCGCTCTCGTTGGAAGATGCGTTGAAGCTGCTGAGCCTGCCGCGCGAGGTGGGCAAGTACGAGGAAACCAACGCCGAGACCGGTGAGGTTTCCGAATGCACGGTGGCCGCCAACAACGGTCGCTATGGTCCGTATCTGACCAAGACGAGCGCCGACGGCAGGTCGGATACCCGTTCGTTGGGCGCCGAAGATGAGATCTTCACCGTGGACATTGACAAGGCCAAGGAGCTGTTCGCCCAGCCCAAGTACGGGCGTGGTCGCAGACGTGGCGCCGTCAAGCCGCCACTGCGTGATTTGGGCAACGACCCGAACACCGGCAAGCATGTGACCATCAAGGATGGCCGCTTTGGCGCTTACATCACCGATGGCGAGACCAACCGCACGGTGCCGCGCCAATACACGCCGGAGTCGATTGCGCCGGAGGATGCGTTCCGTCTGCTTGCCGAAAAGCGCGCGGCTGGGCCCTCCACCCGTGGCCGCCGCGGCCGTGAGCGTGCCGGTGCCGCGAAGTCGGGAGCCAGGGGAGCCAAGAAGGGCGCTGCTTCGGCTGCGACCAATGCCGCCGAGGCCAAGCGCGCCGGACGCCGTGCCGAGGTGAAGAAGCTGGCGAACAAGGGCTGGTCCAACCAGCGCATCGCCGAAAAGCTCAGCTCCACCGCCGCCACCGTAAAGAAGGATGTCGACTGGCTGACCGCCAACGAGGGCTACGAACGCCCCGCCGTGATCCCCAAGCGTGGTTGAGTGGAATTATTGCTCTACTTGCGTTTCAAGGGGCTGATTTCTCGTTTTGAGAATATCTACTTCCGCTTCAAGGGACTGGTCATCTGCTGAACCACGAGTATGAACGGCTCCGCGCCAACGTCATTCCGCCGTTTTGGAACGTTGTCTACTTGGACAACAGCCCCTTGAAACGGAAGTAGACCTCCGGGAAAGGCCTAATCAGCCCCTTGAAACAGGAATAGACGTTCTTTAAAGCAAAAATCAGCCACTCCGAACGGAGAAGGGCCCGTGAATCGGGGCAGTGGCCGCAACTCTGCGCCTAACGCTAAGGTCGATAGCATGAGCGGTCTGTTTGTTTCATTTGAAGGCGTCGATGGCGTGGGCAAGACCACGCAGGTCGAGCGGCTGCGTGCGTATCTTGAGGCTCAAGGGCGCACGGTAGTCGTCACCCGCGAGCCGGGAGGCACTGCGTTAGGCAAGTCCGTTCGCCAGTTGCTGTTGCACGGCGTGAACGAGGGGGCCGCCGACATCGCGCCACGCGCCGAGGCGCTGCTGTTCGCCGCAGACCGCGCGCAGCACGTCGCCGAAACCATTCGTCCGGCGCTGGAACGCGGCGAAGTGGTCATTACCGACCGCTATCTCGATTCGTCCCTGGCCTATCAGGCCGGTGGTCGCGAACTTACGTCAGAAGAGATTCGATCCTTAAGCATGTGGGCCACCAACAACTTGCTGCCGGACCGCACGTATCTGCTGGACATGGATCCGGCGCTCTCCCACAACCGTCTTGAACATGCCGAAGACCGTATGGAATCGGCCGGCGATGACTTCCAGTCCCGCACCCGCCAGGCGTTCCTTGATTTGGCCGCGGTCGAACCGAATCGTTTCCGCGTCATCGATGCCAGCCAGTCCATTGAGCAGGTGTGGGCCGCCATCGAAGCGGATATCAAGGAGCTGGCATGAGCGTATGGGATTCGTTGGTAGGCCAGCAGCCGGTAATCGACATGCTCAGCCGCATCGCGCAGGGAGACCCGAGCCAGATCGCCCAGTCGTGGCTGATTTGCGGCCCTCCCGGCTCCGGGCGTTCCAACATGGCCCGTGCGTTCGCGGCGGCGCTGGAAAGCCCCGACCATGGCATGAGCGATGAGCCCACGCGCGTCACACAGCAGGTACTCGCCGGCACCCACCCGGATGTCACAGTGCTGGCCACCAACAAAGTGACCATCGGCATCGACCAGGTGCGCGAGATCATCACCACCTCCGAGCAAATGCCGGCCACAGCACCATGGCGCATCATCGTCATTGAGGATGTGGACCGCATGCTGGAGCGCACCACCAACGTGCTGCTGAAGGAGATCGAAGAGCCGGCCGAACACTGCATCTGGCTGCTATGCGCGCCGAGCGCCCAGGACGTGCTGCCCACCATCCGCTCGCGCACGCGCATTGTGAATCTCGCCGTGCCCTCCGCCTCGGCAGTGGCCGGATTCCTGACTGCCACCACGGGCGTCGAACCGAAAGTCGCCCAGCGGGCGGCCCGTCTGGCCGAGGGACACATCGGCATCGCCAAGTTGTACGCCACTGACGAGCAGGTGATGACGGATCGCGACGAATTGGTGGTGGGCGTACTGAACCTCGCTCGCGCCTCGGACGCGGTGCTGCTGGCCGGCAACCTCATCGACAATGCCAAGGCCCAGGCCGAGGTGGACGCAAGCCGCACCGCGGCCGATCAAGAGGCGGAATTTCGCCGTATCAACGGTCTTGAGCCGGGGGAGCGGATTCCGCCGAAACTGCGCGGCGCGTTCAATCAGATCGCCAAGAAGGACGATCTCAAGCGGCTGACCACACGACGCACGCGCGATGTGCTGGACCGCGCGCTCAACTCCATCGCCTCCATTTACCGTGATGTGGCGGTCCTGCAGAACAATGCGGAGGATTCGGTCGGGCTTATCAACCTGGAGAATCGGTCGGCCATCACCGAGCTGTCCGTGCGGCTGGACCGCGCCGGCGCGGTGGCCCGACTGGACGAAGTGGCTCACGCCCGCAAGCGACTTGCCGGTAATGGCAACCCGCTGCTGGTGTTTGAATCGCTCTTCTGCGCGCTGATTCCGTGAGATTGCGCCCTTGGCGCTAGCGCAGGTGAGGTGCCGACGCAGTATGAGATGGCGCTTGCGATGCGCCCTGATGTTTGTGCGCTTGGCGGTGTAATGCAGCGCAGTGTGATTCCGGCGCCAAGCAAGGCGGCCGTAATGAGGGCCGCCCAATTTATTCGGCGTCTTGCGATCCTGGAGTGATAAGCCGCGAAGGCAGATTGACATGCACCGGTGTATTGGATTGATCGGCGAGCAGCCGCAGTATCTCGTCGGCGATCTGCTGCAGCGCTGGCTGAATCGGAGCGGGGTCGGACGTGAACGTGGTGTGCTGCAACCCTCCGATTTGCACGGCGGGAATCTCCTGCGCATACTGTGCCAGCACATCGCCCAAATCCACGCCAGGCAGCGGCACGACAATCAGCCCATCCACATGGCGCGCGGCCATCAGCACAATGCGTTCCCTCTGCACTTCCGGCGTTCGTCCGACACTCAGCGCCAGCTGCCGGCCGCTCTGGTTGACCAACGGCTCAAGCGTGTCGATAAGCCGTGCGCTGAACGGATCCTGAACGCTCGGCACAATCAGGCCGATGGTTCTTGTCACGGTGGAACGCAGCGCGCTGGCCGCAAAATTCACCGAATAGTTGAGGCTGTGGGCCGCGGCTCGCACGCGGCGGGCGATGTCGTCGTCCTTGGTGCGTTTGCCGGAAAGCACGCGGGACACCGTGGCCGTGGAGACGTTGGCGATGGCGGCAACATTGACGATTGAGGCGGATGGTGATTCCGCTGGCTCGTTCGTGGTCATGTGTGCCTCCTCTCCCAGAAAGCATGCCGGCTCGGTGAAATTACCGGCAATCACTATAGAACAAAAGACGGCCGCCCGGACAGGCGGGGCGGCCGTTTGGCAAGTGAGAGAAGTTCCGCCCGTTTACTCGGCGGCGAGCAGGGTCTCGGTCAGGGAGTCGGCAACGGTCTCGGCGTTGTCTCCCTCAACGGTGATCTGCACGGTGTCGCCCTGCTGAACGCCCAGTCCCATGATGGACAGAATCGAGCCGGCGGGGACGGCTGCGCCGCCTTCCTTGGCGATGGTGACGTTGCAGCCGGAGGCCGCCACGGCCTGAGCAAACTGTGCTGCAGGACGAGCGTGAATGCCGACGGGATCAGTGATGGTGATGTTGCGGGTAACCATAAGGACACTCCTTTGCGTCTGTCTGAAATGGAAGTCATGCGGCCAATTGCGGCAGCTGCTTGATATCGAGTATACCGAGACGTAGAATAAAATCCAGAAAACGATTACCGTTGGCGTGTTGCAGATAATAAACCACCATAATAAGGGAACTAACAAAGAAGAACTTGCCGGCAATGGCTGCGGCTGCATACTCCGAAGTAGGCATCGAGGCCACTGCTCCAAAGAACTACTACCCTACGAACAAAGGAGAACCATTATGGAAATCAAGGGTGTTGGCATTGGCCGTGGCGTGGCGGTCGGCTCGGTTATTCGTATGGCGGCCCCGCTGCCGGAGCCTTCCGACGCGCCCCGTGCCGATACCGTGCCGGCTCAGGGAGAGATCGACCGCGTCACTAAGTCGCTGGCCGTGGTGAATGCCGACCTGAGCCGTCGTGCCGAAGAAGCGGCTAACGGCGACGAAGGAGCCAAGAAGGCCGCCCCGATTCTGCAGGCCATCTCCATGTTCGCGTCCGACCCCTCGCTGGCGGCCAGCATCACCTCGCTGATCAACGGCGGCAAAACCGCAGAGCGCGCCGTGCTGGAAGGCTTCGCTGCAGTTGAGGACATGTTCCGCGCCATCGGCGGATACCAGGCCGAGCGTGCCGCCGATCTGCACGATGTGGGCCAGCGCGTGATCGCCGACCTGATGGGCGTGCCTGCTCCCGGCATTCCGGAAAGCGAGACCCCGTTCGTGCTGGTGGCCGAGGATCTTTCCCCCGCGGACACCGCCGCAATCGACCTGAACAAGGTGCTGGCCATCGTCACTTCGCAGGGCGGCCCCACCTCGCACACCGCCATTCTGGCCCGCGCTCGCGGCATCGTGGCCGTGGTCTCCGCCGCCGAAGCCGAGGATCTGACCAATGGTGAGCAGGTCATCGTCAACGCCGCCAAGGGCGTGGTGGTTGCCAACCCGACCGCTGCTGAGATCGAGGATGCCGAGGCCGCCAAGGCTCACGCCGCCAAGGCCAAGGAGCTGCGCGGCAAGCCGGGCGCCACCAAGGACGGCCACCACATTCCGCTGCTCGCCAACGTGGGCAAGCCCGCCGACGCCGATCCGGCCCTTGAGTATGGTGCCGAAGGCGTGGGCCTGTTCCGCTCCGAGTTCCTGTTTATCGGCAACTCCGAGCCGCCGAGCGTGGAAGAGCAGACCAAGGCCTACGCCGAGCTGCTGAGCCGCTTCCCCGGCAAGAAGGTCGTGATCCGTATGCTGGACGCCGGCGCGGATAAACCGCTGCCGTTCCTCACCCCGGAAGACGAGCCGAACCCCGCCCTCGGCCTGCGTGGTCTGCGCACGCTGAAGGCTCACATGAACGTGCTCGAAGGCCAGCTCAAGGCGCTCGCCGCCGCCGATGCCCAGACCGAGGCCGACCTGTGGGTCATGGCCCCGATGGTCGCTGACGAGCATGAGGCCGATTACTTCGTCAAGCTCGGCAAGTCCTTTGGTCTGAAGAAGGTCGGTGTGATGGCCGAGGTGCCGTCCATCGCGCTTATGGCAGACAAGGTGGCCGAGGTGGCCGACTTCGTTTCGATCGGCACCAACGATCTGACCCAGTACACGCTAGCCGCCGACCGTACGCTCGGCTCGGTCGCCAACTACCAGACCGCATGGCACCCGGCGGTGCTGCGCGCCATCAAGCTCATCGCCGACGCCGGCAACGCGCACGGCATGCCGGTGGGCGTGTGCGGTGAGGCTGCCGCCGATCCGGATTTGGCCGTGGTGCTTGCAGGCATCGGCGTCAACTCGCTGTCCATGACCCCGGTAGCTCTGGACGATGTGCGCGCCGAGCTCGCCAACTGGACGCTGGAGGAAGCGCAGGAGAAGGCCGCCAAGGCCCTCAACGGCGACTTCTACACTCCGGCCGAGTGACCGTGGCCGAGCAATCGGCTAAATAATCGGGAAAATGCCTTGTTTTCTATCTCTTTGAGGATGGGAAGCAAGGCATTTTCGGTATTCCAGGGCTTCCCTTCCGTCGAGGGGAGGCCCTCAGTCGTGTTTGGCTATCACCATGTATTGTGATGGCGTTTTTTAGTTGCCGCAGACTGAAATCTGCAACATGGCTCGCGATACACTGGTGGATATGAAGATTTCCGCCGATTTCACCGTCATTCCGGACGATTTCGCCAAGGCCGCGGCCCCTGAATATTTCAATGGTGGCGTGCCTGTGGTCTCCTTCCCGTTCTACATCGATGATGTGAGCCCCGAAGCTCGTTACCTGCACTGGGAGTTCGTGGATCCGGATTCGATTCCGGTCTGCGGTTTCGAGTGGATTCACTGGTCTGTGGCTAATCTGCCCATCGATGCGCTGATGTACGACTTCAACGATTCGCATGCGCTGGCCATTCCGCCGGACTTCTCCCGTCAGCTGCCGGCCATGATTCCGGAGACCGTGCAGGGGCGCAACTCCTCGGCCTCCAAGTTCCTGGGTCGTAGCACTGACCCGTCGGTGATTATGCGGTACAACGGACCGCAGCCGCCGGACAAGGATCATGAGTATTATCTGCAGGTGTGGGCCACCAAGAAGCCGCTTCCCGGATTGAATCAGGGATTCTGGCTCAACGAACTGCTGCACGCGCTGCGTGCCAGCGGCGAGACTCCCGACACCGACGGCATCTTCCTGACCGGCAAGGCGTGAGCCGCATGAGCCCCCGCAGGCGGGGGCTGTCAGCATAGCTGACTGGGGGTAGCTCAGCACAAAACCACCCTCAGTCCGACTTCGTCGTCCAGCTCCCGCCAGCGGGAGCGTGACCACAAACAAAGAAAGGACACCATCACACTATGGCCTGCACCACGATTCTGGTAGGCAAAGACGCGAGCTATGACGGCTCGACCATCATCGCCCGTAATGAGGATTCCGCAAACGGCGAGTTCAATCCCAAGCGATTCATCGTCGTCAAACCAAGCGAACAGCCGCGTGAGTATAAGTCGGTGATCTCCCACCTGGCCATCACCCTGCCGGACAATCCACTGCAATATACCGCAGTGCCGAATGCGGACCTGAAGGAAGGTATTTGGGGCGAGGCCGGCGTCAACGAGGCGAACGTGGCGATGAGCGCCACCGAGACCCTGACCACCAACGAGCGCGTGCTCGGCGCCGACCCGTTCGTGGAATACGTGCCGGCCAAGGGCAACGAGCCCGAGGTTCCCGGCGGCATCGGTGAAGAGGACTTCCTGACCATCGTGCTGCCGTACGTCAAGACCGCGCGCGAGGGCGTGGCCCGCCTCGGCTCACTGCTCGAGGAGTTCGGCACTTACGAGATGAACGGCGTCGCCTTCTCCGATTCCAACGAGATCTGGTGGCTGGAAACCGTGGGCGGCCATCATTGGATCGCCAAGCGCGTGCCGGACGAGGCTTACGTGACCATGCCGAACCAGCTCGGCATTGACGAATTCGATCTTGAAGACGCCCTCGGCGACCAGGAAGAGTACATGTGCTCCGAAGACCTGGCCGAGTTCATCGAGACCAATCATCTGGATCTTGCGGTGGAGAACACCACGCCGTTCAACCCGCGCGACGCCTTCGGCTCCCATTCCGACTCCGACCATGTGTACAATACCCCGCGCGCGTGGTACATGCAGCGTTTCCTCAACCCGTATGACGAGGTGTGGGACGGCCCGGACGCCGACCACAAGCCTACGTCCGACGACATCCCGTGGGCTCGCCAGCCTGAGCGCAAGGTGACCATCGAGGACATCAAGTACGTGCTGAGCTCGCACTATCAGGGCACGCCGTTC
>CXUV01000001.1_pt1 | contig 271336 bp, 255 predicted proteins | sample 941201 | NCBI WGS metagenome assembly CXUV01 (sample SAMEA3493506, study PRJEB9703) | human gut metagenome | biome: ENVO:mammalia-associated habitat; material: ENVO:feces | place: Bangladesh | collected 2010-01-06 | reverse complement strand
GACGGCAATGGCCGCTATCCGGCGATTGCGCTGGATCGAGACAAGAAGCCGGGNNCGACTGTCCAAGTCCACGCAGTTCGATTGGCGTTTGGCTGACGACGACATCGCTGGTTCCCGCGCCCACGCCCGTGCTCTTGGCCGTGCGGGACTCCTGACCGCCGACGAACTGCAGCGCATGGAAGACGCACTCGATACGCTCCAGCGTCACGTCGATGACGGTTCCTTCGCTCCTATCGAAGACGATGAGGATGAGGCCACTGCGCTTGAACGCGGACTCATCGACATCGCTGGCGACGAACTCGGCGGCAAGCTGCGTGCCGGCCGCTCTCGCAACGACCAGATCGCCTGCCTGATTCGCATGTGGCTGCGCCGTCACTCCCGCGTAATCGCCGGATTGCTTCTTGACCTGGTCAACGCACTGATCGAGCAGAGCGAAAAGGCCGGCCGCACCGTGATGCCGGGTCGCACCCATATGCAGCATGCCCAGCCGGTGCTGCTCGCGCACCAGCTCATGGCCCACGCATGGCCGCTGATCCGCGATGTGCAGCGACTCGTCGATTGGGACAAGCGTATCAACGCTTCTCCGTACGGCTCCGGCGCTCTAGCCGGCAACACTCTCGGCCTTGATCCGGAAGCAGTGGCTCGCGAGCTCGGCTTCTCCCGCGTGACCGACAACTCCATCGACGGCACCGCAGCCCGTGACCTGGTCGCCGAATTCGCATTCGTGGCCGCCATGACCGGCGTGGACATCTCCCGCTTGTCTGAGGAAATCATTATCTGGAACACCCAGGAGTTCGCTTTCGTTAAGCTCGATGACGGCTACTCCACCGGTTCCTCCATCATGCCGCAGAAGAAGAACCCGGATATCGCCGAGCTCGCACGCGGCAAGTCCGGCCGTCTCATCGGCGACCTGACCGGTCTGCTGGCCACTCTGAAGGGTCTGCCCACCGCCTACGCACGCGACCTGCAGGAAGACAAGGAAGCGGTGTTCGATCAGGTCGACACGCTCGAAGTGCTGCTACCCGCGTTCACCGGCATGGTCAGAACCATGCGCTTCGATGCCGACCGTTTGGAAGCTGAAGCCCCGACCGGCTTCGCTCTGGCTACCGATATCGCCGAATGGCTCGTCAAGAACGGTGTGCCGTTCCGCCATGCTCACGAGCTCTCCGGCGCCTGCGTCAAGCTTGCCGAAGGCCGTGGCCAGGAACTCTGGGATCTGACCGACGAGGACTTCATCGAGACCTTCGCCGCATTCCTGCCGGCCGGAAAGGCTCCGGGCGTGCGTGAAGTGCTCTCCAGCCACGGTTCGGTCGACTCCCGCAACGGCAAGGGCGGCACCGCCTATGGTCGTGTGCGCGAACAGATTGCCGACGCCAAGGCCAGTGTAGAAGAGCTCAAGCTGTTCCCGGCCTCCACTTCTGACGGTTCCGCGTATAAGGCCCCCGGCACGTTTTAAACTGTGCGCTCCCGTTGGCGGGGGCTGTCGGCGAAGCCGACTGGGGGGCGAAGGTCTTTGTCCACATGACCACCCTCAGTCTCGCTCCGCGAGCCAGCTCCCGCCAGCGGGAGTTAGGTTTTGCGTTGTCATCGCAACGGCCTACACTGAATAACCGTAACGAACGGGAGCCGTAAGGCTGAGAGGAAGTCGCCAGACTTCGACCGGGGAACTTGACGCGGGTCATGCCGCCGTAAGGAATCGTTGTTCTTGATTTGTTAGGTTTCCTGCAACAGTCTTTCATTCCGTTTGCATAATTTAGCCGTATGACGGGTCGTGGTGTAGCCAATGCATCGCGGCGGCCACACGGTCGCATGATTGGGTTCATGAATGGGCGCACCACTTAAGGTACGGTTCGTTTCGTGCACCCTTTTTTTACTATTCGGAAAGGTTGTTATGCAGGTCAACGGAGAGCAAGTCAAGCTCGATACGCCGGTCAGCGTTGCCGACTATCTCGAAGCACACGGATTCCGCGCCGAACGCGTGGCCATCGAACTTAACGGTGAGATTATTCCGCGCGACAAGCGTGCCGATGCCATGCTTGACGACCAGTGCGTTATGGAAATTGTACAGTTTGTTCAGGGTGGCTGAAAGGAAGAGCTATGAGCAATATCAATCCGGTTACTGAAGCATCCGTTGAGGCGACGCCGCTGCCGCCGCAGCCCGCCGTCACCAATCCGGTCGGTACCGCTGCGCCGATTCTGCCGGTGGAAGACAAGCCGCTGAATCTGGGAGGCCACGAATTCCAGTCGCGATTCATCTTGGGCTCCGGCCGCTATGACCTGAACCTCATCAAGGCCACGGTCGAGCACGCCGGTACGCAGATCGTCACCATGGCATTGCGTCGCGCGCAGACCACCGAAAACAGCGTGCTTGATTACATTCCTGAGGGCATTACGCTGCTGCCGAATACTTCTGGCGCGCGCAATGCCGAGGAGGCCGTGCGTATTGCACGACTGGCCCGCGAAGTATGCCACACTGATTTCGTCAAGGTCGAAATCGAGCATGAAACCAAGTACCTTCTGCCGGACAACGCCGAAACCATTCGTGCCACTGAAATGCTGGCCAAGGAAGGCTTCGTGGTCATGCCCTATATGTTCCCGGATCCAATCGCAGCCCGTCAGCTTGAAGAAGCCGGTGCTGCCGCAGTTATGCCGCTCGGCTCGCTGATTGGCTCCAACATGGGCTTGCGCATGCGTGATTTCATCGAGATCATCATCGCCAATGCGCATGTGCCGGTTATTATCGACGCCGGCATCGGCCGCCCGAGTCAGGCCTGTGACGCAATGGAAATGGGCGCGGACGCGGTCATGGCATACACGGCCGTTGCCTCCGCCGGCAATATCCCGCTGATGGCCGAAGCGTTCAAGCATGCCATCGATGCCGGTCGTGCGGCCTACCTGTCTGGTCTCGGCAAAGTGACCGAAGGCCAGGCTGTGCCGTCCAGCCCGACCACAGGGTGTTTGCACTGATGGGGAGTGGCTCCCCTCTCTGCGGGGGAGCCAGAAATATGGAGACAATATGGCATTAACGGATGAACAGGTGGAGAGGTACGCTCGGCATCTGATTTTGAAGGGTGTTGGAGTCAAAGGGCAGAAACGTCTGCTGGCCTCCAGCGTACTGATCATCGGTGCCGGAGGGCTCGGTTCTCCGATCGCCCTGTATCTGGCGGCAGCCGGAGTAGGCCATATCGGGCTGGTAGACGGCGATACGGTGGATCTGAGCAATCTGCAACGTCAAATCATTCACACTACAGCGCGCGTGAACGAACCCAAAGTGGAGTCGGCCGCCACCGCCATCCGTGAACTCAACCCGGACGTGACGGTAGACACTTATCAGGCGATTGTAAATGCCAACAATATCACCGACCTTATCGAACCGTATGATTTGGTGATTGATGCCACCGACAATTTCGCCGCAAAATTCCTCATCAATGACGCTTGCGTGTTAGCGGGCAAACCGTATATCCATGCCGGCGTGGTCGGGTTCTCCGGCCAAGTGATGACAGTCATCCCTGGCGAAGGCCCCTGCTATCGCTGCATTTTCCGCGACATGCCGGCAGCCGGTGAGATTCCGACCTGCAAGGAAGCCGGCGTATTGGGGGCGGTAGTCGGTGTGATCGGCAGCTTGGAAGCCACTGAGGCCGTGAAGCTGATAGTCAGCGTGGGGGAGCCGCTGGTGGGCCGAATCCTCACCGTGGATGCGCTGACCATGAATATCCGGCGAGTGCCGCTGCCGAGCCATGTGTCTGATTGCCCGGTGTGTGGCGAACATCCGACCATTACCGCCATTAATGCAGCCAACTATATTCAGCCGGCCTGCGCGATTTAGACCTTTGTGGCTTCCCTCAGCGAGGAGAGCCAAGTATTACGCTGCATGAAGGGAGAAGAACATGCCTATTGCTTTGCGTAATGCGGTTGATGATGACGAGAGCAGCGAAACCGCATACCGCCATATCGCACCCGAAGAACTTGCCGGGCTCGACCCGAACACGGTCACGTTGCTCGACCTGCGCGAGCCGGCCGACTTCGCCGCGCATCCGGTGCCCGGTGCCATCAATGCGCCGTTCGACCCGTTGGCCCATGTGCTCAAGACCGTGCCCAAGGACCGGACAGTCGTCGTCTATTGTGCGGAAGGATGGTGGAGCGAGGAAGTCGCAGAAATCCTTGCCGATCGAGGCTATGACGTGGCCAGTCTGACAGGCGGCTTTCGCGCGTATCAGGAATACCGGCAGACGCATCTTCAACAGACGGAAGCGCATCCACAGATGCCTCGGTAACTCGCAGATATCGTGGTATCTTCACACCGTTGGCCGTCGCATCAGCCAATCATCCCTATGGATGAACCCCCTCGGACATAAGCTTGCCCTACAATCGGTCGTGGTTCTGCGTGCCATTCGTTCAACCATCCTCATGCAATGGCAGAGCGGACACGAATCAGCCCAAACAAGGGAAGGATCGAAATCGTGGGACATCTGCTCACCCGCACGCAGATTCGACGCCTGGTCGCCAGGCATGGCCGTGAGGTCATCGAACATCGGCGCATGCAGATCGAACGTTGCTGTTATCAGCACGGCAACGTCACCACGTTCGCGCATTCCGTACGCGTCGCCTGTCTGGCCGTGTGGATGGCCGATCGTGCGCATTTGTGGCATCGCGTTGACCTCAAATCCCTGATTCGCGCGGCTTTGCTCCACGACTATTTCCTGTACGATTGGCATGACTGGGATAACGGCGAACACCGATGGCATGGATTCACCCACGGTCATGCCGCATTGGTCAACGCGCTTATGGATTTCGATCTCAACGATATCGAACGCAACAGCATTGAGAACCACATGTTCCCGATGACGCCGATTCCGCCGCGCTATCTCGAAGGCTATCTGGTCACCTTGGCAGACAAATGCTCGGCCACCGTCGAGACCTTCTCGTTCGACCGGTTTAACAAACGTGCATTACCTGATGCAAAGCCCTATGCCGAAATAGAAGCTCGCCGATGATTATCGCACTTGAACACTACTTCCTGTGGTTCCTGTTCTACAGCTTCGTCGGCTGGGTCTATGAATCCATTCTCGTCTCCTGCCAGCAGCATCGTCTGGTCAATCGCGGATTCCTGAACGGTCCGCTGTGCCCGATTTATGGCACCGGCGCGACACTCGCCATCGCCGTTCTCGGGAATGTGCATAATCCGGTGATCATCTTTCTGGTTTCGATGGTGGGTGCCACAATACTCGAATACTCGACCTCATGGGTTATGGAACAACTGTTCCACGCCCGCTGGTGGGATTATTCGAATTTTCGCTTCAACCTCCAAGGCCGCGTCTGTCTGCTAGGTGCGTTGGTTTTCGGTCTCGGCGGCGTTGGCGTGGTACTTGGTTCGCAGCCGTATGTCGAGTGGGCCACGGATATGATTCCGCTGCCGATGCTGCATACGCTGGTCACGGTGCTGGCCGCACTCGTCATCGTCGATTTGGCGGTTACGGTGGCCGGTATGCTCGGATTCGAGCAGGTGCTCGACTCGGTGGCTCAGGCGGTGCAGGATGTGGCTGCGCGCGCAGGCGGAACCTGGCAATGTGGTGCCGACGCAGTGTCTGACAAGATGCGCGAGCTGTCGCAGGATACGCTTGAGCGTCTGCGTTGGGTGATCAGCGGTGTCGTCAATGCCCAGCAGAAGCGTATGCTGAAGTCCTTTCCGAAGTTCCAGATGCCCGGTCGTCAGGACATCATCGACTCGCTGCGTGAACTGATGGGCCCACGCAAGTAACACAATCGGGGCTCGTCAGATTGTGTGCATCAAGTTATCCGGGCCGTCCACCGAAATCGAACGTTGGGATTCTACACTGGAACCGGGCTCCTTGTAATCAGTGATGCCGGCACCGGTGTTGGGCACGATTGACGAGTAGATGTTGTCACCCACATACGCCACCAGCAGCACGATGGCCACGATGAACATAATGCGGCGATTCGCACGGGCGAGCAGATTATCCAAAACCGGGGCGAGTAAGTATGCGATGGCCAATCCTCCCAGCCCAAAGGTCAGCAGACCTTCGGCGCAGATGCGGCCGTTGAGGTTCAGGAAGTAGCCGGTGTAATCCCACCAGCGCTGGCCGTCATGGGTGATCTCCAGATACCATGACGAGAAATATTCCAAGCAACCGCACAGAATCACCGTACCGACGAACAGTAAAGCGGGACGGTGGCGCAGCTTCTTCAGCAGAGTCAGGATAATGATGCCGCCGGTGCCGTAGATCGGCAGCCACGGGCCATGCAGCGTGCCTCGGTTGACGAATCTGCCTTCGGTGATAAGCGCCAGCATCACTTCCCATGTCCAGCCGACGAAGCAGAAGATAAAGAACAGCATCACCAAATTGAGCACAGTGTAATTGCGCTGAGGATTCAGCTTCGTGCGCGTGTCCAGACGGAACTCCATCCTTGCCGGGGCGAGGCGGCCCGGATAGGTGAGCCCATGCAGGATGTCCTCGGCCTTGGCCATGCTGTCGAGATCGGACTCATACTGCTGCCATGCGTCCACGCGGTCATCTTGCCTGATTGTGATGCCGAACCAGTCAGACATCCACCCGGCAAATCCGGTGGGTGCAGACACTGTGGCACCTCCGGCATATACGGTGGCCGCGCCCCGCACCACATCGGCATACGTGTCGTTCAGCAATTCGGGGGAAGGCTTTGCATACAGGTATTCGTCGCACAGCCATTCCGATCCCTTGATCCCGGCGCTCTTGGCCGTGGCACGCAGCTTCACGTAATATTCGGCGAAGAATGCGGCGTTATACCCGTTGGAATAGAAAATCGCAGACAGTCCGAACGTGGCGATGGAAAGCAGATACCATCCCAGGAAACTCAGTTGCGCCACAAAACACTCCCACTTGTGGCCTTTCATCATACGTCGCGAGAGACTGATCGCTTCGTTCGCGCTGATGTTCGGATTCTCAGCCACGATGTACGGAACCAGGAAGTATGAATAGGTTTTGACGATGCCTCCCACCACCGTGCACCACCACAGCAGCCGATATACGTTCTCCACCAGTAACACCCATGCCATGCGCACCCAGCATCCAGTCTGCAACGGGTAGAGGAAGCGACGCAACGGCACCTTGTCGTAGGTGCGGGACTCCAGCACGATGCGTCGCAGTACCACACGGAATACTTCCGTCACGAACAGGCCTGCGGTTAGTGTGACAAGCAACGCCACAATCACCAGTATCGCGATGGCTATGCTTTCCGAGCGAATGATGGAGGCAGTCGCATCGGTGACGGATAGAAGGAACGAACCGGTGGAAAGGGAATTGACTACTGCGGACAGCACGCCGCGTGTCCGCCCGAGCGTTGCGACGGTATCCTGGTTGGCGACGGTCCGTTCATTGTCCCGGACTCGGTCGCGTGCTCCGTTTGCGTCCCCCGAGGCCATCTGCAGTAACAGGCCGAAGGAATCGGATGCGCCGGTATTTGATTCCCCGGTCCGGCTGGCTTCCTGCGAGGCGGCGTTCGGATTCATATTGGTGTTGAGCGCGGCGGGCGACGACCCGTAATCCGCACTCAGAAACGCCGCGAACAAACAGACTATGACCAACAGCCAATAATGTCGTTTCAGGGTTTTCCGGGCTTCGGCCTTTAACGTCTTTCGCTGCATCTGTGCTTCCTTAACTGGTGGAGCTTTCTCCCACTGTAACGGAGAGGACGGCAGTATCGTCACAATTGACGGGTTTCGCACTGTCGCCATGTTCTGCGAAACTTGACTGTGCCCAATTGGGCGGTTTTATACACAATTCGATAGGGAGAAGCGACAGGCTATGGCTCACGTCACCGACTTCAAGGAAGCGGGTTTCAACACCCTGCTTGAGGAACTGGAATGGCGCGGGTTGATTTCCCAGTCCACGGACAGGGATCGACTTGCGGAAGCACTGAACGGCGAGCCCATCACCTATTATTGCGGCTTCGATCCCACTGCTGCATCCCTGCATATCGGCAATCTGGTGCAGCTCATCAACATGCGTCATCTGCAGTTGGCAGGCCATCATCCAATCGCCCTGGTCGGTGGCGCCACCGGTCTGATCGGCGATCCGCGCCAGTCAGGTGAACGTACGCTCAATCCGAAGGACGTGGTGGCCGGCTGGGCCGACCGCCTCAAGAACCAGATCGGCGGCATTTTGGAGACTGAAGGCGCCAACCCGGTGCGTTTCGTGTCCAACTACGATTGGACCGCTTCGATGACCGTCATCGACTTCCTGCGCGATGTCGGCAAGAACTTCCGCTTGGGCACCATGCTGGCCAAAGACACCGTGGCTCGCCGCCTGAACTCCGAGGAAGGCATCTCCTTCACCGAGTTCAGCTATCAGGTGCTGCAGGGCAACGACTTCCTCCACCTGTTTGACGAATACCACTGCACGTTGGAACTCGGCGGCTCCGACCAGTGGGGCAACCTCACCTCCGGCCTGGACCTGATTCACAAGGTGCGCGGTGTGGACGTCAATGTGTTCACCAGCCCGATCATCACTGATGCTTCCGGCAAGAAGTTCGGCAAGTCCGAGGGCAACGCCGTCTGGCTCGATGCCACGATGCTCAGCCCGTACAAGTTCTACCAGTTCTGGATCAACCGCCCGGATGTGGAGATGGAAAGCCTGCTGAAGGCGTTCACCTTCCTGCCCAAGGCCGAAATCGAACGACTGGTCGAGGAATCCAAGACCAACCCCGGCAAGCGCGAGGCCCAGAAGACCCTCGCCTGGGAGGTCACCAGCTTCGTGCATGGCGAGGCCGCTACCCAGGCCGCCATTGACGCTTCCGGTGCGCTGTTCGGACGCGGTGGCAACCTCGAAGACATCGATGAGGAAACGCTGGAATCCGTGCTCGACGGTTTCAAGGTGGTCGACGAGAACGGCGAGCACGTTTTCCCCGTCTCCAGGCCCGGCGATCGCGTAATCGACGCCGCCCAGGCTGCCGGACTGTTCAAGTCCGCTTCCGAGGCACGCCGCGCCATCAAGTCCGGTGGCGTGTATCTCAACAACAACCGTATCGAGGATGAGGAGCAGGTGCTGGCCGAAGCTGACTTCCTGGCCGGCCGCTTCGCGCTCATCCGTCGTGGCAAGAAGGCGCTCGGCGCCGTGGAAAACCGTTAATCAACAACGAATTAAGGAAAACAAGTAATGGCAGAAGGTAACGAGCGTTCCGGCAAGTCCTACGGCGGCGGCCATAAGGGGTATGGCGATCGCCGACCGGGCAACCGCGGTGGCAAGGGTTTCAAGCCGCGCGGCAAGGGCGGTTTCAAGCCGCGTCATGATGGTGAGGGTTTCAAGCCGCGTCGCCGCGAGGATGGCGAGGGTTATGCGCCGCGTCGCGATGGTGATGGTGAAGGTCGCGGCGGCTACCGCAAGTCCTACGGCAAGTCCGGAGGCTTCCACAAGGGCGGCTACCGCGGCAATGGTCCGCGTCGTGACGGCGACGGTTTCAAGCCGCGCCGCGAGGGTGGCTACCGTTCCCACGAAGGCGAGAACGGCGAGAACCCGCGCTACCAGCACCGCGACAATGATCGCCGTGATTTCCGTCGCGATGGCGATCGTCGTGACTTCCATAGGGATGGAGACCGTCGTGACTTCCATCGTGATGATCGCCGCAATGATCGTCGTGACTTCCATAGGGATGGCGATCGCCGCAACTTCCGTCGCGATGACCGTCGTGACAATGACCGCCGTGACGGCTACCGCGAGTTCTCTCAGGAGGAGAAGCGCCAGTACCGTGAGGAGAAGCGCTCTGAATACATGAACCGTCCGCGCCGCAATTCCGACGGCACGATGAGCTTCCCCTCGCAGAACCCGTACACCGATCGTCGCCCTGACGAGCCGAAGATGCCCAAGGGTATGGAATGGTCGATGCTGTCCTCGGATGAGAGGGAGCGTCTGCGCGGCCTGTCCAAGGAGCACGCGGAGAACATCGGTCTGCATATTCTCGCCGCCTTTGCGCAGGAGGAGGACGATCCTCAGAATGCTCTCGAGCATGCCAAGTGGGTGGCTCGTCAGGCTTCCCGAATTGACTTCGCCCGTGAAACGTTGGCATTCATCGCCTACCGTCAAGGCGACTACAAGCTCGCCTTGCGCGAATTCCGCACCGCTTACCGCATGAACGGATTCCAGGACTACCTGCCGTTCATCGCCGACTGCGAGCGTGGCCTTGGCAACCCGAAGAAGGCCGTGGAACTGGCGCTGTCCGACGAGGGCAAGGCACTGCATGGCTCTCCGAAGGTCGAGATGTTCCTGGTGTACGCTGGCGCTCTCGGCGATTTGGAAATGTGGGATAAGGCCATTGATGTGGTTCACGCCGTCGGACGTTCGCAGGGTCTGCCGGGGGAGTACCGCATGCGTGCGGTACAAGCCGAACAGTATTTCCTCGAGGAAGCCGGCCGCAACAAGGAAGCCGAGCAGCTTAACGATTTGCTTGACCGCCTTGAAGACCAGTACGCCGACGAAGACATCGACGAGGATAGCGATGACGTGGTCATTGACCATGATCTTGAGGACATCACCGACGACTCCGAAGTGATGGAAACCCTCGGTATCGACCCGTCCGAAGCACAGTATGCTCCAGAGCTTGAGCCTGAAGAGTCTGAGGAGCCTGAGGAATCAGAAGACGCCGAGGAACCGGAAGATGATGAAGCTGCGGAGGAATCCGACGTAGCTGAATCTGATGCCACTGAGGAGTCCGAGGAGAGCGACGAACCGGCCGAATCCGAAGAGTCGGCTGATGATGCTCCCGCCGAAGCCGAATCTGAAGAAACCGAGGAGTGAGCGGCGTAATGACCCGTTTTCTCAAAGGCACCGATCATCCGCTTGCCGAGGCCTATCAGCTTGCGCTGCTGGACCTCGACGGTGTGGTGTACCGCGGCAAGAACCCGGTCGACTATGCGGCTGATTCCATCCGCGCTGCCGAACAGGCCGGCATGACTATCGAGTACACCACCAACAATTCCTCACGATTCCAGCATGTGGTGGCCGATCAGCTCAAGGGTTTTGGCCTGGATGTGGAACCGTGGCAGGTCATCACCTCCTCGGTGGTGGCGGCCCGTATGGTAGCCAAAGCGTTGCCGGCCGGTGCGCGCGTGCAGGTATTGGGTGCCGATCATCTTCGTGATGAGGTCACGCGAAACGGTTTGACCATCGTGAATGGCCCGGAAGACCATCCGCAGGCGGTTATTCAGGGATGGTATCCCGAGATGACGTGGCAGATGATGGCTGAAGTCTCCTATGCGGTCGAAGCCGGAGCCACATATTTCGTGACTAACCGCGATCTGACCATTCCGCGTGAAATGGGCATAGCGCCCGGCTGCGGCTCGATGATTCGAGCCGTGATCACCGCCACTGGTGTCGAACCAGTGGCCTCCGCAGGTAAGCCGGAAGCCTATATGTACGATGAAGCGCGTGAACTCAACGCCGCCGAAGGTCATGACTTGGTGCCCAAAGAGTCGTCCATCGCCATCGGCGATCGTCTCGACACGGATATCGAGGCAGGCAACCGTGGCGGCTATGATTCGCTGGCTGTGTTGACCGGCGTGACCAACCCGACCGAGCTTATGCTGGCTCCCGAACACTTGCGCCCCACGTTCATCGCCCGTGATCTGCGCGAGCTTGGCGAGATTCAGAGCGAACCGGTGCGTTGCGAGGACGGTACTTGGGAGTGCCGCAAGGCCAGCGCATGGTTTGAAAACGGACGGGTTCAGGTCAGTGATCCCACGAGTATGGATGGTCTTCGTGCTGCGGTATGTGCCGCTTGGGAAGCCGCCGACAAAGGCGCGCAGATGAATGAATCCATGGTGCCGAACTTTGTCCTTGGAGAGCAGCGATGAACAGCGAACCTCAGTCAGCCGGCCGTACGCCGGTGTCGCAACGGTACCCGGATCTTGTGGATATTGACAATCAGGACAATGACCGCAAGCTCGAGATTTACCGCAATGTGCTTGACTCATTGCACAGTGAGCTCGACGAGAGCCGTGACTGATTGATGTCAGAACATCCGATTGATCCCGCAATGCCGCTTGACCGTCTTGACATGATGCTTGTGGCCTCCGATCTCGTTGAGTCCCGATCCAAGGCGCAGCGCCTTATTAAGGCCGGACATGTGCGTGTTGACGGAGAGACCATCACCAAGCCGTCATTCATGGTCAAAGCCGGTCATTGTGAGCTTGCCGTGGATAAGGGTGATGATTATGTCTCTCGTGGCGCTTACAAGCTGCTTGGCGCGTTCAAGGCCTTTGCCGACGATGGGCTGACCGGGCCGCAAAGTCTGGAATGTTTGGATATCGGCGCATCCACCGGTGGATTTACCGATGTGCTACTGCGCGGGGGAGCGGCCAGAGTCGTGGCCCTCGATGTGGGGCATGGGCAGCTTGACCCGCGTATTGCAGGAGATAGCCGCGTCATCGAAATGAGCGGCGTCAATATCCGTGAAGTCACGGCCGATGATTTGCCATATCGCCCGGCGATGATCGTGTCCGATGTCTCGTTCATTTCACTGACCTATGTGATTCCGGTGATTGCGCGCATCGCCGCTCCCGGCGCTCAGGTGGTGCTGCTGGTCAAGCCGCAGTTTGAAGTCGGTCGGCAAGGACTCGGCAAGCATGGCATTGTGGACGATCCGGCATTGCGCGAGCAGACCCTTGCCGATGTCGTCGCCTGTGCGCGGCAGCACGGGCTGCACGTCGTCAATACGGCCGACAGTCCCATTGAAGGCATGCACGGTAATGCGGAATATCTGCTTTATGCGGTTTTCAAATGATATCTTCGGCATTCTCGGTTGACCAGCATCACACAGGATGTTCGGTCAAGACCTATTGAAGTCGAGCAAATAGCATGCTCCACCATGCTGTTATCACACAATATGGCAGTGCCGGCTTGTAACGTACGGCACGTCAGCCGATGAGCCTCGATCTTGTTGACGTCTATATGCGAGGCTGAGCTGCCTCCCTCATATTTCAGCATGTCGAATCTGGTGAACATCGCGCTGCGCAATGGCCGGATCTCCAGACTGCTGCCGTTGATGCGATGCCCCTGAAGCACGCCGTGGAGCAGAATGTTGCGCGCGCGGATATGACGGCTGGTCAGCGATCCCTTAACGAGCAAATCATCGTTACACGTGATATCTCCGCCGGAGTGCAGGTCGCCGGTGAGCTCGATGCCGCCGCAGATGATGCTGCCATCGGTGATGATTCTGCCTCTGCCGGCAATGCGCTCGACATGAACATCGCCGGAACATCTCACTGTACCATTGTCGACAATCAGCTGATTGCCGGTAATGGTGTTTGCCTCAAGCGTGCCGGTGACCATGGTGGTGCGAAAACGTACATCGTCGGCGAATGTGGTACGGGTTGTCACGGTAATGAGCCCATAATTTCCGTTACGTACGTGCCCTGTGTTGCCGGTGTGGTGATGCAAGATACCTCCTGTGCTTTGCGTACCGCAAGTGTCATCATCGTTGATGAGCTAATGCTAACGTTTGCATTATGGGTATATAGTAACAGGACGGGGGTATCGCGAGAATCAGCCTTGGATAAAGCGGTCGATCTGATCCTGCTTGCCCATGATGATGAGCTCATCGTTGCGATGCATGATTAGTTCCTTGGAACCGTACTGGAATTCCTTGCCGGGGGCCTTGATGCCGACCACGGTCACACCGTACTTGTCATGCACCTGCACATCCTCGATGTTGCGACCCACCGCGTACAGCGGGGTGTGAATCTTCACGACGTTGTATGGGCCGTCGATTTCGATGTAATCCAGATAGTTGCCAGCCACCAGATGACCCACGCGCTTGCCGGCATCGGTTTCCGCATTGATGATATGGTGGGCGCCAATGCGCTGCAGAATGCGGGCGTGCTTCTGAGAGACCGATTTGGCCCACAGGTCGGAGATGCCGGCATCCAACAGGTTGCCGGTGATGATTACGGAAGCCTTGACCGACAATCATTGCGGCCGCAAGAATGAACAGGCATGCTGGGTTGCCGGCGCTGGCCACGCCTGCGGAATAACCACCCAATGCGACTATCGAAGCAAGGGTCATCACGCCAAGTCCACCGAACTGGATGGAAAACAGAATGACCAACTGGCCGAACATCGACCAGTACTCGCCGGTGTTCACCACCGGAATGCCGCAGGTGGACAGGGCGGAAACCGCGGTGAAGAACGACACCGGAAAGTTGCTGAAGCCATCGTGATTCGTAGTGGAGATGGGCAGCATCAATAATCCGGTCGACAGCAATATCAATACGGAAAAATACAGAATGGACAGGCGGCCCGGATGCCTGATGAGGCGATCCGTGAGCGTCGTGCGCCGGATGCGCTTGGAGGCCCGGTCCTCCTTGTTTTGGCTGATTACGTCGGTCGAGTACCACCATGACAGGCCTTTCGAGGTCTCCTTGTTTGAGGAGGACTCGTCAAAGTCGTTGGATATGGTTCCTGCTTCCCGCCATACTGATGGCGTAATGGTGTATGGCTGTAATTGTAAGCCGAAGCCTCACGATAATCGACTCCGTGGAACAGCATGCGGTGTGCAATAGTATCGACGCCCATATGTTGGCCTTGTCTGATGTCCGAGGGCCGGTGACGTGATGTGGCCGATGGCTCAGGCGATGATTAGGATAGTCATCAGTGCGACCGATTCAATAGGAGGATGTCCATGGCCAAGCGCAATGCGGTTGTGGTGACGCATACCAGGCTCAGGCAGTCCGGCACAGTGGTGTCCGAGGCGGTGAGCCAGCTGCGCAGCGCCGGCTTCGAAGTCACGATTATCGATAACACCGAAGCTCCGGATTTCGGCGTAAGTCCCGCATGCGTGACGGACGATACGGAAATCGTCGTGGTGCTGGGCGGCGACGGCACGATTCTTCGCGCGGCCGAGCTCGTGCATTGCACCCAGGTACCGATTCTCGGCGTGAACATGGGGCATGTCGGCTTCCTGGCCGAATTCGAGAGCTTCCAGATCGACGAGGCGATTCGGCGCGTGGCCGAACATGACTATTCCATTGACGAGCGCATGATCGCCCATGTCGATGTCTGGCTACCCGGTGCCACCAAACCCATCGAGGATTGGGCGCTGAACGACATCACTTTGGAACGCGCCGATCGTGGCAAGATGGTGGAGCTCTCCATTCGCGTGGACGATGTGGAAATGAACTCCTTCGGCGCCGATGGCGTCATCGTCTCCACGCCCACCGGTTCCACGGCCTATGCCTTTTCCGCCGGCGGTCCTGTGATTTGGCCGAATGTCAAGGCTTTGCAGCTGATTCCGTTGGCCGCGCATGCGTTGTTCGCCAGGCCGCTGATCATCGGCTCCGGCTCGACCTTCACCATCGATATTCTGGACGATTCCATGTCCGAAGGCTGGATTTGCTGCGATGGCCGCCGCCAGCGCGCCCTGCCGCAGGGTACGCGCGTCATGGTGCGCGAATCGCGCGATACCTTGCGCCTCGCCCGACTCTCCGGTGTGCCGTTCACCAACCGTCTGGTCTCCAAGTTCGATCTGCCTGTGGTTGGTTGGCGTGAGCATGCACGCAATGAGGCCTCGGGCCAGCCACTGCATCACGGACACACGTTCCCGACTGCCGCTGATGCCGTGTCTGATAGGACGGACGAGCATAACGGCAAGGCGGAGGGCTGATGCTCGAAGAACTCGATATTCGTAACCTAGGGCCGATTCGGGAAGCCTCCATCGCGCCCGCCCGTGGCATGACGGCCATCACCGGCGAAACCGGTGCGGGCAAATCCATGCTGCTGTCCGCCATTCGTCTGGTGTCCGGCGATGCGGCCGAATCCTCGAGGGTCGCCGCAGGAGCAGACGAGGCATGGGCGCAGGCGATTTTTGCGCTGGACGATGATGCTCTAGCCGCAGACTCCGGGAACCATGGTCAGGACGATTCTTCACGTGATGCCGATGACGGCGATCCTGCGGACCTCACTGGGGTCGCGGCGGCTGTTGCCCGAGCTCGCGATGCGGGCGTCGAACCCGAAGACGGTGAGCTGTTCCTCTCTCGCACTGTGCCGGCTTCCGGCCGATCTCGTGCCGTACTTGGCGGCAAATCCGTGCCGCGATCTGTGCTCGGTTCCATTGCCGGAGAATTGGTGACCATTCACGGGCAGGCCGATCAGCTGAAAATTGCCTCCGCCGCACGTCAACGAGAATTCCTTGATCGTGTGGCCGGCGACGAGGCTGAGCTTGATGCTTACCGGCATGCATGGAATGAGCTGACCGCCATGGATGAGCGGTTGGGGCGACTGCGCTCGCAGGAGTCCTCCGCTCGTCAGCAGGCGGACTATTTGCGTGAATCCATCGACCGTATCAACCGTACCAATCCGCAGCTGGGGGAGGACGAAGAACTGAAGTCGCGTCGCGAGCGTATCGAGAACGCGGCCGATATCGCCCAAGGAGTGGGCGCGGCGTTGGGCGCGTTGGATGCCTCACAGGTGGATGCCGATGCGGGTGGTGCGTCGGCGGTCGATCTCATCAATCATGCGGTGACTTCGTTGCGTGCGATTCGCGTCGGCGGCGAGTTCGCCGAGCAGGCAGATCGATTGGAATCCATCAATGCCGATTTGGGTGACGTGGTGTTCTCGCTCACTCAGGAATTGGGCGATGAGGGCAGTGTCGAAGACCTTGACCAGATCAACGGGCGGATTCACGAGCTGAACGAACTCACTCGCCGTTGGGGGCCGACTTTGGCGGATGTGATTGCGTGGCGTGATAAGGCCACGTTCGACTTGGAGGACCTGGACGCCTCGCCGGAGAAGGTGGCCGAACTGGAGGCCGAACGACAGTCGCTGTACAGCGCGGCTTTGGCCGCCGCCGATACGCTGAGCGCCGCCCGTACCAAGGCTGCCGCATCGTTGGGTGCTCGTGTGACCGATGAGTTGAGCTCATTGGCTATGTCTGGTGCGTCCCTTGAGGTTCGTGTCACCCCTCGAGAATTAAGTGACGGCCATGACAACGACCGTGAAGCGGCGGCTGGTGATTCAGCGGGGGATACCGGTCCTCTCGGGCCGTACGGTCGTGATGACATCGCTTTCCTGTTCACCCCGTTCGAGGGTTCCGCACAGTTGCCGATGGGCAAAAGCGCTTCGGGCGGCGAGCTCAGCCGATTGATGCTGGCTCTGGAACTTGTGGCGGCGGACGTCCGTGGCGGCAGCGATCAGACCTTCATCTTCGATGAGGTCGATGCCGGCGTGGGAGGCAAGGCCGCGGTCGAGCTAGGCAAAAGGCTCGCGCGATTGGCTCGCAATGCACAGGTCATCGTCGTTACTCATCTGGCACAGGTGGCTTCTTGGGCGGATGCCCAGTTCGTGGTGTCCAAGGAATCGCAAGGCGTGGGGGGCGAGACGGCTGGCGTTGCAACCACCGTCTTGGAAGTACGTGACGATCAACGTGTTCATGAAATCGCCCGCATGCTTTCCGGCAGCGAATCCGAAGCGTCCCTGGACCATGCCCGCGAATTGCTGAAGGATTCCGCACTATGACCAAAGCGGCCATATTCGACCTCGACGGAACCCTGCTCGACTCCATGGGCGTCTGGGATCAGGTAGACATCGACTTTCTTGGCAAGAGGGGCATTGAGGTGCCGCCGGATTACATGATCAAGGTCTCCTCCATGCAGTTCCAGCAGATCGCGGAATACACCATTGCGCGTTTCGGCCTCAAGGACACGCCTGAGGAGCTGATGCAGGAATGGGACGATATGGCCCGCGTGGCCTATTCCACCACAGTGGAGGCCAAGCCCGGCGCGCTCGACTATCTGCGTGATCTCAGGAGTGCCGGGGTGAAGATGGGTGTTGCCACATCGTTGCCACCGCAGCTGCGAGAGCCAGCGTTGCGACATGTTGGCATGCTCGACATGTTCGATGACATCGTCTCCGTCGATGACGCCAATGATGTCGGCAAGGACCAGCCTGACGTATATCTGCTCGCCGCTGAGCGGCTGGGTGCCAAGCCCGTTGATTGCACGGTGTTTGAAGACCTTTTGGTCGGTATCAAATCAGCCAAGTCGGTCGGTATGAAGGTCTGGGCCATGCATGATGATTCATCCGATGCCGACTGGCCAGAAATCTGCGATATCGCGGACGGCGTCCTCTTTGATTTCCACGACGCCCCACGTCCGTTGTAAGTACATACAATAAGCCCCTCTGATGAGGGGCTCCCGCGAAGCGGGTGGGGGAGAAAAGTCGTGGCATGAGCCGTGCGATTCAATATCGGGCACAGCCCGATTCCACTTGCGCTTACTCAGTCCTTACCGTTGAGCAATTCTGTCAGACTGCCTTTCGGCCTCAAGCCGTTGCTCTTCCAGCTTCTCACCCTCCGCACGCGCGGACTCCTCAGCGGCGATACGCTCCAGCAGCATGCTGACCGGCGCTTCGTACACCACCTCATCGAACCAATGACCGTCACGCTCCACCGCGTGCTCCGCGCGCCCCGTCTCTTTGAATCTCAATGACTCATACATATGACGTGCCCGCAGGTTGAACGACCACACCTTCAGCGTGATGGTCTTCGCGCCAAGCTGCCGTACCCGTGGTTCTGGTAGTACGGGCCGATGAGAATCGCCATCGTGGCATTGTAATCGGGCGCGGTGCAGTCCTTGGCGATGATATGGCCCACCGGATGCCCGTCCGGGCCGAGGATCGTGCGGCCGAAGCGCCGGTCGTCATCCTCGTCGCTCCACGTATGGAACATCTGGTCGATGGTCTTGTCCGGCACTTTCTCCATCGTATGATGGCAATCGTCGGCGATGGCATGGTCGTTCCATCAGATCTCAAGCTCCGGATAATCGTTCGGTTCGGTATGGCGTAGCGTAACGGCGTTGTTCGGCATAGGTGCCCCTTTCCGAGGCCATTGTAGGCACGGCCCATGTTTCGACACTGTATGTTGGCGAGGTGTTTGTTCACTGTTCAACTGTTATGTAACACACCTTGACAGTTAAGCAGAACAGTTATACTGTGTTGTATAACAGCTAGACAGCTGGGGTGCTAGTCAACCACAATCGAAAGGGGCATAGATGAAACTGATCATCTCATCCGTGTCCGGTGAACCCATCTACGAGCAAATCAAAACCCAAATCCGTTCGGCGGTGCTCAGCGGCGAGTTGAAGGCGGGCGAGGCCCTGCCGTCCTTGAGGAAACTCGCCAAGGAGCTGCGCATCTCCGTACTCACCGTCACCAGGGCGTACAACGAACTGGCCGATGAGGGCGTGGTGCAGAACATTCAAGGCAAAGGCACTTTCGTGATGGACAAGGGCAACGAACTGATGCAACGTCAGCTCGAAACCCAGATTCGTGAAAGCCTGGCCGAGGCAAGCCGGGGCGCCAAAGCCGCCGGCATTCCGCTGAACGCATTGGACCGCATGCTCGAAGAGGAATACCGCAAGGAATAACCTCAAGAAAGGACCATGGACATGACCGCCATATCCGAATCCGACGCGATGGCGTTGCAGGTCACCGACGTCACCAAACACTATGATTCCGGCTTCACGCTGGACGACGTGACCTTCGACCTGCCCAAGGGCTACATCATGGGACTGATCGGCCCGAACGGCGCCGGCAAATCCACCCTCATCAAACTCATCCTCAACATGATCCACCGCGACGCCGGTTCGATTCACGTGCTCGGCCTCGACAACATCGCCAACGAGGAGCCCGTCAAAGAACAACTCGGCGTGGTGTTTGACTTCAGCTACATGCATGAACAGTGGCAAGTCAAGAACATTGAACGTATCGTTGCGCCACTGTATCCATCATGGGACGGTGGATGCTATCACAAGTATCTGGATACTTTTGGCCTTGGTGACGCACAGAACGGCAAGAAACATATCAAGGATCTTTCCCGCGGCATGCAGATGAAGCTGATGCTCGCCATCGCATTGAGCCATGACGCCAAACTGCTGATTCTCGACGAGCCGACCAGCGGACTCGATGTGCTTGCCCGCGACGAACTCATGGATATCCTGCATGCCTACATTGAGGATGGCGAACATTCGGTACTGTTCAGCACCCATGTCACTGCCGACCTCGAACGTGCTGCTGACTTCATTACCTACATCACCGATGGCCGTCTCTACTACACCGGTCCGAAAGACGAGTTTGAGGAATCGTTCCGCCTGATTAAGGGCGGTCCAGACGAGCTGGCACAACTGCCTGCGGACGTAGTGCTGGGCTCACATACGTATGCCACCGGATTCGATGCGTTGGTCCGGTCAGACAGGCTTGATGCTGTTGCGTCGGTGGTTTCGGGGCTTGTCGTTGAATCGGCTTCCATTGATGACATCATTCGACTGACCAATGCCCATGATTCCAATCGTGACTTGAGCGGGAGGTGAGCGGCCATGGAGGCAATACTGAGGGTGTCGCGGTCTCGGCAACATGCATTGACCACTGCATTGCGCGTCGATATGGCCTACCTGTGCGTCGGCGAACGGACTGTGTTCTCGTTGTTGTTGGCACCGTTGTTCTCCGTCATCTTTCAAGGTGAAGCTTATGGTGATGGCTTCGGCTATCGCATGGGTGTCATCATGACGGTATTCACCTGCGCCATGTGGGTGCTAACCATGGCGGTTGCTGACTTACAGAACGGATATCGACTTCGTGGCATTATTCCGGCTTCGAGGAAGAGTCAGGTGGCCGCGCGATATGTGGTTGGATTGGTGATTTCCGTATTGTCGATAGTGATGATTGTTCTGATTGACGGGTTGCAAGTGCTGGTCAATCCAGATTGGTCATTCGCGGGCAATCTGTGGGCGGCGCCGTTGGGAGGTTTCTGCACCGCGCTGATGATCGCGCTTATCGTGCCCACGGGTTATCTGTGGACCAAACTAGGCGGTCTTCAAGTCACGATGATGGTGATCTATGTCGTTGTATTGGCTGAATCCATACTGCTATCTATTTTGCCTGCTTCGGTGACCAGAGGATTGGCCCATGCCGCGAATGCCATCATCGCGCAACGATTGTGGCTGGTTATTGCGGTATTGACAACGACGGTTGTGGCATATGGAATCTCGTATGTAATTGCCTCTCGCATATTTGCTTCAAGGGAATGGTGACGATGAACTGGAAATCCGTAGTAAAGCAATGTCGATTCGATTGTGTCGGGACGGGTCTGTTTAGCGTGGCGAATATGGTATTTCTGCTGGTTCTCCCGGTGCTGTCTATCGTGGTATCGCTGGTGATGATATCGACCCACGTCGATGAACACGTTGCCAGTGGTCTGATGGGCGGACTCGGAGGTTTCGCATCGACGATGGCATGTATGAGTGCATTGGGGCCTGCGTCATCCGAGGAATCTGCAGGGCACAGTGCCATGCGAGGGCTGATTCCTGTTTCACGCACTGCACAAGTTGTAGGTCGGTACCTTTTTCTGTTGGTGGTTGGTCTGCTCTGGGCTTTGGACGTGGTGATATGCGGCGGCGTCTTCATTGTCTTTGGCGATATAGCAGATATGGGGTGGATCGGTACCTTGGCAGCAGGTGCCTCCATCTTCGCTTTGGCTATCATTCTTGGGGCGGTGCTGCTGGCCTGTGCATACCGGTTCACCTTCCGCAAGATGATGGTGGCCTCTGTCGCGGTCATGGTTGGCTTGTATGCCGTCATTGCGCTGCTGGCCCGATTGCCTGTTGACTGGCAATGGCTTTTGCTGAATATTACCGATTTCCTGACGATCTGGTGGCATACGGCGCTTGTTCTCGCCGTGTTGTGTCTGCTCGCATATTTTGGCTCCATGCTTATAGCCATCCGCATCTACCGAGCCAAAGAACTCTAGCCGCGCATTTGTCCGACCGCGAATGAAAAGAGACCGACAGGAATGATGAGGTGCCGTAACGAAGGTTTTGAAAACAAATGGTAAAGACAATCGGTACGGTATATTGCAGAAAATCTAAAACTTAAATTTGGACTGCAATGAAATCATTATTTGAACAACTCGGAGGCACTTATACCCTACAAGGCGATTACTATCTACCCGACCTTGCCCTACCAACCGAAGAAGAAACACAACCTATTGGCATATGGGGACAGCGGCATAAACGCTATTTACAAGACCATAAGCGAGTGACTTATACAAACTTGCTTACAAGCGGAAATTTGAACGCTTATCTTGCCGATATTAACGAGCAAGCAGAAAATATGTTTTCTCGCTTGGTAAAAGAAATGGCGAAAATGCAGGGTGTAACTGAGCAATTAAAGACAAAGAACCAAATGGTGTGGGTGGGTAAAATGAACTCAATCCGCAACGCAGCTATCGAAGTGGTAAACAAGGAGATTATATTTGCATAAAATTAATAGCCTCAGACCGTTTTGGCCTGAGGCTATTTTTCTGAAATCAGTAAATAATGTTTCCTTCTTCATCAAGTTTATATATTTTTATAAACCACTTATAAACTCGGACGGACCTTCCGCTCCACGATATGGACATATAGCCGTTTCTCTATCTTTACCTCCGGGATAAGGATTGCCCGTGCTTTTGTAAGCGTATTTTTTTTTACGTTATTGAGGTTGCAGGTATAAGGGTGTGAGTTATGGGCGATTTTGCGCCGTAACTCGCACCCTTATACCTGCAATTGGCTAAATGAGCCCTTTCTACCTGCAAAAATGCTCCGTAATTGGTACCGAAATACCTGCAATATGTGAGAGATACGAGAATTGGACGTTCTGACGGATCTAATTCGACCCTTTATACCTGCAATGACTCGACGATTGACCGAACTGAATATTCGTTGCAGGTAATTCGGTACTTATTAACGGAAGCCCACAAGAAAATAGCGCCTGACACATGCCTGACAATGCCCGTGCATACTCGGACGCTTGGCTTGCGGCATCAAAAAACCGATACGCGCCGGTAAAGCACGTATCGGTTTCAAAAAATGACCGTTATACAAACGTCACGTGGACTATTACAGTGACTGGGCGGCCTTTTCTACGTAGTCCTCCATGCCGTCGATGGCCACGACGTCCTTGAAACGCACGTCGGCGGTCTCGAGGCCACGCAAGGCGGCCGGGGCGGTGGTGCCGGTCTCGCGGGCCAGCACGTCCATGCATTCGAAGTCGGTGCCGGTGGCGTCGAAGCCCAGAGCCTCGTTCACCACGCGCGGGAACTTGTAGGGGCTGGCGGTGGAGAGCAGCACGCGCGGGGTCAGCGGATCGCGCGGCATCTGCTCAAGCAGGTAGTAGCCGCAGGCGGTGTGCGGGTCGATTACGTAGTGGTTCTCATCCCAGCAGTGCTTGATGGATTCGCGCACCTGGTCCTCGTCGGCCCAACCGGTGCCGAAGATCTGGCGAATCTTGGCCAGCAGCTCTTCTGGAATCTCGTACGTGCCCCACTGGTTGAGGTCGTTCATCAGCATGGAGATCAAGCGTGTGTCGCCCTCGGACAAGTAGTACAGCATGCGCTCCAGGTTGGAGGAGATGAGGATGTCCATCGAGGGGGAGATGGTCTGGAAGAACGGGCGCTGACGGTTGTAGGTACCGGTGGTCAGGAAGTCGAACAGAACGTTGTTCTTGTCGGAAGCCACCACGAGGTGCTTGACCGGCAGGCCGAGCAGCTTGGCGTAGTAGCCGGCGAGGATATCGCCGAAGTTGCCGGTCGGGACCACGAACTCGACCTCATCGCCAACGTTGATCACCTGATCGGCTAGCAGCTGGGCGTAGGCGGAGAAGTAGTAGACGACCTGCGGCACCAGACGGCCCACATTGATGGAGTTGGCGGAGGAAAGCACCACGTGAGCATTGCCGGCGAGACGCTCGGCCAGGGCACGGTCGCCGAAAATGCGCTTGACCGCGGACTGGGCGTCATCGAAGTTGCCTTCCACGGCGGCCACCTGCACGTTGGCGCCGGTCTGCGTGGTCATCTGCAGCTCCTGGACCTGGGAGACCTTGCCTTCCGGGTAGAAGACGGTGATGGCGGTGCCCGGGGCGTCCGCGAAGCCGGCCAGCGCGGCCTTGCCGGTGTCGCCGGAGGTGGCGGTGAGAATCATGATCTTCTCGTCCGCGTCGCCGTCGGCTGGCATGGTGTGCGCCATGAAACGCGGCAGAATCTGCAGGGCCACATCCTTGAATGCGGAGGTTGGACCGTTGAACAGTTCGAGCACGTAATCGTCGCCCAAAGGCTTCAATGGAGTGATACGCTCGTCGGACCACTGCTCGCCATAGGCATCGGCGATGCACTGGCCCAGTTCCTCGGCGGTGAAGTCCGGCAGCAGCGCGCCCAGCACTTCAGCGGCGATCTGCTGGTAGGTCTTGCCCGGCAGCGAGGCGACATCCACCTTGGTCTCGCCCAATGCGTCCGAGACGAACAGGCCGCCGTCGTCGGCAATGCCCTTACGAATCGCCTGCTTGGCGGTCAGCGAATCGGTGGTGCTGCGAGTGGAATGGAAGGTGGTAGCCACGGTTGAATCCTTATTCTCGGGAATGAAAGATACTACAAATCTTCATTATTCTATCGTCTGCCTCGGTCAGACGTCGCGGACGTCTCGTTTTGTCTGTCTAGCGACAGAAATTCAGGAAATTCGTCCTATGCTCCTAAATTTCTGTCGCTGAGAAGTACTCAGTGACAGGAATTTAGGATTAATGGGTTTATTTCCGAGAATTCTGACGCTGAGCGGAGCTGAGCGACAGAAATTTAGAAGTATAGGGGTCATTTCCTGAAATTCTGTCGCTGAAGGATGCTGGAGGGATAGTGATGAGGGCAAAAGGTCAGAAAATATAATCGCAGGCGCAATAACCACGGAAATTACGCTGCGTTAGGCCATTTGGTGAGTTAGGCTTGAATGTTATGAGTGATGAACTGAGTCCTGAGGTATTCGACGCGGTGTGCCGTCAGGCCGATCAGGCCGCGAGCGCACAGCAACGCCTTGCCCAGGCGAACGCCGAAGCCAAGAACGAGCTGCTGCTGGCCATTGCGGATGCGCTGGATGAGCATGCCGCCGATATCGAGGCCGCCAATGCGCTGGACATGCTTGAATCCAAGGAAAACGGCATGGACGCGGGCAAGCTCGATCGCCTGCTTTTCGATACGCCGCGCGTGGCCGCCGCAGCCCAAGGCGTGCGCCATGTGGCAACGTTGCCCGATCCGGTTGGTGAAATCGTGCGTGGCTATAACCTGCCTAACGGATTGCGCCTCACCCAAACGCGCGTGCCCGTGGGCGTCATCGGCATGATTTACGAAGCTCGCCCCAACGTCACTGTTGACGTGGCCAGCCTGTGCCTGAAGTCCGGTAATGCTGCGCTGCTGCGAGGTGGACATGCCGCCGAACGTACCAATGCCGCCACCTTGAGCGTTATCGCCCCAGTGCTGGAAGCTCACGGTTTTGATCCGGCTCTGGTGCAGTCCGTCGACCAGTACGGCCGTGCCGGCGCCACCGCCATGATGGAGGCCCGTGGCCATATCGATGTGTTGGTGCCACGCGGCGGTGCGGGGCTCATCCAAGCCGTGGTGCGCAATTCCAAGGTGCCGGTTATTGAGACCGGTGCCGGCAACGTTCATATCTATATCGACAGGTCCGCAGACCTCGTCAAGGCCATTCCGATTGTGTTGAACGCCAAAACCCAGCGTGTGGGTGTGTGCAATGCGGCCGAGAAACTGCTGGTGCATGAGGACGTCGCCGCTGAATTCCTGCCTCAAATCGCCGCAGCGTTGACGCAGGCGAACGTCGTGCTGCAAGCGGATGAAACTTCGTACGACATCCTCGAAGGCGCCGCCATTGAAGGGCTTGAACTGAATCAAGCCACCGAGGAGGACTGGGATACCGAATACCTGGCGCTCAAGATGGGTATTAAGGTGGTGCCAGACCTAGAAGCGGCTATCGACCATATCAACACTCATTCCACCGGTCACACCGAATCCATCATTGCCGAGGACTATGCGGCCATCGAGGAATTCACCAAGCGCATCGACTCAGCCGTGGTCATGGTCAACGCTTCCACCCGTTTCACTGATGGCGGTGTGTTCGGATTCGGCGCCGAGCTCGGCATCTCCACCCAAAAGATGCACGCGCGCGGACCCATGGGCTTGAGGGAAATGACCACCACGAAGTGGATTGGCTACGGAACGGGGCAGGTGCGCGCATGAGCGAGAATGTGAAGAGCAAGGACAACGCCGCAGTTGAGCTACGGCCGGATATTGATCTCAACGATCCCAAACTCAATCTCAAGATTGCGGCTGAGCGCCTGAGCATTGTGCGCTACGTATTTCTCGTGCAGATTGAGGATGGCATCGCTTCGGCGGCGCAGCGAGCGTCGCTCGAGTACGCGGATGCAGTGCTTATCGGTTGGCCGGAGAATGAATCGCCGGAGATTGCGGATTTGACTGACTCCCAGCTCAAAACCGTGCGCGAACACATGGATCTGATGGAAAGCTACATCGCCAAATACACGCAGATGGAGCATGATGGCGATATCGATGGCATGACGGACACGCTGATTCGCATCACCGAACGCGTGGCCGAGGTCCGTCGACTGTATCAGCCGGACTTCCCTCTGCCTACGTTCGCTGAGATTCGCCGCGTGGTGCAGGATGAGTGGGACGAAGACATGGGTAAGATCGATCCCAAGGAAGACAATCCCACCGCCAATGAAATCGAGCAGGAAACCGAAAGCGCCAACGAAGGCGGCGAAGGTGGCAAAGCATGAGCAGCAGCGATCCGGCTGAAATCATTGCTGTCGCACAGGGCGAAGCCGAACGGCGTATGTCTGATCTGTCTGTGCCGGGCGGCGCGAATAGCCATGGCAAAGGTCGCCTTTCCGCGCGCGGCAATTGGCACACGCGTCTGCGCATCGGCATTATGGGCGGCACATTCGACCCGATTCACAACGGCCACTTGGTCGCGGCGTCCGAAGTCGCATGGGTGTACGACCTTGATGAAGTGATTTTCGTGCCCACGGGTCGGCCTGTATTCAAGCTTGATAAGGAAGTCACCAACGCCGAGGACCGCTATCTGATGACAGTGATTGCCACGGCATCCAACCCCAAGTTCACCGTGTCTCGCGTGGATATCGACCGTCCAGGTGTCACCTACACCATCGATACGCTTAAAGACATTCGAGCCCAGCATCTCGATGCAGAGTTGTTCTTCATCACCGGTGCTGATGCCGTGGCTGAGATCATGCAGTGGAAGGATGCCGACTTGATGTGGGATCTTGCCCACTTCGTGGCCGTCACGCGCCCCGGATATTCCAGCCCGGATGGCGTCACGCTGCCCGAAGGTAAGGTCGATACCCTGGAAATACCGGCTTTGGCCATCTCCTCAACCGATGTGCGCCGTCGTGCCGAGCACGACGAACCGGTCTGGTATCTGGTCCCGGATGGCGTGGTGCAGTACATCGGCAAGCATGGCCTGTATTCCAAGCAGCACTGACGGCAACCGCAGCGGATCGTTTATGCCAACCCCATCTTGATTTTCAACGTCATCACACGAATCGCCGACTGAGTGACCTTATTGGCGAAGGCGGGATCCGATGCCGCCCGCGTAGACAATCCATCCAGAATCGGCACGACATAGTTGGTGTCTCCGATGCAGACCAAATCGCCGCCGGCTTCCACGAGTTTGACTCCCAATTGAGTGGTGTCATAGGCGCTCACAGCCGCTGCCGACATCGAATCCGAAATCACTACGCCGTCATATCCCAGATCGCCGCGAAGATGCCCGTCAATGATGATTGAGGAAAACACCGCGGGATTATTGGGGTCAATGGCCTGATAGGTGGCCAATGCCATCATCACCATGGCAGGGTTGGCCTGGTCGATGGTGGTGTCAAACGCCTTGATTTCCGTGCCATCCAAGGTGGTGGTCGTATCCAGGATGCCGTCGGTGGTGAAATCCGTGTTGCCGGTCACCGCGCCCAATCCCGGATAATGTTTGATGGCGGACTGGACTCCGGCATCGGCCATGCCCTGCACAAACGCCGTGCCATGAGCCGCGTTGCCTGCCGCGTCCAGTCCGAAATCGCGATAGAGCGCACCAATGGGGGCGTTGGCGGCCCGATTCACCACTACCGTGCCCAGCACGGGTGCAAGATCGACGTTAATGCCGGCGGCTGCCAGCTGTGAGCCCCATACGCTGGCCGATTGACGCAACTGATTGGTCGACATGGTTCCTGATCTACTGCCGTGGGCATCCGATCAAAACCAGGGCCGGTCAGATGCTGTACCCAGCCTCCCTCTTGATCGGTGGAGATAATCAGGCGGTTATCACCGGGGCATACCCCTGCAACTGGTCGTCCGCAGCCCGCACCGAAGCAACCCCTCCGGTCCATTTGCCGATGATGAGCACCGATCCCACATGGCGGTCGGCGATGAGTGAAGCCAGTGAGGCCGGGTCGTTGCCGGCATACAGCGGTGCCATCACCAACTGACCAATTCGAGTGTCCATATCCATGGCATTGACCATGCGATGAGCTTTGCCGGCAGGGGAGGGATCCGGCTTGGGGGTCGCCGAACGTGCCAACTGCTGCGGAGTGTTCCGTGCAGCGTCTGCTGTAGCGGAACTTGCCGCGGCATCATTTCCAGTCATCGATGCAAACCAGCCGATGCGCCATCCATACAGCGCCGTGACTACCAGCGCTAGTACGCACAATACGGATCCGACCAACACGCCCCAATGCGAAGTCCTATGGCCATCCCGATAGGGGCGTGCCGACGGTTGCTCAGGACGATTGCTCATAATCTTCCAGCATAGGGGAATCTCATACAGCTTGCTGGCAATCCGCTGGCAGTATGTGTTCAGGGTTTGTGAGGAACCCGCCAAGCTGAATACAAGCCGAAATCCAGTGCGCTGTGCTCAGGGCATAACCTACTTTCCCGACCTTTCGCTACGCTTGAATCATGTCTTTTAATGATCCTTTCTCAATACTGTTCGGCAATGGCGGCGGTTCCCGGCGCAATAACTCGAATGATGATGATCCGATCATTCTTAATGTTGAGGCCGATGGAGACACCCCCAACAGGAATGGTTCCAACCCCTCAGGGCGAGGTCCGGCCGGTCCGCGCTTGCCCCGCAGACCCTCCGGCAGCCATGGCAACAGCCGAGGCACCAAAATATTCATCGGCGTGGTGCTGGCACTGGTCATCATCGTCGCACTGTTCTTCGGTCTGTCCCGATTCATCACCGATCTGATGTGGTACGGACAGCTCGGCTTCCAATCCGTGGTGTGGACCCAGCTCGGCGTGAAAATCGGTCTATGGGTGGCATACGCATTGCTGATGGCCTTGACCGGTTTTATCGCCGCATGGCTGGCCATTCGCGCCCGCCCGGACTCCGCGGATGGTTCCACGATTCGCATCAACGGTGATGTGGTGGAAGTCGGCAAATCGGCGAGCTCCAAGACCGCACGTCGCGTGTCCGTGGTGATTTCGCTGATTGTCGGCGTGATTTTCGGCTCCCAGTTCAACGCGAACTGGAGCGAGATCCTGCTTATGTTCAACGCGCAGAAGTTCGGTACCACAGACCCGCAGTTCGGACTCGACAACGGCTTCTACGTGTTCGTACTGCCTGGACTGAAGCTCGTGCTCGCAGCCATGGCCATGCTGCTGGGCGTAGGCCTCGTGTTCTCATTGGTCACGCATGTGCTGATGGGCGGCATCCGCATCACCATGCCGGTCAACGGCCGTGGCCTGTTCTCCATCACCAAACGCGCTCGCCGTCAGCTCGGCATCTGGCTGATTCTTAACATGCTTGCGTGGTCCGTACGTCAGGTGCTGGGTGTTTTCGAACAGCTCACCGTGCAGGGCTCGCGTATCACTGGCGCTTCCTACACCGCAGTGCATGCCAACATTCCCGTCACCTTCATCATGGCCGCATTGACCGCCATCCTTGGCGTGGTGCTGGGCGTATGGCTGATGCAGTCCCATGCGCTTGAAGGCCAGGCGTCCATCGGTGTGCGTGCCTCTGCTGCTCTCAAGGCCTGGCGCGTGCCGGTAACTGCCATCGCCGTCACCGTGGTGGTCGGCATGGTGCTCACCATCGCTTGGCCCATGCTGCTGCAACGTTTCCGCGTCAACCCGAATGCGCAGGAGATGGAATCCACCTATATCCAGCGCAACATCGATGCCACTCGCGCCGCTTACGGTCTCGACAAGCTCAAAACCGAGCAGTACAAGGTGACCGACAAGGGCGAGCAAGGTGCACTGGCCAAGGAGGCCGACACCACCGCGCAGATTCGTCTGCTCGACCCGCAGGTCGTCAGCCCCACGTTCAAGCAGCTGCAGCAGTCCAAGCAGTACTACACCTTCGCCGACACGCTTGCCGTCGATAAGTATGAGATTGATGGCGTCTCCCAAGACACCGTGATCGCCGCGCGTGAGCTTGACCTGGCTGGCAACGACAACCGCAACTGGGTCAACGACCACACCGTGTACACCCATGGTTATGGCGTGGTGGCCGCTTACGGCAACAAGGTGACTGCCGACGGCCAGCCCGAATTCTTCGAATCGGGCATCCCCACCCAAGGCAAGCTCACCGAGTCCGAAAAGTACGAGCCACGCATCTACTTCTCGCCGAACACCACCGAATACTCGATTGTCGGCGCACCTGAAGGCACGCAGGCTTGGGAGTTCGATTACCCGACCGGTTCCGAAGGCGCTTTGACCACGTTCAAGGGCGATGGCGGACCGTCGGTCGGCAACCTGTTCTCCCGGATTCTCTATGCAATCCGCTTCGGTTCGGACCAGATCCTGTTCTCCGACCGTGTGACCAGCGAATCCCAGATTCTCTACGACCGTTCCCCGAAGGAACGTGTGGCCAAGGTCGCGCCGTACCTGACGCTTGACGGCCGTGTGTACCCAGCTGTGGTCGATGGCCGCGTCAAGTGGGTCGTCGATGGCTACACCACCTCCGACGCCTACCCGTATTCGCAGATGACCGATCTCGGCAATGCCACCAAGGACTCCACCACGGTGTCTTCGTCGACGGTGTCCAGCCTGGGTTCGCAGCAGGCCAACTATATCCGTAATTCGGTCAAGGCCACTGTGGACGCATACGACGGTTCCGTGGACCTGTATGTGTGGGATCAATCCGACCCGGTGATCAAGGCGTGGGAGAAGATCTTCCCCGGCCAGTATCACCAGTTGTCCGAAATCTCCGGTGACCTGATGAGTCACCTGCGTTACCCGGAAAGCCTGTTCAAGGTGCAGCGCGAACTGCTCTCCAAGTACCATGTGACTTCCGCCAACCAGTACTACTCGGGCGAGGACTTCTGGCAGACGCCGGTCGACCCCACTGAATCACAGTCCCAGCAGGATCAGGACATCCTGCAGCCGCCCTACTACCTGACCTTGCAGACCGGTGGCACCAAGGAGCCGGTGTTCTCGCTGACCTCCACCTATATTCCGGCCGGCCAGTCCACTCGAGAGATTCTGACCGGATTCCTTTCGGTCGACTCCGACGCCGGTAATGAGAAAGGCAAGATAGGATCGAATTACGGCACCATCCGATTGCAGGAGCTGCCCAAGGATTCGAATGTGCCCGGCCCCGGACAGGCACAGAACAATTTCAACGCCAATGCCGATGTGTCCAAGGAACTGAACCTGTTGCAGTCCGGTGACACGCAGGTGGTGCGAGGCAACCTGCTCACCCTTCCGCTCGGTGGTGGCTTGGTGTACGTGCAGCCCGTGTACGTCAAGTCTTCGGGTGCCACGTCGTTCCCGCTGCTGAAGAAGACGCTGGTGGCATTCGGCGATCAGGTCGGCTTTGCCGACACGCTTGATGAGGCGCTCGATCAGGTGTTCGGTGGTGACTCCGGTGCAGCGGCCGGCGATGCCGAGAATGTGTCTGGCGACGGATCATCCGACTCCTCGAACACCGGCGGACAGGATGCCAGCAATCAGTCCGGCTCCGACACCTCCGGTGACCAGTCCCAGTCTGATGGCCAGTCCGGCACCACGGACGGCAAGTCGGATTCTGGCACGTCATCCTGGCAGTCCGGCACCGCTCGCAGTCCCGAACTCCAGCAGGCATTGAACGATGCCGCCCAAGCCATGAAAGACAGCCAGTCCGCCATGAAGAACGGCGATTGGACCGCTTACGGCAAGGCCCAACAGCAGCTCGAAGAAGCCCTCAACAAGGCCATAGAGCTCGACAAGTAGTTCACCGAAACAAGGTGGCTCCCGCTGGCGGGAGCTGTCAGCGCAGCTGACTGAGGGTGGTCAAGAGTGACTAATGCTATCACCCTCAGTCGCGGATAAACCGCGACAGCTCCCGCCAGCGGGAGCCATGCTATTGTCTGGAGTCATGCCATACACTTTCCGTCCAGCCGTCGAGTCTGATATCCAAGCCATCACCGACATCTACAACGCCTCGGTGGTGGTCGGCGGAGCCACCGCGGACCTGACTCCGCGCACCCTCGACCAGCGCCGTGCGTGGGTCGAATCCCATAAACCTCCATATGGTGTATTCATGGCGGAATCAGAGGGCGGGCAAGTCATCGGCTTTGGTTCGCTCTCCGTGTTCTACGATCGTGCCGGCTATGACGGCGTCACCGATCTCGCCTACTACATCGCCCCCGCATGGCAAGGCAGGGGAGCGGGCACGTTCATGCTGGACAATCTCCTACGCGAGGCCCGCGCCCGTCACATGCGCAAAGCCTGCGGCATCATCTTTGCCGACAACGCCGGCTCAATCGCCCTCATGCGACGATTCGGCTTCACCCAGTTCGGCCTCATGCTCGCCGCCGCCACCGACTCTACCGGCACCATGCGTGATATGTCCTACTGGTATCTCGACCTCTAAGTACAATCGTTGCGTTTGTAGGCTGGCGAGACAAGACGAGGAACGGATATGGCATCGGATTTTTGGCTGATTGCGGGACTGGGCAACCCGGGCAAGAAATATGAGGACACGCGACACAACATGGGCTTCATGACAGCCGACGTGCTCGCCGAACGCTGGAGCGTGAACTTCGCCGATCACAAGGGTCTTGCCATGCTCGGTAAGAGCACGATGAATCTTGACGGTCGCACCATCAAGTTTTTTCTGGCCAAGCCGTTGACCTACATGAACGACTCGGGCAATGCCGTGGCCTCCATCAGCGCCTACTATCAGATCGAGCCCGACCACATCGTGGTGATTCACGACGACATGGACTTGGAATTCGGACGCATCAAGGTCAAGGCTGGTGGCTCCGCGGGCGGACATAACGGCATCAAATCCATTGACCGTTCGCTTGGCACACCGAAATATGCACGTGTACGTATGGGTGTCGGCCACTCCAAGCGTGGTGCGCATGCCCATGACAACACGGTGAACTGGGTGCTGGGTGGCTTTGGTCCGGATCAGCGCAAGCAACTGCCTGAATTCCTGGCTGATGGTGCCGATGCCGCCGAAGGAATCATCTTCCATGGTCTTGCCAAGACCCAGGAGAAGTTCAATGGCCGCTAAGGCGAAAACTTCCGACACGCAGTCTTCCCGTGGACAAGCGGCAGACAGCCGGACCGTGTATCCGGATCTGATCAACGGCTCGCTTGCCGGCATACTGTCCGAACTTGAGCGGGACAAGACATTCCTGAGCCTCGCCGCAGGCGACATCGAAGCTTCGGACGACGTCGACAATTCCATTCTGGCCGGTGTGCCTGAGGGTCTTCGCCCGGCACTGGCCGCGGCCATTGCTCAGGGCACGAACGGCAACTCAGGCAAGCCGGTGGTGTTGGTCGTGGCTTCCGGCCGCGAAGCCGAGGAAACCGTGGGATCGCTGCGCTCCTGGTATGACGGCGACCCGAACGATATCGCCCAGCTCGAGGCGTGGGAAACCCTGCCTCACGAGCGCCTGAGCCCGCGCGCGGACACCGTGGCCAGCCGTATGGCCGTGTTCCGCAGACTGAAGCACCCGAGTGACGCCAATCCGATGTTCGGGCCGATTCGCATCCTTGTCATGCCGATTCGCTCGCTGATTCAGCCGGTGGTCCAAGACCTTGGCGACGTCGAACCACTCGTATTCACGGTAGGGGAGGATCTGCCGCTTGACGAGGCAGCCAAGCGACTCATCGAAAACGCCTACACGCGCGTGGAACTGGTCATGGATCGCGGCGAATTCGCCGTGCGTGGCGGCATCCTCGACGTGTTCCCGCCTACCGCGCCGCACCCGGTGCGTATCGAATTCTTCGGTGACGAAATCGACACTATCAAGGAATTCCACGCTTCCGACCAGCGCACCTATGGCGAGGGGCTCAAAACCATCTGGGCCACCGCTTGCCGCGAACTGCAATTGACCGATGCCGTGCGCACCCGTGCCAAGGCCCTGATCGGTTCGATTCCCAACGCCGAAGACATGCTCGAATCCATCGCCAACGCCATTCCGGTCGAAGGTATGGAATCTCTGATGCCCGCGCTTGTGGATCACTTGGAACCGGTGGGCTCCATGCTGCCCAAGCATGCTGTGGTGCTGCTTAGCGACCCTGAAAAACTACGCCGTTCCGCTGAAGATCTGGCCAAAACCGCCAACGAGTTCTTGGCCGCCAGCTGGCATGTGGCCGCATCCGGCCACGGCGCCGGCGCGCCCATCAGCTTCGACGAAGCCAGTTTCCTTGACTATGCGGAGACCGTCAGTTCGCTTGAATATTCAGAGCATCCGGTAGTTCGTCTCACCAGTTTCGGTGTAGACACCACACTGGCCGGCCATGTGCAGCTCGACGCGCAGAATCCAGCGGAATTCCGAGGAGACGAGGCTAAAGCTTCGCAGGGCATCGACGGCCTGTTGGATGCTGGCTTCCACGTCACCATTACCGCTGCTGCCGCCGGTACCTTGGCTCGTCTGAAGCGTGCGCTCAACACCACCGGCATCACCACGTTCGATACCATCCGGTCTCAGGCTATCGATGGATTCGTGGGCAAGGCCGCCAAAATCGCCCTGCTCACCGAACGCGACTTGACCGGTCGAAGCTCTGCGGTTGCTGTGGCCAAAACGCCGAAACGCCGGCGCAAGGCCATCGATTTGGTGGAACTCAAAAAGGGCGATTATGTGGTGCATGAGCAGCACGGCATCGGCCGGTTCGTGGAAATGCGCCAGCGCACCATTGGCACCGGCGCCAACAAGACCACCCGTGAATACCTGGTCATCGAATACGCGCCTTCCAAGCGCGGTGCACCGGCGGACAAGCTGTTCATCCCCACCGATCAGCTTGATCAGGTCAGCAAATACATCGGTGCCGAAGTCCCCAAGCTCAACAAACTCGGCGGCTCCGACTGGGCGGCCACCAAGGCCAAAGCCCGCAAGCACGTCCACGAGATTGCCGAAGACCTGATTAAGCTCTACTCCGCCCGTCAGCGTGCCAAAGGTTTTGCGTTCAGTCCGGACACTCCATGGCAAAAGGAGATGGAGGACGCCTTCCCCTATCAGGAGACCGCAGACCAGCTCGCCACCATCGACGAGGTCAAATCCGACATGGAAAAGCCCGTGCCCATGGACCGTCTTATCTGCGGTGATGTGGGCTTCGGCAAAACCGAAATCGCCGTACGTGCCGCATTCAAAGCCGTACAGGACGGCAAGCAGGTGGCGGTGCTCGTGCCCACCACTTTGCTCGTTCAACAGCATCAGGAAACCTTCACCGACCGCTTTGAAGGATTCCCGGTGAATGTGGCCGCCATGAGCCGCTTCCAAACCACCAAGGAGATCAACGAAACCATCGAAGGACTGGAAACCGGCACGGTGGACGTGGTCATCGGCACACACAAACTGCTGAACCCGAAAATCAAGTTCAAGGATTTGGGACTCGTCATCATCGACGAGGAGCAGCGTTTCGGCGTGGAACACAAGGAAACGCTGAAAGCCCTGCGCACCAACGTGGACGTGCTATCCCTGTCCGCCACGCCTATTCCGCGCACGCTGGAAATGGCCGTGACCGGCATCCGTGAGATGTCCACGCTCGCCACACCGCCAGAAGACCGCCTGCCGGTGCTTACCTATGTGGGTGCCTATGAGGACGCGCAGGTCACCGCAGCCGTGCGCCGAGAACTGCTGCGCGGCGGCCAGGTGTTCTATGTGCACAACCGCGTGCAGGACATCTCGTCCATTGCTGACAAGATTCACACGCTGGTACCTGAGGCGCGCGTCGGCATCGCCCACGGCAAGATGGGGGAGAAGCAGCTCGACCAGATCATCCGCGACTTCTGGCATCGTGACATCGATGTGCTCGTATGTACCACGATCATTGAAACCGGTCTTGATATCTCCAATGCGAACACACTGATCGTGGATCATGCCGACCGATTCGGTCTGAGCCAGCTTCACCAGTTGCGTGGCCGTGTGGGCCGTGGCCGCGAACGCGCCTACGCCTACTTCCTATATGACCCAGCCAAACCATTGACCGAGCAGTCACACGACCGACTCGCCACCATCGCTCAGAACACGGCCCTCGGCTCCGGCTTCGACGTGGCTATGAAGGATTTGGAACTGCGCGGCACCGGCAACCTGCTGGGCGATGAGCAGTCCGGCCATATCGAAGGCGTGGGCTTCGACCTGTATGTGCGCATGGTCTCCGAAGCCGTTGAAAAATACAAGGAACCCGATGAGGACGTCGAGCCGGTGTCCGTGTCCATCGATCTGCCTATCGAGGCGTCGATTCCGATTGACTACATCGATTCCGACAAGCTGCGTTTGGAGGCATACCGCAAGCTCGCTTCCGCACGCAATGAAGCCGACCTCAAGGATTTGAAAGAAGAACTCACCGACCGTTACGGCAAGCCTCCGGTCGAATTCGAAACTCTCTTCGACGTGGCTCGCTTGAAGTTCAAGGCGCGCGAGCTCGGCGTTTCGGAGATTCTGGCGCAATCCAACCGCGTGCGTATCGGACGCATTGACCCGCCCGAATCCATTCAGATGCGCATGACGAGAATCTACAAGGGCACCCAATACCGCCCGGTCACTCACCAGCTCATCGTCCCCACCCCGTTCACCGGCTCCCTGGGCCAAGGTCCCATGAGTTCCGATCAAGTAGTTCTTTGGACCAATCAGCTCCTCGATGACTTGGCATGGAGGCCACGACGATGAAAAACCAACACACGGCAACACTTGCCGGCTACGAAATTCCTCGACTCGGCATGGGCACGATGGCGCTCGCCATCGAGGGGCGGCCGACCAATCGTAATCAGGCGATCGAGACCATCCATGCCGCGCTGGATGCCGGGGTCCGTTACCTTGACACGGCGTGGTCCTATTACCTGCCCAGCAAGCCAGGAACCGGCGAGCCGGAGGACATGGGATATGGCGAATACTTGGTTCGTGACGCGTTGAACTCGTGGCACGGCCCGAAGGACGAGGTGCTCGTGGCCACCAAAACCGGCTGGTTGCGCACGCTCGACAACCATGGAAACTATAGCTGGCAGGCCGATGCCCGCCCTGAAACCATGATTGCCAACGCCAAGGAATCCGCACGGCGCCTCGGTGTAGAAACGCTCGATCTGCTGTACTCGCATTGCAACGATCCGCAGGTGCCCTACGAGGACCAGATGGGTGCGCTCAAGCAGCTCGTGGATGAGGGCGTGGTCAGAGCGGTCGGCATCTCGCGCATCGACAACAAGGACATCGAAATTGCCCATACCATTCTGGGAGACAGGCTGGTCGCCGTCCAAAACCAGTTCTCGCCGGTCCACCGCGATCCCGACCACACGATGGAAACCTGCGAACAGCTTGGACTGGCTTTCGTCTGCTGGTCGCCGCTTGGTGGCTTCCTCGATCCTTTCAATGAGCATCTGTTCGACCGATTCAAGGAAGTCGCCGACAATCACGGCTGCTCCTACCAGCGTGTCACGCTTGCTTGGGAGCTTGCACAATATGGCAATCTGTTTACGATTCCCTCCGCTAGAAACCCACAGGAGATTCAGGACTCGTTCAAAGCGGTCACTCTTGAATTGTCCGATAGCGAGATCGACTATCTCAATGATGTAATCAGCGCCTAAGCGTTTTCCTCCAAAGTTGACTGCAATCACGCGGCACACCGACATTGTGAGCGCTCACACCAAATTTTGGGCGTGTTGTTCACAACGTCCACAAATCGCACTACTCTTATGAATGTCATTCAAGATACACAACCGTTTTAAGGAGTAGTTGTGGCAGCAATTGAAAGCGTGTACGCACGTCAGATTCTGGATTCCCGTGGCAACCCGACCGTTGAGGTCTACCTGGAGACCGAAGACGGTGCTCAGGGCAAGGGTCTGGTTCCCTCCGGTGCTTCCACCGGTGAGGCCGAGGCTTGGGAGCGTCGCGATGGCGACAAGTCTGTCTACGGCGGCAAGGGTGTTCTCAACGCGGTCAAGGCCGTGAACGAGGTCATCGCCCCGAAGATCATCGGCATGGATGCCGCTGATCAGCGCGCCCTCGACGACCTGATGATCGAGCTCGACGGCACCCCGAACAAGGGCAAGCTGGGCGCCAACGCCATCCTCGGCGTTTCCCTGGCCGCTCTGTACGCCTCCGCTGAGTCCGCAGGCCTGCCACTGTACCGCTACATCGGCGGCACCAACGGCCACATCCTGCCGGTCCCGAACATGAACATCATGAACGGTGGCGCTCACGCTGACTTCGCCACCGACATTCAGGAGTACATGATTTCCCCGTACGGCTTCGACACCTACTCCGAGGCTCTGCGCGCTGGCGTTGAGGTTTACCACACCCTGAAGAACGTCCTGAAGAAGGAAGGCCTGAACACCGGCCTCGGCGACGAGGGCGGCTTCGCCCCGAAGATGAAGTCCAACGAGGACTCCCTCAAGTACATCATGGACGCCATCTCCGCTGCCGGCTACGAGCCCGGCAAGCAGATCGGCATCTGCCTGGATGTCGCCTCCTCCGAGTTCTACAACAAGGAGACCGGCAAGTACCGCTTCGACGGTGAAGAGCGCGACTCCGCCTACATGCTCGACTACTACGAGAACCTCATCAACGAGTACCCGATCGTCTCCATCGAGGACCCGTTCAACGAGGAAGGCTGGGAGGACTGGGCTGCCATTACCGCTCGCCTCGGCGATCGTCTGCAGTTCGTCGGCGACGACCTGCTGGTCACCAACCCGGCTCGTCTGCAGAAGGCCATCGACCTCGGCGCCGCCAACTCCCTGCTGGTCAAGCTGAACCAGATCGGTTCCGTCACCGAGACCCTCGACGCCATCGAGCTGGCCACCGCCAACGGCTACACCTCCATGGTTTCCCACCGCTCCGGCGAGACCCCGGACACCACCATCTCCGACCTGGCTGTCGCTAAGAACACCCGCCAGATCAAGACCGGTGCCCCGGCCCGTGGCGAGCGCGTTGCCAAGTACAACCGCCTGCTCGAGATCGAGGAGGAGCTCGGCTCCACCGCTCAGTACGCCGGCTACAGCGCTTTCAAGGCCTGCAAGAAGTACCTGGCCAAGTGAATTGAAACGCCCGTAAAGGCGTGATATTCAGCGCAAGCTTGATGCCCGTCGCATTCGTCAAGTCGAATGCGACGGGTATTTTCGTGTGTCATGAGCAAGTCGTTCCGCACCGGCAAGTCCGGTAAATCTGGCAAAGTCGGTAAACCCGGCAAAGCAACGGCCAGAAAGAAAAACAGTGCGGGACCAATCGCATTTTTCGTTTCTCTGTTTATCGTGGCTCTTGGCACCATTCAATTGGTTTCCACGTTTCACACCTATGCGCTGAACCTTGCCGAACTCAATGGCCTCAAACGAGAGGAAGCCTCGTTGGTGGCCAAAAAACAGGAATTGGAAAACGACATCAAACGTTGGGATGACAAAGCCTACGTCACCGCCCAAGCTCGTGAGCGTCTCGGCTTTGTGTTTCCCGGGGAGACCGCAGTTCATGTGCTTCATCCGGAAGCCGTAACCGGCGACGAGGATTCCGAGTCTGATTCGTCCTCGTCCTCGGAATCCAACAAAAAAGTGCTGCCATGGTACAGCGAGCTCGCCTACTCGTTCAAGAAAGCCGACGAGCCTGTGTCTCAATCAAAAGATGACAGCTCGGGCGGCTCTGATTCCGGCAATACGCAGGATGAACAGAACAACACGCAAGACAGCAATCGGACCAACACAGGGGAGGGAACCCAGCAGTGACCATCGATATCGACGCCAAGGCCAAGGCTCTCGTTGACGCGATTCTTGCCGAACCCGCGACCGACCATGACATCGATGTGGTGCAACGCCAGCTTGGACGCTATCCGCGCGGCATGGTTGCTGTGGGTGCCCGATGCGTATGCGGGCGTCCGCTCGCCGTCATCACCCGGCCCGTGCTGCCCGGCGGCATACCATTTCCCACCACCTGCTACCTGACGGGGCCTGAGGCGGTCAAGGCCGCCTCCCACGTGGAAGCGGCCGGCATCATGCAGCAATACAACGACATGCTGGGCGCCGACGAGGAACTGCAGGCCGCCTATAGGCAGGCACACGAACTGTATCTGGCCTTCCGCCATGAACTGGCAACCCGTTTGGGCGACAGCGAGGAGCACATTGAGGGGACCTCGGCCGGCGGCATGCCTGTACGTGTCAAATGCCTGCATGCGCTACTGGCCCAATCGCTGGTCATGGGGCCGGGAGCCAATCCAATCGGAGACATGGTACTCGAACGAATCAAGGATGAGTTCGACCCCGCCCTCTGTCGCTGCTCGCTGGAGGACTGAGCAACGATTCCACGCATGACACGTGTGCCATTGTCCGCACAAGAAGAAGAGGAAAGCGATGAGCAAGGAATCCGTAACCGTTGCCGGTATTGATTGCGGCACGAACTCCATCCGATTGAAAGTCGCGCGCGTGGACGCCGACGGCATGCATGAAGTCGTACCCCGCATCCTGCGGGTGATTCGACTCGGTCAGGACGTGGACAAGACTCATCGTTTTGCCGACGAAGCATTGGAACGCGCGTATGAAGCCGCCCGTGAGTTCGCCGGCGTACTCGCCGAGCATCCGGTCGACGGCCTGCGATTCGTGGCCACCTCTGCCACGCGCGATGCCGAGAATCGTGAGGAATTTGAGGATGGCATCGAGAGCATCCTTGGTGTCCGTCCTGAAGTCATTCCCGGTACCGAAGAAGCCGATCTCAGCTTCTTGGGTGCCACTTCCGTAGTCAACCGAGATGATTTGCCGGCACCCTATCTGGTGGTTGATTTGGGAGGCGGCTCCACTGAACTGGTGATCGGCGGTGATGGCGTGAACGCCCCCACCACACAGGTGCAGGGTGCATTTTCCATGAATATCGGATCCGTGCGCATGACCGAACGCCATCTCGTCACCGATCCTCCCACACAAGCGGAGATTGATGAGGCGATAGCCGATATCGACGAGCATATCGATGAGGCGTTCCGTACTGTGGACGCTGGCAAGGCACGTACCATCATCGGCGTGTCCGGTACGGTGACCACCATGACCGCCCTGGCCATGGGGTTGAAGGAATACGATCACACCGTGGTCGATGGCCATCGACTGAGCCTTGAAGATGCGTACGCAGTGGATGACCGATTCCTGCGCATGACCCGAGCCGAACGCAGCGCATACAAGACCATTCATCCGGGCCGTATCGATGTGGTCGGTGGTGGCGCTGTGGTCTGGAGCCGCGTGCTCGCCAAAGTGAGCGAGGCGGCCCAAGCCGATCACGGCGAGGCCATCGACTCGTTCGTCGCGAGCGAACATGGTCTGCTGGATGGCATTGTGCTCGATTATGGGCGCCGTCTTCTCGCTCGGTAGCGTACAATAACTAAGCCGGTGAAAATCCGGCAGGCCTCCATGGCGAAATTGGTATACGCAGTCGACTTAAAATCGACCGCTTCGGCTTACGGGTTCGAGTCCCGTTGGAGGCACCCTCACTCCCCGTGATCAGCATCGTTTGCCGCGGGGATTTTTCGTATCGGTCGCCTTCCCGAAACAAACAGCCGTTAGTCTGTGTGATGTTGTGACGATGAATCTGATGAAATGAGGGAACGCACATGGCCTCACGCTGGACCGACGTCGAACGGGTCGATGAGGGCGCCTTGCCCACCATGCTCGCCCAGGCTGTCATCGCAGGCACCGCGCTGACCATCGGCGCCATCGCCTGTTCCGGCTTCTACCTGTCCATGATCGGCAATGTGGTGGCTTTGCTGCCGTGGATGACCGTCATGGTGCTGATCGCCGTGGCTTTTTCCTACGTCGTCGGATTCGCTTTGCTATGGTGCTCCGAAGCGCTGACCATGCGCATGAAGGACGCCTTCAAGCCGTGGGCCTATGGCGTCGTGGGACTGCTCGGCTATGGCATCTGGGGCATGTTCGTCATGAGCGCCATGATGAACTCGCTCAACCAGCCGTTGAACGGCGTGGTATTGGCTAATGGCGATGTCATTGCCCTGACCGTCAACTATGCGGTGTTCGGATTCATCGCGTTCCTGCTGGCGCAGGCGTATGCGCCGAAAATCGCCACTAAAAAGGGTTTGACCGTTGGGCTCATGGTGGTGCAGATCGCGCTTGCCATCATCGGCATCATCGTGCTGGTGATGATGTTCTCGGCATTGTCCCACTAAAGCATTTTCGGCCGTGCCGCACTGAAACTGGCACAGAGCCGAAGTGCCGTGTCTCCTTCGCGGCACGGACGTATGCTGGTGTATGTCGTTAATGGCTATACGGCGACGCTTGTTCAGGAGAAGGAGAGCTATTGTTCAGCGTGCTTGACATGTTCACCATCGGCGTGGGTCCCTCTTCCTCGCATACCGTGGGGCCTATGGCGGCAGCATACGCGTTCTCTTCCTCGTTGCAGCAGCGGCATGTGCTGGATCGTGTTACGCGCGTCAAAACCACGCTGTACGGTTCATTGGCCTTGACTGGGCTCGGCCACGGTACCGATCGCGCCGTTATGGCCGGACTCGAAGGCAATGTACCGGCCACAGTGGATACCGATCATATGCTGCATATTCGCGAGACCTGCGCGCTGGATAACACCTTGAATCTCGCCGGGGCCAAGCGTATTCATTTCGATTATGACCATGACGTGATTTTCGAGCAGTGGAAGCGCATGGCCGCCCATCCCAACGGCATGCGATTTCAGGCATTCGATGATGCCGCCAACTTGGTCGACGAACAAGTCTGGTATTCCATCGGCGGCGGTTTCATCCGTCAGGGTGCGCCCGATGATTCCATGATCGGCATCCATGACCGTCCTCCGGCCGGCACGTCCTTCGCCGATGAAGACGAGTCCGCTGTGGAACCCGTAACCGAGGTGCCGTATCCGTTCCATTCCTGTACGGAATTGGTGGCACTATGCCGGCGTCACGATATGAGCATTGCCGATATCGTATGGGCCAATGAAACCGCGCTCCGCCCGGAAGAGGCTGTCCAGGCCGAGCTAGATGGCATATGGCAGGTGATGCGCGACTGCGTGAGCCACGGCTGCACATCCAAGGAGACGGTGCTGCCCGGCGGACTTGACGTACCCCGGCGCGCGCCCAAGATGTATCAGCGTCTTGCTTTCAACTCCGATGTGCTTCGCCGCAACAGCCGTCGTAAGGATGCCGTGCTGGAATCCTCGGATGCCGCATGGGTGGATCTATTTGCTCTGGCTGTTTCCGAGGAGAACGCCGGGGGAGGCCGTATCGTCACTGCGCCGACCAACGGCGCGGCAGGCATCATCCCCGCCGTGCTCCACTATTATTGGCACTTCGTGGACGATGCCGATGATCAGGGTGTGGCCACGTTCCTGCTGACCGCCGGAGCCATCGGTTACCTGTTCAAACGTAATGCCTCGATTTCCGGTGCTGAAGTCGGATGCCAGGGCGAGGTCGGCTCGGCCTGCTCGATGGCCGCTGCAGGTCTTGCCGCTGTTATGGGCGGCACACCCGAACAGGTGGAGAACGCAGCGGAGATCGGCATCGAGCATAATCTGGGGCTCACCTGCGATCCGGTGGGTGGTTTGGTGCAGATTCCCTGCATCGAACGCAATGCGATGGCCGCCAACACCGCCATCAATGCGGTACGTATGGCCATGCTCGGCGATGGCTCGCATATCGTGACCTTGGATCAGGCCATAGCCACGATGAAGCAGACCGGCGAGGACATGATGGCCAAATACAAGGAGACGTCCAAAGGCGGTCTTGCCGTCAACGTCGTTGAATGCTGACTTCCGCAGGTTTGCCAATAGTGCTATTGTAGGGCGCATTGTGTCTGTGAAGGAGGACTCATGGCAGATCAGATGCCCAAGGTGAATGCCGAATTCGGCACCACGCCCGTTATCGAGTTTCCGGCGCCCGAGGCCCCGAAGGGTCTCAAGGCCGTTGAGTTGGCTGAGGGCGACGGCCCGATGGTTCGTCGCGGCGACACCGTGACCGTGAACTACCACGGCGTGGTGTGGGGCAAGGACACCCCGTTCGACTCCAGCTTCGACCGCCACCAGCCTGCCAGCTTCGGCATCGGCGTGGGTCAGGTCATCAAGGGTTGGGACCAGACCGTGCCGGGCCACAATGTGGGTTCCCGTCTCGTGGTGTCCATCCCGCCGGAATACGGATACGGTTCCCGCGGCGTTCCGCAGGCCGGCATCGGCGGCGAGGACACGCTGGTGTTCGTCATCGACATCATTTCCACCCGCTGACGCCTGTTCAGCATGTGACGAACGCCGGGGGCGCAGCCGGCGTTTTTGTTATAGATAACGTATCTTCATTCAGCATCAAACGGTTCAGGAGGACGATATGGCTGAGGACAAGGTCTACCTGCTGACGCAGGAAGCATATAACAAGATGAAGGAAGAGCTGGCCCATCGTGAGGGCGAGCTGCGTGAGGAAATCGCTCACAAGATTGCCGTGGCTCGTGCCGAGGGGGATCTGTCCGAGAATGGCGGTTATCAGGCCGCCCGCGAGGCGCAGAGCAAGAACGAAGGCCGTATCACCGAGCTCACCGTCAAGCTGCGCGACTCCAAGATTATCGAAAACGCTCCCGAGGGTACCGTGGGCAACGGTTCCGTGGTGACCATCGAGCTCAACGGCAACGAGATGACCTACGTGCTCGGCAGCCGTGACATCGTGGCCGGCACCGACTACGAGATCATGACCCCGGATTCCCCGATCGGCAAGGCCATCGAGGGGGCCAAGGTGGGCGACACCGTTTCCTACACCGCGCCGAACGGCCGTGAGCTGTCCGTGACCGTCAAGGCCGCCAAGCCGCTGGCCTGAGTAGGCAGAAGCGCATAGAGCAAGAGCCTGAAACCTCGTATTGAGGTTTCAGGCTCTTGCTCTATCGGCTCTCGCGCGTTGCGATTAATGCCACAGTGCCACGATTACCATATAGATCGCCACCATGTGGCAGGCATAGCCGGCTACGGTGCCGCAGTGGAAGATTTCATGGAATCCGAATACGCGCGGCCAGGGATCCGGCTTGCGCAGCGCGTAGACGATGGCGCCGAGGATATAGCAGGCACCGCCCGAGCACAACAGCACCACCACGGCGGGGCCCGCATACGGCGAATTCCAGAACATCACCATATAGGCCAGACCATAAATGCCGAAGATGATGTACACCACCGTATATAGCCATCGCGGCGCATTGATCCAAATCACGTGGATGATGATGGCTATGACCGTGCAGGCCCACATCGAAATAATGATGATATTGCGCCAGAATGGTTCCAGCGCGAATGAAACCGGCGTGTATGTGCCGGCGATGAGCAGAAAGATATTCACATGGTCGATGCGGCGCAGCACATCGGTGACGCGGGGGCTCCAATCACCCAGATGGTAGCAGGCTGAATTGGTGAACAGCACCAACGATGATGTCATGAATACGGCGCATGCCCATTTCAGACTGGCCCCGTGTGCCAGGCAGATCAGTACGATGCCTGCGGCCAAAGACAGGGGAGCGGCCACCGCATGAATCCAGCCGCGCATAGCGGGCTTCGGACGGCCGTGAACATCGAGACGAATCTTGCGCTCCACTTCCGCAGGGGCGATGCCCTCGATTTTCAGTGCCCGGTTCTCCGCCTTGGCAAGCGTGCGGCTGGCCTTCTCTTCGGCTTTGACGCGAATGGCTTCGGCTTTGAACTGCGCCTTGACGCGCACTGCCTCCGCTTTGGCCTGCAGCGCCTGTTCACGTGCCTCTATGACGGCCTGACGCTTCGTCTCGACATACGAGTCGGACGGTTCGTTGGCGGCCTTGGAATTGGTCTGCTGGGTCGTTGCCATCTCGTCGTCGGTTGCTGATGCCATATGATTCCTCGTTCCCCGCGAGCTGACGGTCATTCCTTACGTTTCCGTAACTTACGTTAGCGTAACCTACTGGATTGTCAATACCGACTCACCTGTAATTTATCATCAGATCACACCGCGTAATTCGGCGATAAGCGGAACCTATCTGCGTATGATGGACACATGGCTGATTTTTCACATATTCTCGCAACACGCCCCGATTTCGACGACGACGACCGCGACATGGTTGCGTCGCAGCGATTCGATGATGGCCGGACCAATGAAACGATGCAGCTCGGCATCGTCGGGAACCGGGCGACCCAATTCCTCGAACGTCTTGATGACGGATGCGATGATGCCGCCGTCGGACTTGGTAAGCGTGCCGTCGAGGTCCAGCAGGACCACGTTCCTCGGATGCTGTGCCATATGAGGTCCACTCCCCTGTTTCACTATGGTGTTCATGTTCGCAAGATTGCTTCAGCAATGATTATGCCCAGTCGGTTTGACTGGGCATCAAGTTCACGTGTTGTTGGCTCACTCGTAATCGGGAATCCAACCGTCGCGGTGCATCTGCAGACGCTTCTCGAGCAGCGTGGCGAGCTCCTCCTCGCTACGACGCTCCAGCAGCATGTCCCAGTGCGTACGGGTCGGCTTGGTGATCTCATCGGCCTCACGGTCGTCATCGCCTTCGCGATGGGCCACGGAACCGCAGCGGCACTCCCACTCGTCAGGAATCTCGGCACCTTCCGCAAACGGCAGAATAGTGCGGTGACCCTTAGGGCACACATACGCCACATCGTTTCGCGCGGCGAAATCCACGTTGTCATCGGACTCCAGCGATTTCGCGCCGATGCTCATGCCCCTGAGGCTACGTTCTGCCATATTGGCATCCTCCTTGAAAAATCTTCGACCGTACTAATTTACGCAACAGTTCGGACTTGGCCTCTATTCCGCTGTTCGCTAGTGACTGACCGGTGTAGACGGTCAAGCAAAGGTTAATCGACGCCGGAATAGGCCACGACTCCACGGTTCACACGATCAGCCGCTTCATGGGCGATATCCGCCAACCGTTCTCCCCCATCGAACGGCAATGGCTGCGCCACGGCGATTTGCTGCAGTACGTCGGCCAGTCGTTTGGCGGTGCGCACAAAGTCGCCGCCGGTCATGTCCGTGCCGTACAGGCATGCACCCAGCGAACCGCCGTCGGCCCATTCGTACATGATGTCGACGATGCCGAAGTCCGGCTGGTGCATTTCTTCCAGGCTGTGATCCTCGCACAGGATGTTGATATCCGCGCAGATGCCTTGCAGTTTGGACGATGCGATGGCGATAGGGCCGGAAATGCCGCCCGGATAATAATGCCGTGGTTCGCCGTCCGAGCCACGCCTGGCCTCGTACACCAGCGAGGAAAGTACCGCGGCCAGCCCGTTGGCATCGAGCTTGTCGAAAGTGCCGGCAAGCAGCGCCTCGCAGAGTTCCAGATCATGCTCGCTGTAAATACGGCGCAACAGCAGGCCTTTTTCGGTCAGGGTCACGTCGATACGGCCGTTGCCGTCATCATGCCGCTCCAGATAGCCGAGCTGGGTAAGGATGTCGCAGATACGGTCGAACTGACGGGCCACAGAGCCGGTACGCGAGTCATAACGATACTTCACCCGATTGAGTTCCCGGGTCTCACGGGCCCAGCGGTGCCCCCATTTGAGGTGCTGCTGGAGGTCGGGGCAATTGCGGCATGGATGCTCGTGCTCGGCCTTGCGCAGCTTCTGGATGCGCTTGTCGAGGTCCTGGAAAGCGCGAGATCTGTCCTGATCGGTCAGGAACACCTCGTGCTTGAGTTTGCGGCGGCCATCCTTCTCGATGTCGCTGAGCTCCATACGCAACGTCATGAACTGCTTGAAATCGCCATGATTGCAGGCGAACGCCTGTTCGTATCCGGCCAATGCATTGGTGAGCGTGTTGATCTGCGATTCCAACTGCCAGGCGGATTCATTGGCTTCCCATTGGGCAAAAGACTGATCCAAGGTGATTCGCGCGGTCCCATAGTCGCTGGAATTAAGCAGATTCACCGCCATATTGAACGTCGGACGGAAGCTGGAATGCAACGGATACACACGCTTGGAAGACAATGCCGCGGCCGTGGCGGGCACGAATCCATGATGGTCGACCACGATGGCATGGCCGATGGTGTCGATGCCGCGTCGGCCGGCACGTCCGGTCAGCTGTGTGAACTCGCCGGGAGTCAAACCCACATGACCGGTGCCGTCGAACTTCTCCAGCTTCTCAACCACCACGCAGCGTGCCGGCATATTGATGCCCAGCGCCAGCGTTTCCGTGGCGAACACCATTTTGACAAGGCCCTCTTCAAACAGGCGCTCGACAATTTGGCGGAACAGGGCGATCATGCCGGCATGATGTGAGGCGAATCCTTCTTCCAAAGCGAATCGGAACTTGGAGAACTGCAACGCCTTCAGATCCTCTTGGGTGAGCTGACCTTCCACCATCTCGTCCACGATGCGGCGAATCCTGGTCACTTCCTCATCGGTGGTCAGTTCCAGTCCGGCATTGATGCACTGCTCGACCGCCTGATCACAGCCGTTGCGCGAGAAGATGAAGTAGATGCCGGGTAGCATGCCCAGAAAGTTCAGCTCGTCGACCACGGCCCAACGGCGAGGCGTGTGTCGCTCCGGGCGTGGTACGCGATCCTTGTGCCCTTTTCCGCCCTTGCCTTTGAATCCCCTGCGCTTGTCGGGCCGTTCCTCACCACGGCGGCGTGCCGCCTTGCGGTCCAGTTGGTCGAGTCGGTTGATCAACTCGGCGTTGAGCTTCGTGGTCTGGTTGCCGTTGCCGTCCCTGCGATACAGATCCAGCACCTCCGGCTCGGTTTGTTCATCCGCCTGCACAATGACGTGCTGTTCAAGCGGCACCGGGCGATGCTCGCTGATGACCAGCTTGGTCTCGCCGCGCACAGATGCGATCCAGTTGGAGAAATCCTCCACATTGGACACCGTGGCAGACAGTCCCACGATTTTCACCGTCTTGGGCAGGTGAATGATGACCTCTTCCCAAACCGGACCGCGGAAGCGGTCGGCAAGGTAATGCACCTCGTCCAGAATCACATACCGCAGTGCGGTGAGCGTGGTGGAATGCTCGTAGAGCATATTGCGCAGTACCTCGGTGGTCATCACCACGATGTCCGCCTCGGAATTGATCGAGGTGTCACCGGTGAGCAGGCCTACCTTATCCGGGCCGTATACGTCTACCAGATCATGGTATTTCTGATTGCTGAGAGCCTTGATAGGAGTGGTATAAAACGCTTTGACGTTGCGTTCCTGAGCCAGATAGATGGCAAAATCGGCTACCACGGTTTTGCCTGCGCCGGTCGGTGCGGCGACCAGCACATTGCTGCCGGCCTCCAATGCGTCGTTGGCTTCGGTCTGGAAATCGTCAAGATCGAACGGCAGTGTAGCGGCAAAACGAGCCGCGACCGATGCCCTGTGTTTATTGGCTTTCTGGAATGATGCGTATCGCTGGGCAGGACTAAGCGTTCGGGAAGAATCGCCTTCCTGATGGTGAGGGTGACGTGCCATGATGCTTTCCGACTAGTCGTCTACTTGTTGAACTGCTTCCACCTGTTCCAAGCCGCGATATGGCGTTCGCGAGTGACGTTCTTGCGCTGTATCACTTCTGCATGGGCGTCGACATAGCGTTCCTGCGCCACATTCAGCGGCTGCGTGAACAGCGGCGGTTCGCTCTCCTCTGTGGAACCGCCGGGCTCCCCCATTTTGGAGACGCGCTCGCCAAGTCTGCCGCCAATCTCCGCGATATCCTGCACGGCATGGAATCCATGTAGTCCCGCGTATACTAGTCCGGCCGCGATCATGGCCAACATGAACAGAACCAGAATCGGCCATATCCACCAAGGCATGACGTCTGCTCCTTACTTGTTTTCGCTGATGCTGAGCTCTCGCTCGGCACGGGCGATAATCATCGTGCGCAGCGTTTCGGGGGCGACTGCGGTGATGTGGCGCGCATGGGCGATACAGAATGCCACGAACCAGGAATCGGAGGACACAGTCAGATGCACCTTCTCCCCCGCACCGCACTGCTCCACAGTGGCACCGGAAAGGGTCTTGATGAACGGCAACTCACGCTGATCGGTGATGAACACCGCTTCGGTGCCGTTGTCAAAGCTCCACTTGCGCAGCTCGCTGACCGGCATGTTCGGTACGTCAATTTTCTTGGTCGGCTTGACCAGTTCGGCCTTTTCGATGCGTGCTAGACGCAGCACCTGCCAGGTGCGGGGTTTGCCGTTGGCCTTGTCGATGGTCTTGTCTTTGGAGACGTAGGCCTTCTTGTCCTTGGGCGCCGCGGAACCGACATCGGTGTAGACAGCCGCGTAATAGACACCCTCGTCGATGAAAATCTTGGAGGGAGCCACCAGCTTGCGGCGGGTGCGTCCGGTGCTGTCGGTGTATTCCATATCCAGCAGCGAGTCGGTGTTGATAGCGCGCTTGACCACGGAGAAACTGCGCGGTTCAAGCTCATAACCGGTAAGGCTCAGCCACGGGGTCTGGCCGGGGCTCACATGCTGACGCAGACGCTCGTAAAGGTCTTCGGCCTGGGTGCGCTGCTTGTCGGGCAGCAGCGGGGAATGTGCCAGATAGCTCACCGATGCGGTGAGCATGCTCAGGTACTGCGGTGAGATACCGGCAAGACGCTCAAGACCCAGCGAGTTGGTGGCGGACACGATGCCTTCGGCATCCAACAGTGGCCAGTCGATGTCGAAGAACTGGCTGCCGGCCATCTCCCCATCATCGGACACCGTGGTCAGTGTGTTGATGTCCTTATGAATGATGTTGACGAACTTCTTGAGTTCATCGTCGTTCTTCGGCTTGCCGATAAAGCGTTCGGCCAGTTCCCCCATGGAGAACTCTTCGCCAAGATGGGCGGACAGGAACAGCATCAGACGCAGTCGACGGTCGACCTCGCTGCCGGTCTGGAATGCGGAACCGTTTTTCTTGTTCTGGGCCTTGATGGATTCGGGGTCACCCGGTTCGCTGATGTCACGGCTGATTGCGGGAGAGACCACCGAAGCGCTGACTGGGCTTGCGGACTCGTCGGCAAGCGTGAACTGACTGGCTGCGTGCAGACGACGATGATAGGCATCCACGGCTTCCTGCGGGCTGACGATGGTGGCACCTGGGTGTTCGAGTACGAACATGGCCAGATCATCGGAATCGGTGTATGCCACGTTCAGGTGTTCGCCGTCCACATCGATGGTCGCAGCGAATCGACGCGAATCGATGACCTTGACCAAGGTGTCCGGAATATGCTGGGTGCCGAGGCCTGGGGCGATGGAATCGAGACCAAGACCCGGAATCGGGGTCTGAGGCACGCGAGGTGTGGTGCGTGAAGTACGTGCCGCAACCTGAGTCTGATCGGGCTCGGAGGAGATAGACATGGAACGGGCCAGATAGTTGGCGGCGGCCAATACCGGCATATCTTCGGCTTCGAACATCAGACGGATGCGGGGTTCATCGCCCAATTGCAGGCGGTACGAGGCGAAATCCTGACCTTCGGACTTGGAGGAATATTCAGGCTGGCGCGATTCGATGGCAATGCCCATGGCGGCGAGCTTGGCGCGATCGCGTTGGAATTGCTTGGCGAATGCCGCCTTAGCTGCCTGATCGGCCAGCTCCCCATAGGAATCGGCGTAAGCCTTGACTCGCTGTGCGATTTGGCGGGAAGTAAGCCATTGCGGGAATGCGGATGAGAGTACGGCCAGTACATCCAGCTCGTGCTTGCCCCATTTGTCGGAAAAACGACGACGTCCGCTTGTGCCCTCTGCCATTAGTCCTCACGTGTAGTTACTGTTTCGTTATAAGTGTGCATGAGTTTGTCTCATACCCTCTCCATCTTAGAGGCTTTTTCCGCGACTGCACACCATTTCACGAAAATAACGTCGTTTTTCTTCCATGATGCTTGCTGAAATCAGACCCAATCGTCCGGTTCAATGCCTTGCGGGCCTACGTATGCGCCATTCGGCACGTAGCTCGGCTCGCCCTGATCGTCGAGTTTGGCATCAGCGAACATGGTCACATCACGGCCGAACGTCCAGTCGCCTTGGATGGTTACCGAGCTGGCTGCGGCCAATGATGGCACGGCGTATGGGAAGCGTTCGTCGAAGTCATGGATGTTCTTGTAATAGCGCGGATCAAGTTCCACATTCGGGAAGACGTAGTTGCCGTCTTCCATCTCGTAGTTGTCCGTCAGATGGAAGCGATCGGAACGCATGATGAACAGATCGTTGGTGGTCTTCACCGGAAGAAAGCGCATACGATCCACCTGCACGCAGATGGCACCATTGAACAGGCCGATGGCCGCGCCCATCGCGGTTTCGAGCTGAATGACCTGCTCGGTATCCGGGTTGGTGGGATTAACGGTCTTCTTGTTGCGAATCACCGGCAACGGCAGCACTCCATTGTATTCGGCGAGCTTGGCCTTGAGCGCGTCAATGCGAATCCAGATGGAGTTCGTATTGAAGTACGGGTGCTTCTTGATGTCCTGAGCCGCTGCCTTATCGTCAGGATGCACCTGGCTCATCTCGCGCAGCATCAGTCGACCGGTGGACTTGTCCCGCACGATGTGGCCGCCCTTGCGGTCGGCCTTGGTGCGGGTGGCGACCTCCGCCATGAACGGTGCGCCGGTGTTCTCGAAATGCTGGGCCAGCGTGCGGGAGGGGCGAGCACCGAGATTATCGGAATTGGAGATGAAGAGATACTTGAAGCCGTGCTCCTCGAGCACGTCGAGCAGACCGGACTCCCAAATAGTGGAGAACAGGTCGCCGTGTCCCGGAGGGCACCATTCCAGATCTGGGCTTTCCGGGAAGCTGACGGGCTCGCCGGTGGCGGCGACCAGCTTTGGCTCCTGATGCTGGATGATTTCCATCGGGATTTCGTGCTGCGTGAACTTGCGGTTGCGCTTGAGCACCTTCACGGTGTCAGCCGAAGTGCGGAAGGAGTTCATGAAGGTCAGCGGCAGCTCGACGTTCAGACGGGTACGGGCGGTCAGCACCTGACCGATGATGATGTCGATGAAGCGCATTTGCCTGGCCTTGTGGCGGCGCACAGGCAGCAGGGACTTGGCGCATTCCAGACCCATGGAGGTGCCAAGACCGCCGTTAAGCTTGAGGAACGCGGTTTTTGCAAACGCGTCCACGGCCTTGTCGTGATTGATGGTCTCGTAAACATCGTGGAAGCTGGGAACCTGCTCAAGCGGCTCCACATCGTCCTCTCGGATCCAGTTTGATGCCTCTTCGTGCTGCCATACGCTATAGAGATGATGGAATTGATTGATGGCGGTTTCGCTCATGCCTTTCTCGCGCATCTTGGCGGCGGAATGTGAGAAAACCTCTTCGATGTGGGCTTCCGCGGTGTTCTCGGCGGTGGCATCATCGTTTACGCTGAGCTGGGCTTCATTGTTCAGTTCGGTCAATTCAGGTCCCTTTCGTCATATTCCAAGGAACAAGTGTAACCCCGTATGGCTCAGGACAGTACACAAGGTGCGTGTTCACCAGTGAATAATCCGTGAATTAGGCGGCTTTCTGGGCTTGCAGAATGGTATCGATCACGGTGGCGACGCCCCTATCGTTGTTGCTCGGTGCCAGCCAGTCGGCATGCGCGTGCATGTGCTCTTCGGCATTGGCCACTACGCAGCCGTGACCGGCCGCCTCAAGCATCTGAATATCGTTGTAGGTATCGCCGAGCGCGCAGGAATCCGCGATATCCACGCCTAGGTATTCGCACAGGCGAGCAAGCGCCGAGCCCTTATCCACACCGGGATTCATCATGTCGATCCACATTTTGCCGGCGTTCGTTACCGTGTAACGGTCTGACCACGCATCGCGATAGGTCTCGCGGTAGACCTCTTCGGAATTGTTATCAGGGAAGAACACCGTGTATTTGTTTACATCGCGGTCAAGTTCGGTGAGGTCGTCCATGTAGACGATTTTCTTGTAGAACGTACGGAAGTAATCATCGTAGCGTTCGTCGCATGAGCGGATATAGCAGGCTTCGATGCCGCAGACGGTTGGGCATCCGCGTCCGTCGGCCAGCGTGTAACGAATCATTTCCTGGTACTGTTCAACGGGAATGAGGCTCTCATAGATGAGCTTGCCGCGGCAGTAGATAGCCGCGCCATTGTCCGACATCAGCGCCATCTGGTTCTGGATTTCCGGGAACATCTCGGCCAATGTGTAGTTCGGGCGGCCGCTTGCCGCACAGAACGTAATGCCTGCCGCATCGAGCTTGCGGATGAGATCATCCATGTGGGGTGGCATGGAGCCGTCGTCAGCCAACAACGTGCAGTCCATATCACTGGCAATGACCCTGATTTGGCCCAGATCCTTGTCCTCGGTGAAATTTGCCAACATCGCGTACTCCTTGTCAGAGAAAAGGAAAAGTCCGGAATCACTAAGATTCCGGACTTAGAAAGTCGGGCCGGCGGGATTTGAACCCGCGACCCCTTGACCCCCAGTCAAGTGCGCTACCAAACTGCGCTACGGCCCGATGGTGCAAAAGCACCGAGTAGACAATTTACCACATGGATACGATTTGGCAAATCATCGTACGTCTTGCGTGTCCTGCGGTGCTGCGCCCATGGGTTAACGGAGACAACACCGCAAGGGATAACCACTACTTGCGCTTCTTCTTCTCTCGAATATTCACCGAGATCTGAATCGGAGTGCCTTCAAAGCCGAACTCCTCGCGCAGCTGACGCTCGATGTAACGGCGGTAACCGTGCTCAAGGAAGCCGGTGGCAAAGATCACGAAGCGCGGCGGGCGCGTGGACGCCTGCGTGGCGAACAGGATGCGCGGCTGCTTGCCGCCACGCAGCGGGTGCGGGTGGGCGGCTTGAATCCTGCCGAGGAACGCGTTGAGCTTGCCGGTGGGAATACGCTGATCCCAGGATTCCAAAGCAGTGTTCATCGCGCGAGCCAGACGGTTGGTGTGCCAACCGGTCTTGGCGGACAAGTTCACACGCTCGGCCCACATCACGCGGTCGAATTCGGTGTTCCACAGACGTTCCAGACGCTGTTTGTCGAACTCATCCATCGCATCCCACTTGTTGAACACGAGCACGATGGCACGGCCAGCGTCCACGGCGGTGGACATGACCTTCAAATCCTGATCGGAGATGGGTTGCGAGGCGTCGAACAGAATCAATGCCAGTTCGGAACGCTCGATGGCGGCCTGCGTGCGCAGGGACGAATAGTATTCCGCGCCGGTGAGCTTGTGCTGGCGACGCTTGATACCAGCGGTGTCGATAAACAGCCAGTCTTCACCGTCGATGTCGACGATCTCATCGACCGGGTCACGCGTGGTGCCGGCAAGATCGTTGACCACGGCACGTTCCGAACGAGCCAGTTGGTTCAGCAGGGAGGACTTGCCCACATTCGGGCGGCCCACTAGAGCCACGCGGCGCAGACCGGACGGCGTGAGATAACCGGAAGCCTTCTCCGCTTCCTTCAGCTTGCCAAGGGCCACGTCCAACAGGTCGCCCACTCCCCTGCCGTGCATGGCAGAAATGGAGTACGGTTCGCCGAGACCGAGCTTCCAGAACTCAGCGGCAAGGTATTCGCTGGCGTTGTCGTCGATTTTGTTGACGGCCAGCACGACCGGCTTGCCCGAGGCGCGCAGCATCTTGACGATACGCTCGTCGGTGGTGGTCATACCGACCTGGCCATCGACCACGAACACCACGGCATCGGCCAAGGTCACGGCGACCTGAGCCTGTGAGGCGATGGCCGATTCGATGCCTTCGACATCGGCTTCCCAGCCGCCAGTATCCACGAGCTTGAAATCGGTTCCGGCCCATTCCGCGTCATAGCTCACACGGTCACGAGTCACGCCGGGGGTGTCCTCCACCACGGCTGCACGGCGGCCAAGAATGCGATTGACCAGAGAGGACTTGCCCACGTTCGGGCGGCCGACAATAGCCAGCACGCCGACCGGCTTGGGGCCGGACTTGCGGGCTCCGTCTTCAAAGCCACGGCCGGAAATCAGCTCCTCGTCGCCTTCATCGAGATCGTAGCCTTCGAGATTGGCGGCATAGCGCTCATATTCCTGATTCTCGATGGCATCTTCGATCAGCTTGATCATCACATCCAGTGTGTGTTCGAAGTCCATGTCCGAGTTGTCGATGGTGGTCACACCGTCGGCGGCGCTCAGGAAGCTGGTGACCTTGGAATCGGCTTTATCTCGTGCGGCAACATCCTCGGCTCCCACGCCCTTGACGGCCTGACCGGTGCGGCGAGCCTGACGGACCTCCTCACGGGCGGTCAGCAGAATACGCACTTCGGCATCAGGAGCCACCACGGTGGTGATGTCACGGCCCTCGGCCACAACACCCAGTCCACCAGAGAAGGAATCGAGCGACGCCTCGCGTGCGATGTACGCGCGCTGCGCCGCAATGAGCACGTTCCTGACCGGAATGACGTTCGACACTTTGGACACGTGCGTGGACACCTCAGTGGAACGAATCGCCTCGGAGATGTCCTCGCCATCGGCGTACACGCGGGGATCGTCAGGATCCACGGAAATATCGAAATGGTCTCCGGTGAAGAACTCCCCCACCGTTTCGGTGATGACACGCTCATCCACGGTCTCGGCATCAAGGTCGATGCCGCTTTTCAGGCACCACCACGCGCAGGCGCGGTACATTGCGCCCGTATCCAGGTATGCATAGTTGAAGTACTTGGCCAGCGCCTTGGACGTGGATGATTTGCCCACGCCGGCGGGGCCGTCGATGGCAACGCGAATCACAGTCCGACCTCCTTGGACAGCGAACGAACCTCGGCCTGAGACAACACGCGGTATGAGCCGGGCTTTAACTCACCAAGCTTGATCGGGCCGATTTGGGTGCGTACCAGACGCTTGACCGGGAAGCCGATGGAACCGAAGATACGACGCACGATACGGTTCTTGCCGGAATGCAGCACCACTTTGACCATGGTGAAGTCACGGGAGGAATCAATGATCGCGCAGTGGTCGAGCTTAATCCATCCATCATCGAGCTGCACACCGGTGGTCACGAGCCTGCGGCACACCGTGCCGGAGATGCGGCCTTCCAGCGTGGCGATATAAGTCTTTTCCACCTCGTACTTGGGGTGCATGACGTGCTGCGACAATTCGCCGTCATTTGTCATGAGAATAAGGCCTTCGGAATCGTAATCCAGACGGCCCATGTGGAAAATGCGTTCATACTTGTCGCCCACAATGTCACGCAGCGTGTAGCGACCTTTCGGGTCATCCATGGCGGAAAGCACCTTACGGGGCTTGTTCAGAGCCAGGGTAACGTGATTTGGGTTGACCCGGACTCGGGAACCATCCACGCGAACCTGCTGCTTATGCGGGTCGACGCGGGTGCCGAGTTCGGTAACAAGTTCGCCATCGACCTCAACACGACCTTCGGTGATCATATCCTCGCACTTGCGGCGGGAACCGAAGCCCGCTTGAGCAAGCAGCTTCTGCAGTCGAATGACATTGGAATCATCATACGCGCTTCTGGCGCGGGAATATGCGTTTGGCATCGTTCTCCCAACGTGGCCGGACAGTTTGAACGTTACTGTCAATTCTGATGGTGATATTTGATTGGCTGGCCGATTTTCTCAGCCAATTCCAACCTATATATCATACCGCAGCGGCGGACTACTGCTAGACTTGCAAACGTTTGTGCGGTTCGCCGCCTTTCGTATATCGATGAAAAGGATATTGAATCATGGAAGAAACCAAGCAACAGCCGCTGGGCCTGCGCGTGTGCGCTGAACTGGCCGGAAGTTTCCTGCTGTGCTTTGCTATTTATGCGTTCTCCACCTGGGGCTCCGCCGTGTACGGCGTCAACGTGGTATTCATGGCTGTGGCCACTGGCCTGGCCTACGCGGTAGTCACCGCCATCTTCTCCCGCATTTCCGGCGGACAGTTCAACCCGGCCGTGACTGTGGCCGCCGTACTGGCTTCCAAGACCAAGCTGGTTGACGGCATCCTGTATGTGATTGCCCAGGTCATCGGCGCCATCGCCGCAGGCTTTGCCGTGGTCAAGCTGCTGCCGACTTCCGAGCAGGTGACTTCGACCGTCTGGCTCTCCCCCGCTGTCAACGGATTCGAGAAGGGCTCCGTGTCTTACTCGCTGCTCACCCAGTATGGCATCACGTTCTCCATCACCTTGGCGATTGTCGTCGAAGTCGTTGCCTCGCTGATTGTGGTGGCTGCCGCCATGTCCACCATGGGCAAGAACGGTGAAGGCTCCGATCGTTATACAGCCACGATGGGCATTGCCTACGCCATTGCCGTGGCCATCAGCTACCCGGTGACCGGCGCCGGTCTGAATCCGGCTCGTTCCACCGGTATCGCCGTGGCCGCCGTGAATGAGGGTCTGACGCAGAACCCGTTGCAGCAGCTGTGGGTGTTCTGGATCGCTCCGGTGCTGGCTGCTGCGGTTGTGGCTTTGGTGATGATCATCGTGCAGATGGCCACCACCGCCAAGCCCAAGGCTGAGCCGACTGACGAGGGCGGCATGGCTGATCTCGAAGCTGCCGATGAGCAGGCTGCAGAGGACTCAGCCGAAGATGGCGTTGCCGAGCAGGCCGTAGAAGCTGAAGTACGTGATCAGCAGGCCGATGCCGAGAGCAATGCCGATGAAGGAATCGAACGCGACTGAGCGTACTTTCCAGGGGCTCTTCTCTCGCAATGTCAAGCGAATGAGCCCGGTAATGATGGCCGTCACAGCAATGATTACTGTGGCGGCCATTGTGTATCCGAAAGCGGCAACCACCGTGGCGACAACGACGACGCCAAGCACAATCCACTCAAACCAGGGCTTACCCTCGTGAGCTTCGGAAACATATGGATGATTGTGCATTGCGGTGGCTTTCTTATATGTGTTGGTTCTCTTAATACTATGGCTCCCGCTGACGGGAGCTGCCAGCGGGAGCTGACTGGGGATGGTTCACGGTGGACTACCCCCAGTCTCGTTTCACGAGACAGCTCCCACCAGCGGGAGCCAGAAGTACCGATCAGTGGAAGAAATGGCGGGTACCGGTGAGGTACATGGTCACGCCGGCCTGCTTGGCCGCTTCGATGACCTCCTCATCGCGGATGGAACCGCCGGGCTGCACGATGGCCTTGACGCCCGCATCGATAAGCACCTGAGCGCCATCGGCGAACGGGAAGAACGCGTCGGAAGCGGCAACCGCACCGGTGGCGCGATCGGCGCCGTCAGCCAGTGTGTTGGCGCGGTCGACGGCCAGATGGCAGGAATCCACACGGTTGACCTGGCCCATGCCGATGCCGACCGTGGCCTGATCGTGGGCCAGTAGAATGGCGTTGGACTTCACGCAGCGAATCGCACGCCATGCGAACACAAGATCCTTGAGCGTGGCATCATCGGCGGCTTCACCGGCCACAAGCTTCCACGCATCCGGATCATCGCCAACGGCGTTGATTAAATCGGTGTCCTGCACGAGCAGACCGCCGTCAATCTGACGGATGGCCTCGTGGCCCTTCGGCGGCTCGGCCACCTTGAGGATGCGCAGGTTCTTCTTCTTGGTCTGCAGTAGTTCAAGAGCAGCCGGCTCATAGTCGGGGGCGACGATGACTTCGGTGAAGATCGGGCGCACGCTCTCGGCCATTTCAAGGGTGACCGTGGAGTTGCAGGCGATCACGCCGCCGTAGGCGCTCATCGGGTCGCAGGCGTGGGCCTTCTTGTGGGCTTCGGCAGCAGTGGCACCGATGGCCAGACCACACGGGTTGTTGTGTTTGACCACAGCCACGGCGATGGAGGGAGCCATATCCCACACGGTACGCCATGCGGCGTCGGCATCCACATAATTGTTGTAGCTCATCGGCTTGCCGCCAAGCTGCTCGGCGTGGGCGAAACCGGTCTGGTTGAGCGGGTCCACGTACAGAGCGGCCTGCTGGTGGGAGTTCTCGCCGTAGCGCAGGGTGTGCGCACGATCCCACGTGCGGGTGAACTGGGTCGGGAACTTGGCTGGATCGACCTCGGTGCCCTGATCGTCCTTGTCCACTTCGACGGCGTCCAGGGAAGCCGGCTTCGGCCAGTGCTTGGCGGTCCACTCATTGATGGTGGCGTCATAGGCGGCGGTGTGGGCGAAGGCCTTGGCTGCAAGCCACTTGCGCTCATCCAGGGAGAAACCGGTGCCATCGGCCACACGGGCAGCGACCAGCGCATAGTCGGCCGGATCGGTGACGATGGCCACGGTGGCGTGATTCTTGGCGGCGCCTCGCACCATGGACGGGCCACCAATGTCGATCTTCTCGATGGTGTCGGCCTCATTGGCTCCGGAGCGCACGGTATCGGCGAACGGATACAGGTTGACAACCACCAGATCGAACGGCTTGATGCCGAACTCCTCGAGCTGCTTGGCATGCTCAGGGTTGGTCATATCGGCCAGAATGCCGGCGTGAATGTATGGGTGCAGCGTCTTGACGCGGCCATCGAGGCATTCGGGGAATCCAGTGACATCAGACACTTCAGTGACATGAACTTCCAGTTCGGCCAGCTTCTTGGCGGTCGAACCGGTGGACACAACCTCGGTGCCTGCCTTCACGAACGCGTCGGCGAGAACTTCGATGCCTTCCTTATGAAAGACGGAAACCAGTGCTCGACGTATCGGCCGGTTCGTGTTTGTCATCCTGTTCCTCCTTGGATTCTTGTGATTGTTGCACGTTGACATCAGACCGTGTCTGACGGGGATTGACGGTTTGACGGGACGTGGTGCGAGAAGCCTTGACTCTCTCGATTATCCAGCCTATCGAAAAAACAAGCGTTGTGCCAACTATTGCGATGAGCCAGGCCACGGCAAGTCCCCATGCCATAGGATGGCCTACGGCACGCGTGGAGGCCATGACATCCACACCGACATGGGCGAGCCTATGCTGGCCCAATGATCCGTTGGAAATGGCGAACAGCAGCGTTGCGATCAGTGAGGTGAGCATGGCGCTCAAGCAGAACGAGCCAGCGGCATAAATGAGGGATGCCAATACGGAGCCGCGCTTGGAAGCATCTCGTATATTCAGTGGACGGCAGGCGAATCCCTGCGGCAGGATAATCATCAGTAGGCCGGCAATGCAGGCGATGCCCAGCGGAATTTCCAGCATTACTGTGCGCCATAGATTATCGGCAATGGGCTCAGGGAGTATGCCGAAGGCCGGTACTGCGGGCAGACCGTTGGACTGCCCCATCCAGAGTGTGAAGTTGGCGAGTTCGCCAATGGAGAATCCTGCTCCGAACAACCAAGAGATTGCCCATAGCATGAGATTCGGCAGCCAAATCAGCATGGCAAGCGTGGTGAGGATGCGCGATCCGTTTTCCATGCCGGACAATTCGAATACGGATACCACTGCGGCATGATTGCGTACGGTCCATGTGATGACGGTAATCAGACCGATGAGCAGGTTGATAGCGAGTATGGCGAATGCCAGAATAACGCCTGATTTCAGGCATCTGACCACTTGCTCGGAAACCTGCTCGCGCATCCATGCGATTGCCGCTTTGACCCTACTGGACTGTGGCAGAGCGGCTCCAAGATACGCCACAGTGAATGTCGCGGCGCTCTTGAGCAATATCATCCATTGCTCGTCAACCAGACTCAGACTTACCTGCACCGATGAAGCGAATACCGCATTGATGGCCAGCCATACCACCAATCCCACAACATAGGAATGCACAGCGAATGCTTTGAATCGTGCTATGCAAGTGGCAATAAGCCATATGAGCAGCACGGTGAGCAGCAACGGTGTGATGGTGAGCGTGAAGGAGTCGGTGCTGAACCCCGATCCCTCGCTGAGCAGCACGATGGCCTGCGTCAGGTTAGTGGTGCCAGCGGTAAGATTGTCGCCCCCCTCCTCCATGGAGATGACGAGCAACATCAGTGCGATGTAACAGCCCAAGGTGATGGCATAGATGGTCATGGATACGAGGGCGGCTGCCGCACCTCGTACCCATTGGCGAATCCTGTCTTTCATCACGATGGGTTGTGGCCGATCAGTTGATGGAAGCCTTGGCAAGTACGTCACGCATAATCTGGGCAGCCTGGCCCGGGGTCTTGCCCACGGGAATGCCGGCCTCTTCGAGCGCGTTCTTCTTGTCCTGAGCGGTGCCCTTGCCGCCGGAGACGATGGCGCCGGCATGGCCCATCTGCTTGCCTTCGGGGGCGGTGAAACCGGCGATGTAGGCCACAACCGGCTTGGTCATATGTTCCTTGGCCCAAGCAGCGGCATCCTGTTCGGCAAAACCGCCGATTTCGCCGATCATCATTACGGCCTTGGTGTCAGGGTCGGCTTCGAAAGCCTGCAGCGCTTCGAGCAGTGTAGTGCCGACGATAGGATCGCCACCGGCTCCGAGGCATGCGGTGAAGCCGATATCGGACAGTTCGCCCATCAGCTGGTAGGTCAGGGTGCCGGACTTGGAAACCAGTCCGAGCGGGCCGCGGCCAACGATGTCATCAGGAATAATGCCCAGATTGACGCCCGGATTGCCGAGCGTGATCAGACCGGGGCAGTTCGGGCCGATAATACGCACGCCCTTGCGCAGGGCGAGCTCAACAAAGTAGGCGGAATCCGCTACCGGAATGCCTTCGGTGATGACCACGATAAGCTCGATGCCGGCCTCGATCGCTTCGACGACGGCGGACTTGGCGAACTTCGGCGGCACGAACACCACGCTGGCTTTGGCGCCAGTGGCTTCACGGGCCTCGTCGCAGGTGGCGAACACAGGCACATCCACGTCGGTGCCGTTCTTGGCGGCCGGGAACATGACGGACGTGCCTGCCTTGCGCGGATTCACACCGCCGACGATGTTGGTGCCGGCCTTGAGCATACGTGCGGTGTGGGTCATGCCCTGATGACCGGTCATACCCTGAACGATAACGGGGGTATTATCTTCAACGAACAGCATCAGCGAATCTCCTTGGACTGGGTCGACTCAGCGGCGAGTTCAGCGGCCTTCTGCGCCGCACCCTCCATGGTCTCGGACACGTGAATATTCGGATTATTGGCTTCGGCCAGAATGTGCAGGCCTTCGGCTGCGGCATTGCCGTCGAATCGGACGACGATGGGCTTGGAGCCGCCGAGCTTGGCGACCGCTTCGAGAATGCCGTTGGCCACTTCCACGCAGGAGGTGATGCCGCCGTACACGTTGATGAACACGGACTCGACCTGCGGGTCGGACAGCACGATTTCCAAGCTTTCGGCCATCACAGTCGCGGATGCGCCGCCGCCGATGTCCAGGAAGTTGGCAGGCTTGATGCCGCTCCCCTGCTCTTCACCCGCGCCGGATACGGCATCCAGGGAACTCATGACCAGGCCAGCACCGTTGCCGATTACGCCGACTTCGCCGTGCAGATGCACGTAATGCAACCCATGCTCACGGGCGCGCTGCTCGAACGGGTCGGGAACGATCGGATCAACGAAACGGGCCCAACCGTCGTGGCGGAATGCCGCGTTGTCATCCAAGGAAATCTTGGCATCGAGCGCGCTCAGCCGCTTGGTGGATTCGTCATCCGGGTCACCGATTTTTGCGAGCGGATTGATTTCCACCAGTGTCGCGTCGTTGTCCTTGAAGCACTGCCACATCTTGAGCAGGATCTGCGCCGCCTGATCGACATCAGCATGGTAGAAACCAATGCTCGCTGCCATCTTGGTCGCAGCCTCGAGATCGAAGTCGTCGAGCGCATCGATGTGCAGACGCTTGACCGCCTCGGGATGTTCTTTGGCGATTTCCTCGACTTCGGTGCCGCCGTTGGCGGTCGCCAGCACGTCGAAGTCTCGGGAGGTGCGATCCACGGAGATGGACACATAGTATTCGTGCAGGATGTTCTTGGCTTCGGCCACCAGCACGCCGGATACTTTATGGCCGTGGATGGTCATCGGCAGGATGGATTCGGATTCCAGGATGGCCTCATCGCGGTTATGCGCGATCTTGACGCCGCCGGCCTGGCCTCGGTGACCGATTTTTACCTGCGCCTTGATAACACACGGGTAGCCGATCTTATCCGCAGCCTCGGCGACTTCATGGGAGTTCTGAGCAAAGATGGCACCCGGGGTGGGGATGTCCTGCTCCTCAAGCAGCTGACGTGCCTGGTATTCGTAAAGATCCATTGATCCTTCCCTGACTAGATAATGAATCGGCCTGATGCGCGAATGCATCCATGCCGAATCCCGAAAAACTAACTATGCGAATTCTCAGGCCGGCATGGAGATCAACGAGCTACTTGGTGTTGAACCAAGCTTGCTCAGGCCGTCAAGACCTTCCAAACGCATCACGCAACTGAAGCCCACAACAGTACCGCCGGCCTTTTCGATAAGGTCGGTAGCCGCTTTGGCCGTGCCACCAGTGGCGATGAGATCATCCACAATCAATACGCGTTCGCCCTTGGAAACGGCAGTGGTCTCGATTTCAACGCTTGCCGTGCCATATTCGAGGTCGTAGGATTCGCCAATGGTTTCGGGCGGCAGCTTGCCTGCTTTACGCACGGCGATGAATCCTTTGCCCAGATGAGCGGCCATGGCCGGGCCAAATAGGAATCCGCGGGATTCGAGGCCTGCGATGGAATCGAACTCGCTGGGTGGAACCGGCAGGGCCTGCTCAAGCGCATTGAGCAGAATCCTCAGCCCTTTGGCGTCGGCGAGCACCGGCATGAAATCACGGAAAATGATGCCTTCCTTGGGAAAGCCCGGCACGGAACGCACTAGAGACACCAGATATTCGGCGTCATCCTTGCCTACCTTGTCCAATGCATCGATGGTGATATCAGACTGTGCCATGCGTGCTCGCCTCGTATTTCTCGTACTTATGGGGTACCGAATAGAACAGTTTACTTCGTCTCGGTCTCGTTGCCGCCGTCCGTCTCAGCATCCGTGGCCTCAGAGGACTCGATGGAAGCCTCAATCGGAACCTGGCTGGCATCGTCATTCGCGGGGGTCTCGGCGTCCTCGTCGGTCAGTGGGTTGCCGTTCTCGTCAACCTCGTCGTCAGACACGTAGGCAGGACGCACATACTCGCGGGCGATGGCATTGAAACCGAAGCGAAGCCTGGAGCCTTCGGAGTCGATGACGATCTCCTCGTACTGTTCATCGACTTCGACGACCTTGCCAATCACCTGTCCGATGGTGATGACTTCAGTACCGGGCTGCAAATTACGACGAAAATCCTGCTTCTCCCGCTGGGCCTGCTTGGATTTCTTGGACTGCCACCACATCATGCCGCCGAAGACGACGATCATGACGACAAGCATGATGTAGGAAGATGACGAACCATCCATGGGCAAACTCCTTCAAAACGAACGGTTATGGCTATGAACCGTCAGGTGTGCAAACACGAAAAGTCTAGAAGAGCTTGCTGACATCATCCTTGGGCGTAATGCCCAGATGCTGCCATGCCTTCTCGGTGGCCACGCGGCCTTTAGGCGTGCGCACCATGAATCCCTCGCGCACCAGATACGGCTCACAGACGGTTTCCACGGTTTCCGATTCCTCGCCCACCATGGCCGCGAGGTTGTTCAAGCCGACGGGACCACCGTTGAAATTGCGAACAATGGCGTTCAGCACGGCGATATCCAGCCGGTCAAGGCCTTCGGAATCAATCTGGTACAGCGCCAAGGCCTCTTTGACATCAGCTGGGTGCACGACGATAAGGTCATGCACAATGGCCCAATCCCTCACGCGGCGCAGCAGACGGTTGGCGATACGCGGCGTGCCGCGGGAACGCAATGCGAGTTCATGGGCGGAACCCTCATCAAGGTTGACCCCCAGCACGCTTGCCGAGCGTTCGATAAGCTTCTCCAACTCCTCATGCGGATAGAAGTCAAGATGTGCGGTGAAGCCGAAGCGCGCACGCAACGGGCTGGGCAACATACCTTCGCGGGTGGTGGCGCCAATGACGGTGAAGCGAGGCAGAGTCAGTGGAATCGAGCTGGCGCCCGGTCCTTTGCCCACCATCACATCCACGCGAAAATCCTCCATCGCGATATACAGCAGCTCTTCGGCTGCGCGCGGCAGACGGTGGATCTCATCGATGAACAGCACTTCGCCGGTATCCAGCGAACTCAAGATCGAAGCCAGGTCGCCGGCGTGCTGCACAGCAGGGCCGGAGGTCACGCGAATCGGGACTTCAAGTTCATTGGCCACAATCATGGCCAATGTGGTCTTACCGAGGCCTGGAGGGCCGGCAAGCAGTATGTGATCCGGCGGCACGTCACGTTTGCGGGCTGCGTCGAGAAACAGCTGGAGCTGGGCCTTGAGCCGGGGCTGCCCGATGAACCCCTCAAGCACATGCGGGCGGAGCTCTTCATCACTGACCGGCTCGTTGCCTATCGGTTGTGAAGACACCATGCGCAATGATTCTTCATTGGCTCCAGTGTTGGATGTGCCGTAGTTCATGTCCTTGCTCATCAGCGGCCCCTATCCATCAGTGCGAGTGCTAGGCGCAGCACGCGCGGCACATCGTCGGTGGCAAGCGGTGTCGGTATGTCGTTGTCCTCGCAGGCTTCAGCCACGGCCTGCTGGGCGTCCTGCTGACGCCAGCCCAGCGAAATCAGACCTTCAATGACCTGCTCCATGCCGGTGTCCACCTGCGCCTGAACTTTGGCGCCTGACGGTGAAGCTCCCTCGATCTGGCTCAGGTCAATGGAGCCCTTGAGTTCGAGGATGATTTTCTGGGCACCTTTTTTGCCCAATCCCGGTGCCTTGGCCAGCGCGGCGGCATCGTTGTCGGCGATGGCCCGGGCAAGCTGGCCAGCCGTCAGTGTGGAGAGCAGCGACTGCGCGACCTTTGGTCCGATGCCGGATACTTTGATGAGCTGCAGGAACGTTTTCTTGGAGGCCTGATCAAGGAAGCCATGTAACGTGACGGCATCCTGAGAAAGATTCATATACGTGTAGACGCGCGCCTCCGTTCCGGTGTGCAGACGGCTGAGGTCGGTGGCGGACATACGTACCTCGTATCCCACTCCCCCAACATCAATCAATGCGGTATCGGCTTCAACCGATTCGACCCGCCCGGTCAGCATGCCGATCATACAGACGCTCCTTTAAGGCTTCGAACAACTGTTCGAAAGTATACTACATGCCTCGGTCGTGGTTCATGCGGCGGCGCGCGGAGTTCTGCGCGGCCTCGGCCCATTGACGTTGCGCGGCGGTCAGATGCTGCTCGCGCTCGCCGCCCTGCAGAGCTCCAGCTGGGCGCAGTGCGTGGCAGATAGCCAAGGCCAGGGCGTCGGCGGCATCGGCGGGCGTAGGCATCTTGGTCAGATTGAGAATGCGCGTCACCATGCGTTCGACCTGTATCTTCTGAGCTTGGCCATTGCCGGTGATGGCCAGCTTTGCTTCGGTCGGGGTATGCAGCGCCACGGGAATATTGCGTTGCGCGGCTGCGAGCATGGCAAGACCGGCGGCCTGTGCGGTGCCGAGCACAGTGTTGCGATTCGACTGGGCGAACACACGTTCGATGGACACGGCATCGGGTGCAAAGCGATCCATCTTCTCGGACAGGCCGTTATAGATGGCCAAAAGACGCAGATCCTGGGTGATGTCCGGCGAGGACCGCACCACGTCCACGTGAATAAACGAAAGCCGGCGGTGCTCGCCGGCTTCGATCACGCCGACCCCGCAGCGTGTAAGCCCGGGGTCGACGCCAAGGATAATCACGAGGATTACTCCTCGTCGAGCTGGGCCATCACCTCGTCGGAGGCGGTCCAGTTGGAGTAGATGTTCTGCACATCGTCGAGGTCATCGAGGTTGTCGATGAGCTTGGACACCTTGCGTGCATCCTCGAGGCTCAGCTCGACCTCGTTCTTTGGCTGCATGACCTGGTCGGCGGAATCGTAGTCGAAACCGGCGTCCTGCAGAGCCTTGCGCACGGTGAACAGATCGGACGGGCCGGTGATGACGGTGTAGACCTCATCGTCATCGGTGACGTCCTCGGCGCCAGCCTCGGCTGCGGTCTCAAACAGCTTGTCGAAGTCCACGCCTTCGGACGGAACCACGATCTGGCCCTTGCGCTCAAAGTTGAAGGACACGGAGCCGGAGGTGGCCAGGGAGCCGTTGCCCTTGGTCAGGGTGGAACGCACTTCGGCGGCCGCACGGTTGCGGTTGTCGGTCAGGCACTCGATGATGAGGCCCACGCCAGCGGGAGCGTAGCCCTCGTAGACGATGTCCTCGTAGTTGGCGGCACCGTCTTCGTCACCGGCACCACGCTTGACGGCGCGGGCGATGTTGTCGGCCGGCATGGAGGCCTTCTTGGCCTTGTAGATGGCGTCGTACAGGGACGGGTTGCCGTCTGGGTCGCCACCGCCGAGGCGGGCGGCGATTTCGATGTTCTTGATGAGCTTGGCGAAGAGCTTGCCGCGCTTGGCGTCGATGGCGGCCTTCTTGTGCTTGGTGGTCGCCCACTTGGAATGACCTGACATAATGCTCCTAGCAGTAATAAACGGATGATGTCAAACGAAACGATTGTAGGCCGTTAATCAGACATACCCGTGATGTTTTCGATTGTCTTTTTGAATCATGCGCTGGTTCGACCAGATGCATGAGGGTATCGTGCCGGTATCAGACGAGCGGCAGATGGTAGTCGGAAGCCAGCTGTGCAAACGCTTTGGCATACGCATCCCGCTGATCGGACAGCAGAATCGGCATGGTGCGCGTTTGGGCGACGATGGGCATGAAGTTCGCGTCACCGTTCCAGCGCGGCACCACATGCTGATGCAGATGGGCCGCGACCCCTGCGCCCGCTACCTCGCCCTGATTGATGCCGATATTGTATCCGTCCGGATGGGAGACGGTCTCCATCACCTTCATGGCGAGGGTGGTGGCCTTCTCGAACTCGAACAATTCGGCGTCGTCAAGTTCGGTGATGAATCCGACGTGACGGTACGGGCAAATCATGAGATGCCCGACGTTATACGGGTAGAGGTTCATGATGGCGAACACGTGCGTGCCGCGCCAGGCGATGAGGCCGTCTGCGTCGGACTTCTTCGGTCCGGCGCAGAACGGACATTCCTTCGACTTGGGTTTGGTCGGACGATCCTCGCTGTTGCGCAGCACATAGGTCATGCGCTGCGGGGTCCACAGTCGTTCGACCGTGTCTTCCTGAGGTGGGAAGTCCGCCGGATCATCGACACGCACGTCAGCCATCATGTATTCCTTTACTCAGCTACAGCGGCGTTGAAGTCGTCGGCGGAGTTCACCTGGACGCGCTTGGCGATCACGGCGAGGATCTGCTCGCGAGCCTTGTCCACCGGTACGCCGTTGAGCTGGCTGCCGTCGCGGAAGCGGAAGCTCACCGCGTTGTTGTTCATGTCTTCCTCACCGACGATGAGGATGAACGGCACTTTGGACTTGGAGGCGTTGCGAATCTTCTTGCCGAAGCGGTCATCGGAGTAGTCGATCTCGCAACGGACCATCTCATCCTCGAGGGACTTGACGAAACCGGCCAGATGCGGGGCGAACTCGTCGGCAACCGGTACGCCGAGCACCTGCACGGGGGCCAGCCACGCCGGGAAGGCGCCAGCGTAGTGCTCGAGCAGCACGGCGAAGAAGCGTTCGATGGAGCCGAACAGGGCGCGGTGAATCATCACCGGACGCTGATGGGTGCCGTCCTTCGCGATGTACTCAAGCTGGAAACGCTCGGGCAGGTTGAAGTCGAGCTGGATGGTCGAGACCTGCCAAGTACGGCCGATGGCGTCACGGGCCTGCACGGAGATTTTCGGGCCGTAGAAGGCGGCCCCGCCCGGATCGGCCACGAGGTCGAGGTGGGATGCCTCGGCGACCTCACGCAGGGTACGGGTGGCCTCCTCCCAGATCTCGTCGGAGCCGACGTACTTATCCGGATCCTTGGTGGAGAGCTCCAAGTAGAAGTCGGACAGACCGAAGTCCTTGAGCAGGTTCAGCACGAAGGTCAGCAGGCTGGTCAGCTCGTCCTTCATCTGCTCGCGGGTGCAGTAGATGTGGGAATCGTCCTGAGTCAAGCCACGCACACGGGTCAGGCCATGGACCTCGCCGGACTTCTCGTAGCGGTACACGGTACCGAACTCGAAGAGGCGCAGCGGCAGCTCACGGTAGGAGCGCTGGCGCGACTTGAAGATCAGGTTGTGCATCGGGCAGTTCATCGGCTTGAGGTAGTAGTCGAAGCCGGGCTTGGTCACGTTGCCGTCCGCGTCGTACTCCTCATCGAGGTGCATCGGCGGGTACATGCCATCCTTGTACCAGTGCAGGTGACCGGAAGTCTCGTACAGACCACCCTTGGTGATATGCGGGGTCTGCACGAAGCTGTAGTGGTGCTTGCGGTGCATTTCGCGGGAGTAGTCCTCCATCGCGTTGATCACGGCAGCGCCCTTCGGATGGAACACAGCCAGACCGGGGCCGATCTCGTCCGGGAAGGAGAACAGGTCCATCTCGGCGCCGAGCTTGCGGTGGTCTCGCTTGGCGGCTTCCTCCAGACGGGTCTGGTATGCCTTGAGATCTTCCTTGCTGGCCCAAGCGGTGCCGTAGATGCGCTGCATGGTCGGGTTCTTCTCGCTGCCACGCCAGTAGGCAGCGGCTGAACGCTCAATCTTGAAAGCCTTGATGTAGCGGGTGTTCGGTAGGTGCGGGCCGCGGCACAGGTCCTTCCAGACCACATTGCCGTCACGGTCGACGTTGTCGTAGAAGCTGAGTTCCTTCTCGGAAATCTCGGTGGCGGCGGCCGGGTCGAGGTGTGCTTCCTTGTCTTCGATCAGCTCGATCTTGAAAGGCTGGTCGGCCTCTTCCTTCAGGGCCTCTTCCTCGGTCACGGAACGGCGGCGGAAGGACTGGGAGGACTTGATGATGCGCTGCATGCGCTTCTCGATGTCCTTGAGGTCTTCCGGGGTGAAGGGCTTGTCAACCTGGAAATCGTAGTAGAAGCCGTCCTTGACCACCGGGCCGACGCCGAGCTTGGCGTTCGGATAGACCTCCTGCACGGCCTGGGCCATGACGTGGGTGGCCGAGTGACGCATGATCGCGAGGCCGTCTTCGGAATCGAGCGTGATGGGCTCTACGGTGTCGCCGTCGGCAAGCGGCGTGTACAGGTCACGGTTTTCGCCGTTGAGCTTGACCGCAACGATGTTCTTGTCTTCTGCGAACAATTCGACGCCGGTAGTGGTTGCTTCCACCTCCTTTGCTTCGCCGTTGACTGTGATGGAGATGGTAGCTTGCGCCATGATTTGTCCTTTACTATCGGGGTCCGCGGTACTAATGTGCAGGCCTGGACTGGGTAATCAACGTAGGCCACGATAGGTTGGGTGTGCGACATTTGGCAAAGCCTGAACAAATACGAAAAAACCTCGCCGGAGCGAGGTTTTGGTGGAGCGGACAACGGGACTCGAACCCGCGGTCTCAACCTTGGCAAGGTTGCGCTTTACCAACTAAGCTATGTCCGCAAAGGATTCCGCCGTGAGAAGCGGATTCCAGTGGGCGATGTAGGAATCGAACCTACGACCCCTTCGGTGTGAACGAAGTGCGCTAGCCGCTGCGCCAATCGCCCGAAATCAATCGGTATTCAGTTATGCGAGCCGAATTGCTTCGGTCTACGTGGGCGATACAAGATTCGAACTTGTGACCCCTTCCGTGTCAGGGAAGTGCGCTACCACTGCGCCAACCGCCCGGGTCATGCTCCTGCAAGCGAATTTCTTCGTCTGCCTGAGAGGTGGGTACGAGAGTCGAACTCGTCTATACGGCTTTGCAGGCCGCTGCCTAACCGCTTGGCTAACCCACCGTAAGGTCTGTCAACTCATCGGACCTAGAGCGGACAACGGGACTCGAACCCGCGGTCTCAACCTTGGCAAGGTTGCGCTTTACCAACTAAGCTATGTCCGCATGTGCCTCACGAGGCTTTCCCCCGCTCAAAGCACGAGTGTTTACTATACTCACAAGCGTGTAGTTCGTCCAGCTGCGGCGTGTCGTTTCTGGTGTGCCGTTCTTGACTCCTCGCTTATGGCTGAAGCAAACATATATGACATCAAGTCCACGTTACTCTAGAGGTATGAGTGAAGATGCGAATACCCCAAGTTCGGTGATGATCGCCGCTTTCGAGGGATGGAATGATGCTTGCCAGGCGGCTTCGAACGTCGTCCGTTATCTGGTCAAGCATTACGAATCCCGTGAGATTCGCCATATAGACTGCGACGCCTTCTATGACTATCAGGTGTCTCGTCCCATGTTGTGCCATGTATCCGGTCGTACTAATCTTATTTGGCCGCAGACTACGTTCTACGAGATTGTGCTTGATGAGGGGCGTCGAATATTTGCCCAAATCGCGCCTGAGCCTAACTACCGCTGGAAGGAATACTGCAGCCAGAGTCTCGCCATCGCTGAAGAACTCGATGTGGATGGTGTGATTACTCTCGGCTCGATGTTCTCTGATTGCCCCCATACCAGGCCTCTGCCCATTTCCGTGAGCGATGGCAATTGCCAATGTGAGGGAGACCGGGAATACAACGGTCCTGTGGGCATCCCCACCGTGCTGGATATTTTCGCTGCGGAACGTGGCATGTTCCATGCCTCCATGTGGGTTTGCATCCCCCAATATCTCGGCAGCGACGAATGCGCGGCGGGCACCATGCGCCTGCTTGATGCTTTGGGGCATCGCATCGGTTTCTCTTTTGATGTCAGCGAGTTGGAACGCAAGGCTGAGCAATGGAAATCACAGGCATCGGTACTAGTGCGTTGCAACGAGCAGCTGCAGGATTATGTGACCCATCTTGAGCATGATTATGACCTGAAGCAGAAGGCCGACGCCGAGGCCTCGCTGGGCGCGCCCCAAGCGGAACAGCTCGTCAAAGAGGCCGAGGCGTTCCTACGCCAAATGGGTAGCTGACCTGAGAATACAATAATGCTCCCACCGGCGAGAGCTGTCGGCATAGCCGACTGAGGGCGGCCACTGGGTATTCCAGACAGAACCACCTTCAGACTCGCAAAGCGAGCCAGCTCCTGCCAGCGGGAGCATTATTGACGATGCAGTGTTTCTTTAAGCCGCTGCGGCCACTGACGGGTCGATGGCCGGCAACACACCGGCGATCAGCAGGAGGGCAACCACCACTGCCAAGGCGATGCGGTAGATGGCGAACGCCTTGTAGGAGAACGTGGAAACGAACTTCAGGAATCCGATGATCACGATGTAGCCCAGAATAAAGCTGATGACCATGGCGATCAGTGTGGGACCCCAGCCGGGGAACATCGCATCGGTCTTGTAGTCCTTGACAGCCTTGACGGCCTCAAGCAGACCGGAACCGAATACGGCGGGAATGGCCATCAAGAAGCTCAAACGCACAGCGGCCTCACGCTCATAGCCAAGCGCACGGCCCACGGTGATGGTGCCGCCCGAACGGGAAACGCCAGGAATCAGGGCCATGGACTGACCTAGACCAAAGAGGAACGCATCACGATACGTCATATCGTCCATGGTCTTGGTCTGCTTGGCGCGGGCATCCACAACCCACAGCAGAATGCCGAACAGCAGCAGCACGGTCGCGGTGATCCACAGGTTACGCAGCGTGGTCTCGATGACGTTCTGCAGAGTGAAGCCAAGAATCACAATCGGAATCGAGCCGACGATGATATTCCAGCCGAGCGTGGCATAGTTGTCGCCACGGCCCATGCGGGCCTTCCAGTCCTTGCCGTTCTTGCCGAACAGGCATGTGAACCAGTGAGTAAGAATATTGGCGATGTCATGGCGGAAATACAGAATAACCGCCAGCTCAGTACCAATCTGGATGATGGCAGTGAACGCAGCGCCGGGGTCGGAGCCCAACATCAAATCACCGACGATGCGGATATGCGCGCTGGACGATACCGGCAGATACTCGGTAAGTGCCTGAACGATGCCGAGAACAATCGCTTGGAAGAGGTTCATAATTCCTCGAGATTTCTCTATACGTAATGTGTTATGACGTTGAACACCCTACCGGTTGGGGTGTAGAACAGCACTAGGAATTGGTAACATGCACGGCTTCTACAATGAATACGAGTGCAAAACGTCACAACCATGCTGGAGGGAACGGCTATGAGTACATATCGTAAAAGCAGGGCTTTTGCTCCTCAGGGATTCTTCGAATGCGAAGGACGCGGACTGCAATGGTTGGGTGCCGCGCATGCGCAGGGTGGCCCGCGTGTGGTGCAGGTCTATGACTGGGGCAAAGACTATCTCGACATCGAGCGAGTGAACAGCTCCTCCCCCACGGCCAAGGCCGCATTGGAATTCGGCGCGGCGCTCGCACGCATGCATGATGCCGGTGCCGAATATTTCGGTTCTGCGCCGGAAGGATATGACGGCACATGCTACTTCGGGCCATTGCAGGATCCGGTAAAGATGGATACCGGCGAATGGACCGATCCCATCAGCTACTTTGCTGATGGCCGTCTGCGCCCGATGGTCGAGCTTGGCGTCAAGCGCGGTGAACTTGACCAGCGTGATGTCGATCTGACGGAAAAGGTAATCGAGGCATTGCCTGACATCATGGGCCGTGCCGCCGAAGACAAGCCAGCCCGCATCCACGGTGATTTGTGGAGTGGCAATGTGATGTGGACTGCTGATTCCGGACAGACCGAGGCCGTGCTCATCGACCCGGCGGCACATGGTGGTCACCGTGAAGAGGATCTGGCCATGCTGCACCTGTTCGGTATGAGTTATTTGACGCAGATTACCGAGGGCTATCAGTCGGTGCATCCGCTGAAGGCTGGATGGCAGGATCGCATCACGCTCTGGCAGCTCTATCCCATTGCCGGCCATTGTGTGTTCTTCGGCGGCGGCTACGTTAGCGAATATCGCTCCATGTGCCGCTCACTGCTGAAATAGTTAGCGGACTTGGCATCCCTCTCTGAAGGGAGCTGTCGTCGCTAGACAACTGAGGGGGAGCTTGCGGATGTACCCGAGCTCCCCCTCAGTCAGCTTCACGGCCAGTTCCCCCCACCTCGGAGAGGGGCGCCAAGAACGAATCAGCTCAAGGCATCCTTTAACTTGCTGAAGAACCACCGTTTGCAGGAATGGCGTGATTCCAACGTTTCTGAGGGTTTCAAGCATGTTCCAAAACGTTTTTGCCCACATTTTGCCCACATTCTTCCACGCCCGTCTCCACCTGCACGGCGGCATCGAGCAGACGGGCAACATCCATCAGGTCGCTGTCGAACAGATCCGCGTACACGTCCAACGTCATGCTCGCGTTCTTGTGGCCCAGCATCCGCTGCAGCGCCTTGACGTTCGCGCCCGCGTGCACGGCCAGCGAGGCGGCGGTGTGCCGCAGGTCATGAGGCGTGGGCCATTCCTCCTTCGGCCAGCCCAGGCGCACCAGCGCGTGATACCACCAGCCGGTCGTCTTCGCCGTGCTCTGCTTCATGATCGGGCCGCCCCGCAGATCACGAAACACCCTTTCGTCCGGCTCGCGTTCCCCGCATATCGGTTTCAGCGCTTCCATGACGATGAGAGGCATGGGCACGTCGCGTTCCTCGCTGTTCTTCGGAGTGCCCTCGACCCATCTTGCCCCGACGTACACGAGGTTGCCGCCCACATGCAGCACTCCCCTGTCGAAGTCCAGATCGTGGGCTTTTAACGCCGCCGCCTCGCCCCAACGCAACCCGCAGAACCCCAACGTCAGCACGAGCGCCCGCCGCTCCGCTCCCAGATGCTTTCCTCTGGCGCATTCGTCGGCGAATGCGAGCAGACGGGATATGGGCAGGTACACGCGGCGGCTCTTGCGCCTCGGCGGTTTGGGGAGTTCGACGTTTTCACAGGGGTTGTCGAGTATGAGCCTGTCCCGGACGGCCATGCGGCAGATGCCGAGCATGGTCTGGTATGGACGGCTTACGGATGAAGCGCCGGCGCTCGCGATGATGTCGCTGATCCACGCCTGGACCTCGGCGCGGGTGATGGTGCCGATCCGACGATCGGCCCAACGCTCCTCGCAGTAGAGTCGCCATGCTTCCGTGGCGTTGACCCGCGTGGTTTCCTTCCAAAACGGCCATTTTTCCTTCAGCCACTGCTCATACAGGTCTCCGACGAGCCGTTTGCCGCCTTCCGGATCCACGTAGCTGTTGGTTGCCTTGGCGATGGTGACGTGTTCTGCCGCCCAGTTTTCGGCGTCGATTTTACGGCGGAAGCCCCTCTTGTCGGTCTGCGTGCCATCCGGTTTCCGGTAGCGGACTCGATACCTGTTTTCGCCTTTGGCCGTCCTGTATCTGGTGATGTTCGCCATGATTTTCACTCACTTGTACGGTTTTTCCGGTTTTAACGTGTTTTAACCGGTTTTGATGTGTTTTAATGGGATTTGACAAAGGGAAGGGAAACACGTAGGCTATCCCCTTACGCCAAAATCGAAAGGAGGCGGCCATGACCATGACGGATACCGGCGTGAAGCCAATACCGGCGTACGCGCCGCCCGAGGACGGCAAGCCACGCAACGCCGTGGACGAGAAATGGATGCGACTGCACCGCGCGATGATGAACCGTCCGGCACGACTCGCGAAGAAGGCGCAGAAGATTGAGAATAGCGATCGTCACTAGTCGCCTGTGCGACTCCGGCGACCAGCTCGCATTGCGTCGCTTCGTCTGCTGCGAGCCGAACGGCCCGGAGTACGCGATGGACGTGCAGCGCTATATCCGCGGACTCCGCGTCAAGGACGAGCCGGGGATGTACCGGATGGTTCTCCAGTACGGGGAAACCCCGAACGCTCCCATCGTCGGCTTCTGCGAGTTCGGATACGACCCCGCCGCCCCGGAATCCAGTGGTTACGCGATATCGTTCATCGCCACCGCGTTGAGCGAACGCGGCCGGCATCTCGGTGCGATACTGTTGGACTGCGCGCTGCGATGGATGGCGAACGACGCCGCCAGACACGGGCGCACCCCGTACGTGCTTACACAGATCGACCCCCGGAACGAGGCCAGCGTTCACCTTTTCTCCGGCGCGGGCTTCGAGAACGAGGGGCGGGATGAGAACGACCCCGAATTCGACATCTGGTCGAAGGAATTCGAACCGCTCGCCACGGACAGACTCTACTTCTACTCCCCCATCATGATTGACGAGGACGATAAGAACTGACATTTCAGGTATGGCTTCGCCCCGTGTAGGATGGGAGGCGAAGCGTCCTCCTTTCTGATAAGCAAGCTGGTCGATGTTTCACACGCCCTGCCGATGTTCCAGATCGACAGGGCAATTCTTTTTCTATCGATTAACCACGTAATTCGGGTCGGTGACTATATAGGAGTAGTTGTCCTCCCCGCCGGTGCCGGAATACACGTCTCCGACGTCGCGGAATGCTATGGCAACCATCTTCGCGTCCAATGGAACCTGGAACGGATAGGTGACCGTGCTGGTCAATCCCGGCTGGAGCTGGGCGTTGCACTCGGGGTTGCCTTCGACCTGATACAGATTCTTGATGGGCGTGTATTTCTGGTTCTTCGAGTTCAACGCGACTATCTCATAGGGGTAGCTGCAGGTGATGTCCATCGGACTGCTGGTGTTGTTCGTGACCTCCACCTTGGCCACCCAGTACTTGGTGTTCGCGTCCGGTGTCTTTGGCCCGTATTGGCCGTTGCTGCATCCGTCGCCGCATGTGTCGAAGCTGATGGTGGGCTGTTCGCCGGCTTCTAGGACCTTCATTTCGACGCCGCCGCTGACGGCGGTCTCCCCCGTGCCCGAAGCGTCGGTGTTGGATCCCGTGTCGTTGGGATCTTCCTGGGGGTTGAGTTTTTCGTTCGCGTCGGCTAGCTGCGCTTTGACGGAGTCCAATGATGTATTGAGGTCTTGGATGTCCGACTTCTGCTGGTTGATGATGGGCGTGGCGTACAGGTACATGCCTCCGAGTCCGCCGGCAAGGCCGACGACCAGTCCTATGGCTGCGGCGATGGCGATGAGGGCCGGTATCGGGAGCTTCTTCTTCGGCGTCGGCTGTGGTGTAAGCGGCATGGTTGCGGGCTGCGTGCCCTGCGGTGTTGGTGGCTGCTGTGCCTGCATGGGGGTTGACTCGGTCATTGTCTTCTTCTTTCTCGCTATTGCCTAGACCACGTTCCGCAGTCCTGAAGTTTGAGCTGTTGGCCATCCGAGACAGTCACTTGTGGGTAGCCACCGCCTGGAATGTCGTTCTGTACTATGTCGGCTCCATTGTTGACTGTGATTTCCCAATAGCACTGAGAAGGCACCTGCGAATTAGCACGGTATGTCCCGGCCTCTATTCTTTTATTCCAAAGTTGTATCGCTTCCATCAGCGGGACATGTCGCCACATCCCGGCCATCGATGGATAGCGTCGCGTTCCACTTGATGCCGGTGCCGCGAATATCCTGGTTGGGAAGCAACGCGTAGAAGGTGCCGTCCTGAAGCGTCACCAAATCATTCCAGGTTCCGAGATTATTCTGCTTGCTTGTTTCCATGTCGAACACGCCCACAGAGGTTTCATGGGAGTTGACTATGTTTTTGAAGCCTGCCTGCCATGATTCTCCAGCATCATTTGTGAACATGATGAAATAACCGTAGAAGTCGCTCGTTTGTATCAGATTGTTGTTCGGTATTTCAACTTGAATTTTGTATGAGTTGGTGTTGACCTTCACCGATTGGAGTCTTGGATCAGAGCCGGAACATTCGCCGTGCAGGCCATTATCAATCAATGGTTCCTGACCGTCTTCAGAATTGGTCCCTTTAATGGCATCTTCGGCTTCCGACTGGGTTTCAGCTTTGTCGGCGGCTGTCGATTCCTTACTCACGCCACAGGCAGTGAGGAATCCGAACATTAATAGCAATGCTACAACTGCGGTTACTTTCTTTCCGTGCATGTCTTATCCTTTCCCTGCGCAACAGCTCCGTTATGCAGCAGTTCTTTGTAATCTTCCACGACCTGTACGGTCACGTCGAGCGCCTGTGCGATGAGGAAACTGTCTCCCTCGTACATTTGTTCGGCGATTGCGTATTCGGTCGGGTTGATGAGTCGGAGCACGGTTTCGCGTCTGGCTCGTCTCTCGGCTTTTGACCCGTTCGGGTCGCAGCCTCGATCGTGGTGCCTAGCGTGAGCAAGCTCGTGGGCGAGCGTGCAACGTCGGGCGAAGTCTGGGAGCGTCTCGTCGATGATGATGAGTCGCGTGGGTTCGTAGTAGCAGCCGCAGCGTCCGGGCGATAGTTCTCGTTCCCGGACTTTGACGCCGAGTCTCAACGCTTCGGCGAGTAGATCCTCATATCCCATAAAGCCTCTATTCGCGGGGTGTGGTGGCTTCGTTTTCCTTGTTTGGGTCGTCGTTCGCGGCCACGTCGAACTGTTCTGGGTTGGCGGCAATGCGGTCGGCCATCTCGTCGGCGGCGCGTTCCGCCTCGATGCGGCTGGCCTCGGCGAGTATGTCTCTCACCGTCTGCACGGGGTCAGCGCCGCATACGTCACAGATAAGCAGGAACTCAGAGAGCCTGACAGGAGCTTTAAGGCCATTGCGAATATCGCGCACGCGGTTATAGCCGATAGAACTTTTTGAGGCCCTGTCGACGGCGGAGTTATTCATGCCAGCGCGCTCGATTACCCGATTCATCGCCTTTGCGGCCACCTCATCTACGAGATTCCGCTCTCTCTTGTTCGTTGCCATATATGCAACTATAGCAGACACGCCGAGCACTTGCTACAAAATATAGCAGGCGCTATATTGAATATCAGTTAGAGCAGGCGCTATAGAGGAGGTCAGAATGAGTGAGGAAATCCGAATCGAGAACCACGAGGAGCCGGGCAGACCGCTGAAGGTCAGGCGACTGGCCGATGGCCGGGTCGAGGTCCGAATCGGGGACATGGGAATCACCGACACGACCATCACCCTCACCCCCGAAGAATTCGACCAGCTCAAGAACCTCTGACAGAAGACCCAAGGCAGAAAGGAGACTCAGGCACATGAGCGAGCCAATCAAACGCAAGGCATCGGCGGCAGGCATCGGACGCGAGCCGGCACTGCCGGTCAAACCCGGCATGGATAAGGTCGCCAGCAAACTCACCAGACAGGCGCGCGCCCGGCTACGCCGCGGCAACGTGCCAGACACCCAAGTGGCCCGCGCTGCCTCGGTCAACCGAATGACCATCCAATCGTTCCGCACCGGCGCGCCACGCAACGACATGAGCCTGAGCATGTTCCTCGCCGTACTCAACGAGACCGGCGGCGACCCAGCAAAAGCCATCGCTACCGCGCTCGCTGATAAGGAGGTGGCGTGATGGATGACTTCGTTTACCACCCGTCATTGGAACATGCGAAGGATTTCGACGCGCTTCTCGATGAGGAGCCTTCATCGGAACGCGGCGGAATCTCCGCTAAACCGGCAACGTTCCAGTTCGGTAACGACAAGTGCGTTGTCACCTATTCAAAGGTCCGTGTAATCGATAACACCAAGGCAATGGAATTCATCAGGAGTCTGAAATGAGCTGCTTCCCGGGAATGAAACTCACGCGACGGGTCACATGCGGCCTGTCGTCCCCCTCGAATCGCCATTCGATTACCCCCACCGCCCTGCCATTTTCCATGCCAGGAGCCAGATACTCGACGCTGTCGCCCTGCGGGCAACGGAATGGCGTATGCCGTCTGCTGTCGAACGGCAATCCCCGCGCATCCGTATGCACCGACAGCACCTCGACTGTCCGCTTGCCGGTGTTCTTGATCCTGAACCCGTCGCCGGACATCCATTCGGCATCGCCCCAGGGATCCGCGTCTATGTCGGCATTGGAGAGCACTTCCACAAGATTCTTGAGTTGTTCGACCTGTGCGCGAAGTGCCTTGGCCATGTTATCCGCTGTGTCCCTCTGGCTTTTGAGCACCGCCAGATGGGCGTCGAACTTCTCCTGCGCATCCTTGGCCTCACGTTTCGCGGCTTTGCCCTCCAGATATTTGGACGTGAACCACGCCACCGGGGAGAGCACGATTCCCAGAACCGTGATCGCCAAGTCCATCCAGGCTGTCGGGTTCTGCGCGAAATCCCCCTGTATCAGATTCCACAACCATGTGACCATCACCGACTTCTTTCTCATAGGAGCATTCATGATGAATCTACCGCATCATGCGTCCCATCGTCCCATCCGCACCGCAACCATTCCGGCGCTCGCCGGCAAGGAGGTGGCGTGATGAACGGTCCGACGGTTCTTATAATCGCGCTTTTCCTTCTGAATATCGGGTTGTCCATCAAGAACGAGCTTGACCTTCGTGAGATCGAGCGCGCTCGACGTAAGCGCGCTTCACTTCGACCATCGGAACGGATGGAGTGATGGATGTCGAGTTTTGTCCGGCGGAGGATGTCGAACGGGCGGCCTTGATGGAACTGGATCGGATGGGGGCTTTCGACTTCGATCCGGTAAACGAGATCATTGATATCGTTTCAGCTGCCATGGGCTTAGCGTTATCCCTTCTACGGCTCCTAGATGTATGGCCGCGTCAAACACGCATCGTAATTCTCGTTGCGATTGCGGTCTTCCTGCTCGTATTCGCCGCAGTGCCGGATGAGCGCGATCCAACCGAACGTCATCCGAGGTTTTTGGGTGCACTGTCCTTGGTCTTGTGCGCCACCACAGCCCTATAAGCCCGAGGTCGTCCAGCGGGTCGTCCGGATCGGAGGAAAGATCAATGAACTGCAGGAACACGAAACGCCTGTCGGAACCGTCCCTATACGTGACGAGCATCCATGCATCGTCCTCGATGTCAATCGCGCCTAAGGAATATTCGTCGCCCGGGGAGAGCAGCTCGCGGCCGCCGAACAGTTCGGGACTGCCCTTGAGAGGGGTGACGCCTCGGTACAGGATGCCGATGAGACGTATCGGCGCTATGCCGACGTTCATGAGACGGAGCCTGCGATATCTGGTCTCGCGTACGGTCTTCTTCCCGCTGCTCTCGATGGTTTCCACCAAGGTTTCATGTTTCGCCGAGACAAGGTCGCACCTTCCGTGCCGCCAATGACGACTCTCGTCGAGGAACCGTTTCGCCTCCACTCCCAAGGCAATCCCGCCGAACGCGGCTCCGGCCACGTTGACCCAGTCAATCATTCTTCCCTCCGCTGGCTGTGTTTTGAATGTCGCAGTTCCAAGCCTATCGGCGGAGGGGCCACACGAAAAGAGAAAAACGATGAACGCCAAGGATTACGGGCGTCACGCCAGCGGTTTCCGCACGGCGGATGGAGGCCCGTCGAAACGGTTCATGCGCCGGCTGGTCTTCTGGGGCGTCGTGTTCGCCGCATGTCTGGCGTGGGTGATGACCCACGAGGCGTGCCGGTACCCGTTGGCCAACGGCGTCTGCTCGCTGGTCGCGTTCCTGGGAGTCCCCCTGCGTCTGCTCTGTCTTGTGGCAAGCGAGGCGGGAGCCGATGAATAAAGGCCTGCCGGGGTTCTTCCTTCCCCGGCAATCGACAAGGACAGTCGCTAACACCATCGTGCCGCACCCTTCCCCAGCTGGTGCGGCGTGCGGGGCCGGCAGGTTCGCCCCCGTCGGAGATCGCGCGGTGTCATGTACGCGCGGCAAACGGCGGGAAGCCGTTCGATTCGGCACGGTCCACTCCCCCTGCGGGAAAGAAAAAGCCCACGCGGCAACGTGGGCGAAGCAAAACAGCTACATGAGAAAGGATACACCATGAGCGCCATGATTCCGCCCGACATCGTCCGGGACGGCGTCGCCTATTGGAAGGCCGACAAGGTGAGCGCCTATTTCGGGGGCTCTCCCACCGTGGGCACGCTCGGCGTGTGGAGATACCGGGGCGAGGGGCCGAGGTTCGTGAAACTCGGCTGCAAACGCGAGCACCGCCAACGCGATACGCGCCGCGTCGTCTACCCGGTCAGGGAGGTGATCGCATGGGGGGAGCGCAACGGTCTCCAGCAGCAGACGGTCGCCGCGTGAGCGAAGGAGCATCGATGACGAGCCAGCCGGATGATTACGACTATCGGGAGGAAGGCGAAAGCCTGTTCGAATGGCCGCTCGACGCCGCGGGCATGCGCATGGGCGCCGGCGAACTATTGGACAGCCTGCTCGAGGTCATCCAGCATCTGAATCGCGCGGACGCATGGCCGCTGACCATATTGCCGCCCCGGTTCGGCGACGTGGTGGTCGACCGTGGCCGGCGCACGATATCGGCGGTGTGCCTGTGGAAACGCAAGCCGTCGAACGATTCGAAGGAGGTATGAACATGGCGGGCGAGACAGTCATCACGATCGTCGGCAACCTGACCGCCGACCCCGAGCTGCGCACCATCGCCAGCGGCGCCGTCGTCTGCGGGTTCACCATCGCGTCCACACCGAGAATCTGGAACCGGCAGGCCAACCAGTACGAGGACGGGCAGGCGTTGTTCCTGCGCTGCAGCGCGTGGCGTGATCTGGCCAATCATTGCGCGCAGTCCCTGTCCCAGGGCATGCGCGTGATCGCCACGGGCAGGTTGCGGCAGCGTTCCTACCAGGCGCAGGACGGCACCAACCGCACCGTCATCGACATGACCATCGATGAGATCGGCCCCTCATTGAGGTACGCGACCGCGCAGGTGACGCGCGTGCAATCCGGGCGCGGCTATTCGGGCGGCAGCACGTATGGGGATCCGGCCAAGCCCGCCAACCAGCAACAAGGCTGGCAGAACGGCTCCCCGGCCCAGAACCCCGGCATGCCGGAAGGCGATCCGTGGGCTCAGCCGGCACCCGCCTCTCCCGGCGCCGCGTTCGGCGCTTCCAACGATTTCCCATCAAACGATTCCGACCCCGAATTCTAAGGAGATTCAATGTCACGAAAGAAAAAGACCGATGGCGTGCAGGACGCGCTGATACCCGACGAAATAACACCGCTCATGCTGCTCGCCCTGACAGCCAAGGCATCACGCATGAAGGACGCCGCGGCCGCGTTCCGCATCGCGGCCAGCAAGATGCTCGACCTGGCCACCAAGGACGAATACATCGAAAAATACAAGGAAATCGACCCCATCACCGACGCCCTGTACGACGCCTGCGATCTCTCGCAGCACATCTTCGACGCCGCCAACGCGGTCAACGACCTCATCAACTATCCGGTCGAGGCCCGCGAGCGCGTGGTGAAGGCGGATATCGAGCGCAGTCTGTTGGATCCGTGGCGTGATTTGCCCACTTCGGGTGGGGATGTGGATCCGGATACCGGCGAGATTAAGGAGGGCTGAACCGTGGCAAAACGCAAGCACGGACGCCAGCAATTGGAGCATGAGCGTCAGCGCCGGCGCAGGAAGCGCATGCCGCACCTGCCCGTACACCAGAATCTATCGATCAAGGAGTAGTGACCCGATTCAGTGGCTATCAGCATCATCGATATCAACGTAAAGAGCCTCATCCCGAACCCGGACAACCCCCGCAAAGACGTGGGCGATGTCACCGAACTCGCCGACAGCATCAGGGAGCAGGGCCTGCAGCAGGCGCTTGTGGTAACTCCCGACCATGAGGAGCACGGCGAGCGCATGTTTCGTGTGGTGATTGGTCATCGTCGTTTGGCGGCGTGCAAGTTGGCTGGTTTGGAGTCCGTGCCGTGTGTTGTGCGTGAGTTGGACGTGAAAACCGAGCGTGAGTTGATGCTGGTGGAGAATTGCCAGCGTTCCGATTTGACGCCGTTGGAGGAGGCTGACGGGTATCAGGGTTTGCTTGACCTTGGTGCGAACGTGGGTGAGCTGGCTTCGAAGACGGGGCGTAGCGAGTCGTTTGTGCGTGGCCGTTTGAGGATTGCGCGTATCCCCGCCGATGTGCGTGCCAAGTCGAATTCGTTCGCCCAGCTGTCGCTTTCCCAGCTGGATGATCTTGCGGAGTTCGAGGCTTATCCCGACATGATGGCTGAGTTGGCCTCGATGGCGGGCACCAAGAACTGGGATTGGAAGCGCGGCCAGCTGCGAAGCCGTATGCGCGTCGAGGACTGGCAGAAGCGTATGCGTCAAGTGCTTGACGGCTTGGGCCTGGTCGTGGATCCCGGGCCGTCTATATGGACGACTCCGGCGGGCTACCGGTATTACAACACGTGGAGCGGCGAGCCCGACGAGTTCAAGCAATGGTATGGGCGGTGGCGCGAGAAGAACCCGTACGGCGAGCCGGTGATCCGATTCTCCGAGCGCAACGTATTGTGCTTCTCGCAGATGTCTCCCGAGGAGATCGCCAAACGCGACGCCGACAGCGAGCAGCGGGAGCGAAGGAACGCGGAAGACCGGGCGCTCTTGGTCAAACGCCAGGACTTCGACGCCCTGGCACGCGGCCTGCGCGCCGAGTGGGTCAAAACGCATGCCGCCGGATTCAACGGCGGCCAACTGCGCAAGGCCAACACCCGTCTGAGCCTGCTCGCGCTGACCGGGACCAACCTATGCGACGGCCTGATCGCAGGGGCCGGATGGAACAACCTCGACCACGTGCTCGACGCATACAACCTGCTCGCCGCCACGCCGCTGCCATGCGACGACACGAGCGATAGGGGACTGTGGCGCGAAACGAACCTCGCGGAACTGCACCGCCGCCAGCACGTCGAGGGAGCCGCGAACAGGGAACTCCTGCTCATCCTGTGCGCCCAGATCGAAGCACTCATCAACCCCGGCACATGGGCCGACGAGTGCGACATCACCATCGCCCAAGCCTACTACCACACGCTCGCAGACCTCGGATACCCCACCAGCGACGAGGAAAACAAGGCACTCAACGGGTGTTTCCTGCCCGAAGACGACGAGGCGGAGTGAGCCATGACATGGACCCAGATAGACGACGGGCTCAACTTCAGCCCGCAGACCATGCCCGGCACGGTATCAAACGCCGCGCTGGGCCTATGGGTCAGACTCTGCGTGCACACCGCGTACCAGCTGCGATTCCCCGCATTCGACGGCGCATTCGACCTCACCGTGGTGCGCTCGCTGAAAGGCAACGCACGACAGGTGACGGAACTGGAGGCCGCGGGAATGCTCGAACCGGCGCTCGCCGCCGGCCGGTGGATGGTGGTCGAGGCCGACACCCTGATGAAATTCGGCGGCACCTCCGGCAGCGAACTCAAGGAGAAAAGGGCCAAGGCCGGGCATGCCGGCGGCGTCGCTTCGGGCGAGGCTCGACGAAGCAAACGCGAAGCAAATGCTTCGAAGCAAAACGAAGCAAGTGCTTCAAGCAAACCACGAAGCAAAACCGAAGCAAACCATGAAGCAAACGGTGAAGCAAACCATGAAGCAAAACCGAAGCAAACGTCCGAAGCAAAACGAAGCAATTGCTTCGAAGCAAACGAAGCAACCGGTCCTAACCTAACCATACCTAGCCTTACCTCCCCTGTAGCCCCCTCCGCGCCGAACGCCGAACCAAGTCCGGCCGTTCCCGGCCATGCCGGCACCGAATCCGGCCGAGCCACGCCGGCGTCAAGCCTCGCCGAGGCCGAAGCCCGCGTCCAAGCCGACCCGTTCGCCTTCGCCTGGGAGCAGTATCCGAGCCATACCGGAAACCGCGAGCAGGCCTCACGCCTGTGGCAGGCCATCACCGGCGACGACCCGACCGTGCCGCACGTCGAGGCCAGCCAACTGCTCGGGGCCGTCATCCGCTACGCCCAAGCCGTGCGCCAGGACGGCAACCGGTTCACGCCATCGATGCGCAAATGGCTCGAAAACCGGCAATACGTCAAATGGCTGGCAAGCGAACCCATCCGCACCGAATGGGGCGGCATCACACGCCAATGGCTCAGCCAGCACGCCATCAGCCTCGTGCCGGCAGGGGCATGGACGGACAGCGTCGAACAGACGTTCTGGGCCCACGTCAAAACCGGCGAGGACCCGGAGACCGTCGCCCAACGGCTCGTAAACGAAATCAACGAAAGAAGCCAAGCATCATGAGCGACAAGCCCAGCAGCCAGACCCTCAGGCTCGTGGAAGGCCGCGAGCGCCATCGGTGCATCGTGTGCGACCGGTACCTGCGGCTCGGCGAATGGCCCGGAGTGAGCCATCATCATCGCAAGCGCCGCTCGCAGACGTACGGCGATGCCGAACGGCACGCGGCGTCGAACATCGTCACCGTGTGCGGCGTGGACAACAGCACCGGATGCCACGGATGGATCCACCAACACCCCGAACAGGCCCGAGCATTGGGCTACCTGCTCAAAAGCTACGACCCCGAGCCAAGCCAAGTGCCCGTGTACAGCTGCCGGCGCGGCTGGATACTGCTCGACACCGACGGCCAATGGCATTCATGCCCGCCACCAGAGGGAATGCCCAACCACCCGCAAACCAACCGATAAATCAGCAGAAAGGAACACTTATGATCAGCGCCTACGCGGTCACCGTGCCCGGCGAACTCGACAACGTGGACTTCACCCGAGAGGACGGCACCAGCGTGACCATGCTCATCCCGCCCGACATACCGGTGAGCACCAGGACAATCATCATCCCGCAGGGCTTCACCCGCGAGGAAACCCGAACCATCCAGGGAGCCATCGTTCAGGCGCTCGCCGGAAAGGAGAAGACGCTATGATCCCCGAGAAACCCGAAGCCCTGCTATGGGTGGACGTGGAGACCACCGGCCTCGATGCGAACATGTGTTCGATACTGGAGATCGGGTTGCGCTGCACGAGCATGGACGCCATGCACGAATACGGGCGGTTCGAGGCCGTGGTGCACATCGGCCGGGAGACCCTGCTGACCGTGCAGCCCTCCGCCCTGGAACTGCATCTGAACAACGGTCTGCTCGCCCAATGCGAATCCTGCGACCCGCTGGCCAACTCACCCAGGGTCATCGCCGAACAGGCCCTCCGGTTCATCCAAGGCATGGCCACCACGTACGTCCTGCACGCGGCGGGAACGAACATCGGCCGTTTCGACCTGCCCATGGTCGAACGCTTCTGCATGACGGGATTCGGAGAACTGCTGCACTACCGCATGCTGGACGTCACCGCACTGCGCCTCGCAGCCAAAGCCTGCGGCCAAGACCCATACCAGCACCGCATGAAGCCCACGCGCCGGGTCCACGACTGCCTTGACAGGGACATCACGGAATACCGCCACTACCTCACCCTCATGACAGGGCCGGCGCTCGCCGACGAAAGTAGCACCATATGAGCTACACGGCACGAATCTTCACACAAGACCAACTCGAACAGGCGCTCGCGAGCGCCTGCGTGCTGGAAGGCGTGAGCATCCTGCACTTCGGCCAATGCTCCGATACGGCCAGCCGGAACCTCAAGGCGGTGGCCAAGACCATGTACGAGACCAGCGGCGAGCCGACCATCGTGGAGGACGACGATGAGTGACCTCACCCAACAAGCCCTCACGGCGCTCGCCGACGCCGGACTGGGCAACGAATCAGCCGCCGAAGCGTTCGTCGTCGGCTACCAGGCCGGCTGGGACAAGGCGCTCAACCTGGCCATCCGCATCGAAAACGAACTCAACTCGGACGAGCCCACAGACGAGGAGATCGAGACCTGCGCCCGAGGGTTCTTCACGGGCACACCCGGCCCCACCAACTGGGACGCCGTCAGCGAAGTCTCCAAACAGGCATGGCTGCACGCCGCCAAAAAGGCGCTCGCAGCCGTCAACGCCATGAAAACGAAGGAACAACAATGAACGAGAACACAACCCTCACCGACATCATCAACACGGCGCTTGCCACCGGATGCCAGATCAGCGTGACCATCACACCCAAAGGCTTCTACGGCGACGAAGAGGAGACGAAAGCATGAGAATTACATTAGTCAAACGGCTTATCACATTAATTTGCGCCCTTTTTTGCATTAGCATGCTCGCCGGCTGCGGAGGCCCCACGCAGGTCTCCGAGGAAACCACGAAAATCGCATGCGGCGAAACAAACAGCGGAAACAGCATCTGCTCCTACCGAGTGCCCCTCTCGGGCGACAGCCACGTGCTCTGCGTGGCCCTCGGCAACGGAGGCGTCACCTGCGACTGGGGCAACACCGGCAAGGCGGAACAATGACCAGCGAACGCCGCAAGCAAATGGTCCGCGACTGGCACGCCAAACATGCCGCCACACCCGAAGAAACAGCCCAACTACTAGGCATCACCCTTCAGGAAGTCCAAGACATCCTCAACCAAAACAAAGAACAACAAACCAAGACAGACAAACCGGCGCTCGCCGGCGGCTATGAGGACAGGCCGCTGTTCTGAAATAACGAAACCCTCCACCAACGGCGGAGGGCATGTCTGCAAACAACCAGTGTAGCCGACGTGGAGGGGATTCGTGAACTGTCAGAACTGCAAGACGATGACCGAAGAGGGGTATTCGCTGTGCGAGACGTGCGAGATGCGCCTCGCCGGCACATTATTGCGATTGGCGCGTGACGTCACGCCATTGCATGACAGCCTCGACGCCACATTGCATCCGGGCGGGCATTCGCCGGTCAGGATCCAGACCGCCACTCCCCCGACGCCGATACGCTTGGACGTGCTCGACCTGATCGACATGCTCGACGCGACAGCGCGCGAACTATGGCGCTGCCTCGACGGCATCGACGCCTTGGACTGGCACAGGGATCCACGCATGGAGGACCTCGAGGCCACGCTCATCGCATGCGCCGGACATCCCAAACTCGCCACATTCCCCGACGCAGGCCTCTACATGCGCATCGTCAACAACCTTGCCCGCAAGGTCGACCTCGCATTGGACCCGCCCGAACAACGCCGCGAGATCGGCACCTGCGAACTATGCGAGACCATGCTAACCGCAGGACAGGCAGACCAATGGGTCACATGCCCCGTCTGCGGCACCGAACAGCGAGTGCAGACCGTGAAACTGAGACGTTTGAAGAAACTCTGCTGGGATGATTCCAAGCAAGGCAGAGCGGCGGACATCGCCAAGGCGTTCACCGACGCCGGAATAACTCTCAAGGCGTCGCTGGTACGCAAGTGGGCGGAGCGAGGCCAAGTCGCACGCACTCCGCAGGGTATTCCCTACAGCGATGTGTACCGGCAGGTCATCGCCGGCCAGCTTGACAAATGATTGTTTGTCACACACAATTGCAGTGGCAGAAGTGTCGAAAAACCCAGCTCATGTGGCTGGGTTTTCGCGTATCTGACCTCTAGGTGTTCCGGCCAATCCCCAGCGGCCGGAGCACCAAACCCCCGATATCGATGTAGAATCGATGACATAACCGTAAACTACATTGGTGTCGTTCTAGCTGGGGAGCAACGATATGGTCAGGAGCACTGTCGACTACTACACTTTCAACGTTAAGCCAAGAAAAAAGAGCCCCAATATTCCTCGCAGTGCCGTGAACCTTGGGAACGGACGCAGCATACTCCCCTACCTATATGGATACATCGATTATCAGCGTGGAAGAATTATCAAAGAAGAACGCAAGCAGCGCCTCTATGCGGTCCGTAACGTTGAAATTCACGGTCGCCTCATACTGATTGAGCTGATGTCCGGACAGTACGGCGAGGAAAGCCAGCTGATGAACATGTTGGACGGGTCGGTCACGGACATCCCATCCGACCAAGCAGCAGTAAAGACCGTCCGTGTTGTATTTGCTTGTCCCATAGCGGATGGTGCGACTAATGCGATATTCGCTATTGAACATGTGGACTCGATTAATGGATATTACTTTATTCAAGATTTTGCCAAGTGCATAAGAAAAATATTCAGTGATTCAAACTCTCCGATTCATTCCATTTTGGAAAAAGAGGCATGGTTCGACTCAAGCAGCCTTGTGTCAATGGCAATACCCATCGGTTCGACGGATCAGCAAATCACATTGGATAACGGCATAGCCGACGAAGATGTTGAGCGAACCTTCGGCCGCATGTCCTTGATTATCAACCCGCCGAAAGGTAGCGCCAGCTTCGACCCGAGATTCTGGAAAAAGATGTTGAAGCACACATTGGAGAAGGCAGGCATGCTGACTATCCCGGCCCTCGATAATGACACCGTCGAGAAAACCAACGTATCCGTAACCGCAATCGGCGCAGACAACCGTCGTAAGACCTTCACCATAGGCAATGAGAAAAGCCCGAAAGTACGTGAACTGATTACCGACTACGGACAGCCAAGACTCGATAATGGTGCGCTACGACGCCATCTCGCCGATTCAATCCTCGATAAATATGCAGAAAGCCAAATTAAACTCCAATCCGGATGGGATAAGGGACAGCTTGGAGAAGAGCTGATACCGAAAGGAGAAATCGACTGGGCCAATCTTGTTGAGCCCAAGCCGGAGGAAAACAATCATGCCGAGGACTAAAGACCATAACAATGGCATATTATGGCAGTACATCCTCAGCCTGTGCCCCAAGATACACAACACAAGAAGCATCGCATGGAAATACGTATTCCGAGAAATACTCATTCCATCGGTTGCTGCATATCTTGACTTTCGCTTCTCCCGACTTGCATTGAACGCAGACATCATCGTCTCGGCTTTGGGGGTCCTTGGAGGCCTTCTGTTTGCGCATGCGATCTTCGTTTTCGAATTGCGAATGACGTACAACGCAAACCTACGGGAAAGAATCAGAAACAAAGAGATACAGGCAGAAAACACAAAACTGACCAGACTCATCAACGATATGTTCTATAGTGTCGTCTACTCATCCGCATTGGCTCTGGGGATTACACTTGCCGTGGCCATGGGATCTTCCCTTGGCGTATACGACACACTGCCGCAGATAGGGAAAAAACTGATATCGGCGGCGATTGTATGGCTAATGACACACTTAGCATTCTGCATTTATCGAGTTCTCAAAACCACATCCGGCGCATACGGAGAACTACGAAAATCAAGAATCGCATAATGTCAACAACGAGATAGCAATGTGGTTCATCTGACAGTCGAAGGAGATATCGTGATGACCTATGGGGCCACGGGGCATGAGGGGCATGGGACACGGCAGACAGCGAACTAACTGGAACTCCAGCAACAGAGGTTCACGACTGCCGGATGACTGGCCCGAGCGCAGGGCCAAGGTGCGCGGACGGGCTCATGGTCTGTGCCAAGCGAAACAGCATGTTCCCGAATGCGATGGAATCGGCACTGACTGCGACCACATCATCGCCGGCGACGACCACAGCCTTGACAACTTGCAATGGCTGTCGCATCCTTGTCATAAAGCGAAAACGGAGCGTGAGAACGCAGAGAGGAACGCCAAGCGCAAGCGAATGCGAAAACATCCGGAGGAACGTTTCCCCGGCCTGCTCGACTGACCCAAGCGGGGTGGGAGGGGACTCCCCCGGCTTGCCGGTAAAACCGCCGGATAGCACCTCCGGTCATGCATGCGCCCAGAACGCCCGTTTTTCGCGATATCTCATTTTTATCGGAACCTTCCCTGCTGTACCGTTCTTGGCGGCTTTATTCGCCGTATGGAGCCAAGTGGCGTTTTCGCGCGGCTCGGACAGGCTGGTCGGCGCTCGTTTTTTTATGTGATGTCACGATATTGAAGAATCGTTGATATTGCACTGTTTTGTTGTTTTATTAGCGTTGTCACGATATAATTAAAGCGTGACACGATGTGAATTTTGCGACAAGGAACTCCCCGAAGCCCAGAGACGGGGACGCAAGCGCCGGTTCTGCGACGACCGGTGCCGCCAAGCCGCGCACAGGGCCGGAGGGCAAATGCCCGTACCTCCCGCGATGGCGATGGCCGACCGCTGGATGCACTGGCGCAGAATCACCCGCGGCGACGGCACATCGAAACTGCCGGTCACCGTCGACGGCTCCCCCGCATCCAGCACCGACATGTCCACATGGGCCGCGCTTCCCCAGGCGGAATCCTCCGATGTCGGCGAAGGTCTCGGATTCGCGCTCGGCGACGGATTCGCATGCATCGACCTCGATCACTGCTATGACGAGCGCAACCATCTGACCCCGTGGGCGAAGATGCTGATAGCCCCCGTGGCCGATTCCACATGGATCGAAATCAGCCCGTCCGGAAACGGACTGCACATCTGGGGGCGCTGCGGCGAGCGAACCGGACTGAAGGTCCGCAACGACCTCGGCATGAACATCGAGGCCTACAGCCAAGGCCGTTACATGACCTACACGGGGCACAGGTTCCGCAAAAGTCCCGCGAAACTCGCCGATCTCACATTCCTGTTCGACGTGATCGCACATCTCGCCTGACCCGCAGAAAGGAGGCGCACGTTGCCAAGACCAAGAAAAACGTCCGGGCACCGCATGCCCTCCGGACTCATGAAGGACGGCAAGGGGCAGACCCTGTGGCGCGACCTGACCGGCAAATGGGAGTTCACGGAATCCGAATACCGGATGCTGGAGAACGCCTGCTACACCGCCGACCGCATCGTCAAGGAACGCCGCGCCATCGGCGACGACCTGACCGTCTCCGGCAGCCAGGGACAGATCGTCGCGCACCCGCTGCTCGCGCAACTCAGGCTCGACGAGGAGCACCTCGCCAAAACGCTCTCCCGCATCGTCATGCCGGAACCCGACGAGAAGGAAAACGCCGCCACCGATGAGGGCGACAGGTCTGCCAGGATGCGCGACGCGGCCCAATCACGGTGGGGAAAGGCATACGGTGGATGATGGCGAGGCTGCTGACCAATCGATCCGCAGCCTACATCCCCTCCCATCAAGCCGAATACCGGGAAATCATCGACTGGTACCGCAACGCGCTGGCCAACGAACCCGCACGCGACTGGAACACCAACCCGGTCACCATCGGGCCCACATGGAAGCACGACGGCGACGGCTGGGTTTTGCCCGATCTCACTTTGGGTTGGAACTTCCTGGCTTGGAGCGGCCGCTGGCTGCGCAACGCCAAACAGCGCGCCCCATGGAAGTGGACGCTCGAACAGGCGCGTTTCTGGCTGTGGTTCTACAGTCTGGACGAACATGGCGTGCCCGTCCACGATAACGCGGTGCTGCAGCGGCTCAAGGGTTGGGGCAAAGACCCGATGGCGGCCGGCGGTGCCGTCGCCAGCTGCTTCGCCGACCTGACCTTCGACCGGTTCGACCATAACGGCGATCCGGTCGGCCGCGAGGAACCGAACGCCTGGGTGCAGGTGTGCGCAGTCTCGCAGGAACAGACGAAGAACACGATGAAACTGCTGCCCGGCCTCATCCCCGCCGAAACCCGGCGCAGGTACGGCATACAGCTCGGCAAACTCAACATGTACGCGCTCGGGGACAGCCGCCAGATAGAGGCCGTCACCTCAAGCCCGCTCGCATTGGAGGGCGGACGTCCCACGTTCCTGATCCGCAACGAGACGCAGAACTGGAATTCCAGCAACGGCGGCCACGACATGGACGGCGTGCTGTCCGGCAACGCGGCGAAGTCCGAGGAATCGGTGAACGTGAAGATGCTCGACATCTGCAACGCTTACCGAGACGGCGAGGACAGCGTCGCCCAAAGGGTGCGCGAGGCATGGGAGGGCACGCAGGGCGACCCGAACAGCAACGATCAGGGTCTGCGGCCGAAATACATGGATTACGGTCTGCTCTATGACAGCATCGAAGCCGCGCCGGACACCCCCATGACGGTGGACATGATTCCGAAGGTCATCGAGGACGTGCGCGGAGATTCCACGTGGCTGACCACATCGAAGATCGTCAAGACCATCATCGACCCGAAGAATCCGGTCTCCGAAAGCCGACGCAAATGGTACAACCAGTGCGAGGCCCCGGAAGACGCCTACGTCACCAGCCAGGAATGGGATGCCAACGAGCATCCCGAGCTCAAGCTGGAGGCCGGCGAGGAGATCACGATGTTCCTCGACTGCTCACTGACCGACGATGCCACCGCCTTGGTGGCCTGCAGGGTCAGCGACGGTTTCACGAAGCCGCTCGGCCTATGGAAAAGGCCGCCCGGCAAACGCGGCGAAACATGGAAGGTGCCACGCGAAAGCGTGGATGACACCGTGCGAGAAGCCATGCGCATCTACCGGGTGGTCGCCTTTTGGGGAGACCCCAGCCACGTGCTGGACGACGAGACCGGCCTGCACTATTGGGATCCCCTGTTCGATGCCTGGCATCGCGAATACGGGCGACGATTGAAGCTCTGGGCGCGGCCCGAGGGCCGTGACAGGCACAGCATCATGTTCGACATGGTTCGCCTCGACGTGCAGAAAAGGTTCGTCACCTATGTGGACCAGGCGTACACGGCGATCTGCGACAAGGATTTCCCCCATGACGGTGACGCGAGATTGCGTTCCCACATGCTCAACGCGCGCCGCCAGCCCACGAAGGCGGGCATGAGTATCGCCAAGGAGGGGCGCGAGTCCCAACGGAAGATAGATCTCGCGTTCTGCGCCATTGCCGCGCGCGGCATGCGACGCGAATATTTGAACAACCGGAAGAAAGGCGGTGGACAGGTATGGTGACCACCGGTTACGCGGATGAGAAATCGGCCGCGAAAGCATTGCGGGAGCTGCTGCTGCCCGCCTACGGGGAGGAGATCACCCGTTTGAACCGCATCGACCGCTGGTGGCGGTGGAATCCGAAACCGATCCGCCTGCGCAGAGCCACCCCCGAGCATCGCATGCTTAGGGATATGGGTCATACGCCATGGCTGAGGCTTGTGGTGACCACAATCTCCCAGACCCTCTACTTGGAGGGTGTGGATATTCCCGGCAAGCAGGACACGGATTCGGCCCGCCTGTTCTGGCATCCATGGGTGGCCAGCCGCATGGGCCGCCGCCAGGTCGCCTTGCATAAGGCGGCCATCGCCTACGGTTGCGCGTATGCGACCGTGCGCGCCGTGGAATCCCCGGAAGGCGGCGTAAGGGCCGGAATCGACTGCTGGTCGCCGCGCGAAAGCATCGCCCTATATGACGATCCGGCACGCGACACATATCCGCAGGTGTTCATGCGTCGCCGGCGACTGTCCGACACCGTGGACTCATACGAGCTATGGGATGCATGGAACGTATGGCAGTGGAGACGCGAGCAAGGTGTCTACGAGTTCGTGGACTGCACGCCGCATCTGGCGACCGATTCCTACGGGCAACCGGTCTGTCCGGTCATCCGATACACGAACGACCTCGACCTGCAGGGAAGGGCACCCGGCGAGGTCGAACCGTTCATCCCCCTTGCCAACCGATTGAACAAGGATAATTACGACCGGCTTCTGGCCCAACACTACAATTCGTGGAAAGTACGCACCGTCACCGGTCTGGACATGACCGAATTGTCGGACGAGCAGCGGGCTGACCGGAAAGCCAAGCTCAGCCAGGAGGATATTCTCGCCGGCGGCGAGGGTGTCCAGTTCGGCACGCTCCCGGAAACCGCGCTGTCCAGCCTCATCGAGGCGAAACAAGCCGATGTGGAGGAACTCGCCGCGGTCAGCCAGACCCCGACCACCGCGTTCGGCAAAATGGTCAACGTGGGCGATGCCGGCATAGCCGAAAGCCGCGCCGGTTTCTACGCGAAACGCGATGAACGGCAGAAAAGCTTCGGCGTCAGCCACATGGACGTGCTTCGCTTGGCCGCTGGCATCGAAGGCCGCATGGACGATGCGCGCAATTTCGACCTGACCCCATTGTGGGAGGATACGGACGTGCGCACCATCAACCAGGCGGTCGATGCCTTGGGCAAGGCCGCTCAGATGCTCGGCGCGCCCAAGGAGCAATTGTGGGACATGATTCCGGGCGTATCCAAGTCGCGCGCCGACTCATGGCGCGAATGGGTGGAGAACCATCCGGACGCGGACACGCTCGCCGCGCAGGCGTATCAGGCGCAGCTCGAACCGGCGGTCGATGATGGCGCGAACCAATGACGGTGCCATGCTCACCGACAAGCACCGGCGTGCGCAGGTCAGGCTCGCCATCACCGCCGACAGCCAGGCCCGCCGCATCTGGGACTCCACGCTTGACCCGAACGATCTGAAACGCACGCAGCCGATATGGAAGAACGCCATCCTCCAACTGCTGCAGACTTGGTGGCGGATCAGCGCCCGGACCGCGAACGAGTACCTGCCCCGATTCCGGGAGGCCGAGACCGGCGACGGCGGCTTCGAGACCGCCATGCCGCGTTTCGATCGCAAACAGGCTGCAAGAAGCATCGACTGGACCGGCGCCACGAACGTGCTCTGGCACATCGCGCGCGGAGAGACCCAGGAGGCAGCCTACGTGGCGGCGCGAAGCCTGTTCCTCGGAATATTCCACGAGGCCGTGCTCACCGGCGGACGCACCACGATAGAAAACTGGGCCAAGAAGGATACGAGAGCCGTGGGCTGGCGGCGAGTCTCCGACGGGAATCCATGCGCGTTCTGCGCGATGCTGGCCACCAGGGGACCCGTCTACACGAGTGCCGAAAAAGCCGGATTGCGCGCGTCCGACGGACACAAATACCACCCGCATTGCGGGTGCACCGTCGAAATCGTGTACGGGGACTGGAAGCCCACCGAAAAGGAACAGCAGTGGATCGACGAATACTACAAGGCCGCCGAAAGCCTGCCCTCCAAAACTCCGCGCACCGCCGAGACCGTGCTTCCGCTCCTGCGCCGCAACGGAACCTTCCGTGACAGTTCGACCATAAGAAGCACTCCGGAGTTCCTTGCGGCCAGACGCGCCCAACGCAAAGCGGCCAATAGCCCGGCCGTCAACAACGTACGGACATTGTCGACAGGCAAAACCGCCGTGCGGCATTCCGACGGATATTGGGTCGAAACCGGTGCGAATCCGTCCGCCGCCGAAAGAACGGTCGCCAAACAGATGACGGACCTCGGACATGATGTCACATTCCGCAAGCCCGTCGACGAGCAGCATGTCAAGACGCCTGACTTCTTCATCGACGGAGACACCTGGGAACTGAAAACCCTCCACGGAAGCGGCAAGAACACCGTGCTCAACGCTCTTCGCAAAGCGAAGAGCCAGAGTCCGCGCATCATTCTCGACATCACCGACTGCCCGAAACCGATGGAACAGATTGTGGATGATTGCATGAGCAAACTCCAAAGGCCGAACAACAGGATCAGAGAGATCATCCTGTTCAAGGACGGGGCCATCGAACGGCGTCTCAAAGGGTATACTAAGAGTTAGAAGGCCGGTGCCTTCCACCCTTTAAACCTTTTGGTCTGGTGGAAGGTTCCCGGCCTTTCACCTTTCCACACATAACATCCAAGCCACCGTGAAGTTCATGGTGGCTTTTCTTATGCCCGCAAGCCGGGCGGAAAGGAAACCATCATGGCAGACGACACCGAAGACCAGGTCAAGGAGCCAGATACCGGCGCTGCCGGAAACGAGCCGAACCAGACTACAGGCGATTCGGGCCAAAAGCCGCCATGGGAGCGCGCCGGTGAGGAGTTCAGCCCGGAGAAGGCGTGGAAACTCATCGAAAACCTGCGCGACGACAACACGAAGCTCAAGGAGTCCAACGACTCCAACAGCGCGAAACTGCGCGAGATCGAGGACGCGAAACTCACCGAACAGGAGAAGCTGCAGCGTGACCTCAAGGAGGCGCAGGAACAGCTCGCCACGGTCAATCAGGCCAAGGCATGGGCCGAGGCCCGCGCCAAATACCCACAATTGACCGAACAGGATTTTGACCTCATCGGAGGAGGCACCCCCGAGGAGATCGCAGCAAAGGCCGCAAAGCTTGCGGCACGCATCCCCGCACAGGAGGCGGGCGACGCCAAGAACATCAACCCCGTGATCCGCGCCAACCCGTCAGGCGGCTCCGACCCGCTCCATACGGAGTCGAAGGACTGGCTGCGCGACGTGATCACAGACAAGTAAGGAACCTATCATGGCAGACAACTTCAACAACACCATCGGCCGCACCGACCTGGGCGCGAGCCTCATCCCCGACGAGGTCTCCCAGGAGATCATCCAGACCGTTCCGGAATCCTCCGTTCTCCTGACCCGAGCCAAGCGCATGCGCATGAGCTCCAAGAAGAAGACGCAGCCCGTGCTCGCATCCCTGCCCGAAGCCTACTGGGTACAGGAAGGCGCACTCAAGCAGACCACGAAGACCGGCTGGGAGGACGTGAACATCACCGCCGAGGAGATGGCCGTCATCGTGCCCATCCCCGATTCCGTGGTCGATGACGCGAAGATCAACCTGTGGGACACCATCAAGCCGCTCATCGCGGAAGCGTTCGGCAAGAAGATCGACGAAGCCGGCATCTTCGGCGTGGACAAGCCCGCCACCTGGGGCCTCGACATCCTCGCCGGCGCCGCCGCCGCCGGCACGAACATTGCGCAGGGTACCGGCGTCGACCTCGCGCAGGATGTCGCCAAGCTCGGCGAGAACCTGAGCAAGAAAGGCTACGCGGTCAACGGCTTCGCCAGCCAGCCCGGACTCAACTGGCAGCTCGTCGGCCTTCGCGACGCGAACGGCCAGCCGGTCTACACTCCCAGCCTGACGCAGGGTGCCCCCTCCAACCTGTACGGCTACCCGCTCAACGAGGTCAAGAACGGCGCATGGGATGCTACCAAGGCGGTATTGCTCGCCGCCGATTGGAGCAAGTTCGTGGTCGGCATCCGACAGGACATGACCTACCAGCTGTTCGACCAGGGCGTCATCAGCAACGCGGACGGCAAGGTTCTCTACAACCTCATGCAGCAGGACGCCAAGGCTCTGCGCGTGGTCATGCGCGTCGGCTTCCAGGTCGCCAACCCGATTACCCGAGTCGCGGCAAAGGGCACCCAGTATCCGGCGGGCTTCATCACCCCGAAGGCGAGCAAGTGATGGCCAAGCAGATACGATTCATCTCCCAGCCCGCCATCATCGACGGACAGGACGTGGCCGAGGTCGCCGCATTCGACGCGACGGGTCACCCGCTCACCGTCGGATCGGCCCCTGCAGCCGGTTCGGTCACGAACGGAATGCTTGCAGGCGGCATCACCAAGGACAAGCTGGCCGAAGGCGTCATTCCCCCCGCCTATTCACTTCCCGCCGCCAGCGCAAACGCGCTGGGCGGCGTGAAGAAGGCCGCGACCGTGGCCGCAGTCGCTTCCGCCGATGCCAACCCCGCTGCGGGTGAAGCGCCCACCAAGGCGGAGTTCGACGCCGTGGTGACCGAACTGAATGAAACGAAGAAGCAGCTGAACGCCGCACTCGTTTCGCTCAAGGCGGCTGGAATCATCGCCTAGAAGGGATCGTTATGGCGGACAAGGTCAGAATGCCGGCTTTCGCCGAGGTCGCCGATCTCGCCGAATGGCTCGGGGAAAACATTCCCGAAAAATCGGCCGACTGGAAGCGCGCGGAACGCTGCCTGAGGGCCGCGTCCAATCGAATCCGCCGGTACACGAAACGCAGTTGGGTCGACGAATCCAACAACCTCGTGGATTCGCTGCCGGAGGACATCGAGGATGTGACACTTGCCTGCGCCGGGCGGTTCTATTCGAATCCGGAAGGCGAGACCTCATGGTCGCGGCAGATTGACGATGGCATGGACGGTGGCAGCAGGAAGGTCGACGAGGCAGGCCTGTATCTGACCGCCAGCGAAATGCAGACATTGGACGATCTGATTGCCGACCAGTCGCCGCTCATCGGCGGCTTGGGTGTCATCTCCACTACAAGGGATGAGCATGCCAGTCTCGACATGCTTCCTGGCTGGTTCGACGATGACAATGACAATCCAGGCTTCCTGAACGCGAGGCTGAGCCAGTGAGCGTACCGCGATTCAAAACCGCCAGCCTTGAACGGCTGCGCTCATATGCCAATAGCCTCATGTTCGACCAGTGTCGTGTCCTCCACATGGGCAAACCGGTCACCGACCCCGAAACGGGACTGGTGGAACCGGCCGTGAAAACCGTGTATGAGGGCAAGTGCAAGGTGCAGACCTCCGGCGGCTTGGCCGCCGAGAACACGGAGGGCGGCATCGTCGAAGCCCTCGGCGCCGTCACTCCCGTGTGGAGCATGTACGTGCACTTCCCCTACGGCACCACGGGATTGTTGCCGGGCGACGTGTGCGAGATAACCGAAGCCAATGACCCGAACCTCAAGGGCAGGAAGCTCCGGTTGTTGAACATGCAGTCGGAGAAGTCGCATGCGACCGCATGCCGGTGGAACGTGAAGGAGGTGGGCAACAGCAATGAGTGACGTGACAATCGACGCTTCGGAGCTGACCGCCTTCGGACGCAGAATCGCCGCCGCTCACGCGATGGCCGGGGTCAGTATCGCCAAGGCCGTGAAGAAGGGGGCTCAGGTCGTCAAGGAGAAAACCCAAAGCGACCTGAATTCCAGCAGCAACGGCGGATTGCACGTTGTTCGTGTGAGATACGAGTTGGGAACCACCGGCTCGCAGATATACGCGGACATAGGCCCCGAAGATTCCGGCAAAACCCGCAAACACGGGCACACGGGCCCCACCGTCGCCGCGATCGCCTTCTACGGCACCGCGCGAGGCGGCGGAACGCACAAGCCCCCCGAGCATTACGCCGAAGAAGAATTGCCCACGCTCGCCGAATACGTGGCCGATGCCGCCGACGACATGCTGATAGGAGCCATCGGATTATGAGCGTCATGGACCTGACCAATGCGGGTCTCGACCTGCTGCCCTCCATGCCGTCCGGCGTGAAGGTCTACCGGCAGGAGGAGCCGTTGGAGTCGGAGATGCCGCCGTGGATCATCGCGCGCGTCTCCACCGACCGCCATGTGGCGGCGGAAACGATGCGGTTCGCCGCCCACTCCGCCCTGTTGGAGGTTCGCGCCGTCAGCACCACCGCCGACAGCGTGAACATCTGGTGTGACGACATGCTGATCCCCGCGTTGGCGAACCGCTCCCCCACCCGGCCGCCGGGCTACACGGTCGGCCAGCTCACCCTGTACGAGGATTCCGGCGCGTATGCGGCCGGTCTGACCGCCGACGACACCGCGCGCCGCTACCAGGTGCGCGTCCTCCGGTTCCGCTTCACGTGGAGCCGACCATAGTCAACCAATCATTTACCAAAAGTCTTCAACGCCATCCCATACGGGGTGGCGTTTTGCTTCAAGGAGCACATTATGACCCTGAAACTAGGTACAGAGATTCCCGGCACTAGCGCCGATGGCAACATCACCACACTATGGGTGCCGACGATCAAGGACATCAAGGCCCCCACCATGGCCGAGCTGGAAGCAGGCACCGACATCTCGAACTACGTCATGCTCGGCGGCTGGAGCTTCGACCCGTCGCAGGACGCCGTATCCGACCAGCGCGAGAACGTCGTGCAGGACTTCGGGGCCCCCGGCCGCAAGAGCGTAGGAGACATCAGCATCGAGGTCATCGACAACACGAACACGGAGCACCAGGAACAGAACGAGGCCGTCACCCTCATGCACGAGGGTGCCTCAGGCTATATCGTGCGCCGTCGCGGCATGGCCACCGACACACCCCTCGCCGTAGGGCAGAAGCTCACCGTCGTGAGCGTCATCTGCGGTGAGAAGCAGGTCATCAACCCGGACGCGAGCACCATGATCCGCTCGAAGATTCCGCTGTTCGCGAAGGCCCCCGGCTGGGAGTCCGAGACCGCAGAGATCTCGAACCCAAAAGGCTGACGCCTCCGACCGTGACCGCCACAGCCCGTGAGGGAGGCCGGACGGTCACGGTGAAAGAGGCCATCGCCGGCGGCTGACAAAACTTCCGCGCGGGGACTCTTACCTTTCTGGCCCCGCACGGACATTCTCTCGCCCCCATCAGAAAGGCAATCCGAAACTTGCAGAAAGGGATAATCATGGCTTTGGAAGTGAAGCGCAAGCGCGTGGACGTCGACCTCATATTGGATCAGGAGAAGGCCGAACAGGTCGCCGCATTGGGAGCCGACCTGGAACGCGCCATGGCGCAGCATGTGACCGAGGGCGGCAACGCCGCCGCCAAACGCATCGCCGAACAGATCGACAAGCTGCGCGACGAGGTGAAGGACGACACCATCCGCATCACCTTGGAGGCGCTGCCGCTCTCCCAGTGGCGCCAGATGCTCGAGTCGAACACCGTCACAGAGAACGGCATCCCGAAACAGCGCATCGAGGACATCTGCGCCGACGCCGTCAGACTCATGGTCAGGAAGACCGTGCCGGAAACCCCCGTGGATGATCTGGCGAACGTCATGACCGAACTGTCCGACGGCCAGATCAGCCCCATCTGGTACGCGATCCGTGACCTGAATGCGAAGCTCATCGACCCAAAAGACGCACTCGAATCAGCCTCGCGGATAATCCGCAGACAGTCCGCGAGCTGAGAATCTGCCAAAAGCTCGGCATCAGCTACAAACGCTGGCTCGGCTGGGAACCATCGTATCGGGTGGAACGAGACGAACATCGGCGCATCACCGGCTACACGCCGGAAACCGAATGGGATGCGACCGAACGCGAATGGATGCTCGCGCTCGACGAATACGAACACTCATTATGCCCCCAATGCGGCATGCCCCTCTCGGTCTGCCACGACGAGCAGACACCCTTCCATTTCACTGCCGACGTCGGCATATGCCAGATATCGCTCATGCAATCCCTCAAGCTCGACGAGTGGAAGAAAGACCATGCGGACGAGAACGAGCTGAAACAGTCCGCATTGACTGTGGGAATCAAACCAAGATAAATCTCAGGAGGCCGCTATGGCAGGCGGATTGAACCGCAACATCACAGTCCGCCTGCTCGCGGACACGTCCAACTTCACCGCCGGAATGGCCAAGGTCAGCGGCGAAAGCCAGAAGGCGGCCACCACCATGGAAGCCGCCGGAGGCAAATCGAAGCTCATCACCACCGGCATAGCGGCGGCCGGAGTCGCCGCCACCGCACTGGGCGTCGCCGCTGTCAGGATGGCAGCGGACTTCGATGCCAGCATGTCGACGGTGCAGGCCAACACCGGAGCCAGCGCAGATGAGATGAATCAGCTCCGTCAGGCCGCCATCGACGCCGGCGCCGACACCATATACTCGGCCACCGAATCCGCCGACGCCATCAACGAACTCGGCAAAGCCGGCCTATCGACCTCCGATATTCTCTCCGGCGGTTTGAGCGGCGCATTGAACCTCGCAGCGTCCGACGGCATGGAAGTCGGCCAAGCCGCCGAATACATGAGCTCGGCCATGGCCCAATTCAATTTGACCGGCGCCGACGCCACGCATATCGCCGACCTGCTCGCCGCAGGAGCCGGCGAAGCCCTCGGCAACGTAAGCGATTTCGGCGAGGCGTTGAACAACGTGGGCTCCACTGCCAGCAAGTTCGGCCTGAGTATCGACACCACCGTCGGCACATTGGCCGCATTCGCGCACCAAGGCATCATCGGAGCCGAAGCCGGCACCCAACTGCGCTCCGTGCTGCTCGCACTGACCAACCAGACCGAAAAACAGCGGAAGGCCACCGAGGAATATGGGATATCCCTGTACGACGCGCAAGGCAACTTCGTCGGCATGAGCAGTCTCGCCGGACAGCTCAAGGAGAAGCTCGGCGGGCTCACCCAGGAACAGCGCAACAGCGCCATGGCGACCATGTTCGGCAGTTACGCCATCCAAGGAGCGAACGTGCTCTACGCGGAGGGCGCGAGCGGCATCGACGAATGGACCAAGAAGGTCAGCCAATCCGGCTACGCCGCGGACCTCGCCGCCAAGAAGAACGACAACCTGAAAGGCGATCTGGAGAATCTGAGCGGCTCTTTCGAATCCCTCATGATCTCTTTGGGCGAGGGAGGTCAGGGACCATTGCGCTCCCTCGTGCAATCGCTCGACACCTTGGTGGATGCGTTCAGCCAACTGCCCGCACCAGTACAACAGGGCATAGTACTGATGACCGCGCTCGCAGGAGGCTTCACCGCCCTGCACTCCGCCATGGGGCCATTGAACGCCAGCAGCTCGCAGACGGCACGGAACTTCGGCCTGATGCTCGACCCGTTCCAGCGAGGCATCACCGCCATACCACTGCTCAAGGAAGGCATCATCCAACTTGGCACCTCCATGCTTGGCACATCAACCAACGCCGGCACGCTTGCCAACGGACTGACACGAGGCCAGACCGCGATGAACGGCATGAAAAGCATCGGCAGCGGACTGTTCGCCGCCTTGGGCGGACCATGGGGCATCGCCTTGACGGTCGCGGGGGCATTGCTTGTGGGGTTCGCCCAATCCGCACAGGACGCGAAAGCCAACATCAGCGAATTCTCCAGCGCAATCGACCAGTCCGGCAGCTCCGTCGAAACCCTCATCAAGAAAATCGCCAGCGGCGAGGACAAGACATGGGACTTCGGCGACAAGTTCGCCACCGGACTAGGCTCGCTCGGCGAGGCGCTCGACAAGGCCGGCATCGACTACAGTACCTTCGCCGAAGCGGTAGACGGCTCCAAAAAGGCGCAGGCACTGTTCGACAAACAGCTGGACGAGGCGAAAAGCCACATGTCCGCCATGCAGATCGACAGCATCAACGACAGTTACGGCAAACTATCCTCACAGGTCGGCAAAGCCAAGGAGCAGGTCAGCAAAACAAACACGGAGGTCGCCAAGGCGAAGGACAGTGCGGACACGGCCGCCGAGGGCACTGACAACTATGCCGACAGCGCGGACGGCGCCGCGACAAGCACTGAAGACCTCACCGAAGCCATCGACGGCCTTGTGAAAGGCTGGCTCAGCCTGCCGGGAACATACCTGACCACCGACCAGGCCATCACCAAACTCAATCAGGGGATACTCGACCTCAACGAAAGCATCACGGAAAACGGGCGTGTGTTCGACGAAGGCGGCAACGTCCTCCAGGGACACGAAAAACAGGCATACGACTCGCAATCCGCCCTGCAATCCCTCGCCTCCACTGCACAGGACACCGCGCAGAAGATCATTGAGGAAGGCCAAGCCAACGACCGCGCCGCAGCAGCGACCCAACAAGCCGGAGACAAACTCGAACAGGCCCGCCAGGCCTTCATCGAAAACGCCCATGCCGCGGGCATGAGCGAACAAGCCGCAGGCGCTCTCGCCGACCGTTACGGCCTGACCCGCAGTCAGGCAGATGTACTGCGTCAAGGCATCGAGAATCTGAGCAATACCGCCGCCAAGGGCATCGACGTGAAAATCAAGATCACCGATGATGCCAGCAAGGCGCTCGATAACGTGAAGCTGAAGGCCGAGAAAATCGATGACAAGACCGTGCGCATCAGCGGCGACAACACCGACCTGATGCAGAAGATCGCGGAAGCCACCGGTGCCACCATCGACCCGAAAACCGGCAAACTCGATCTGGACAAGACCCAGTTCGACTATGCGATGGCCATCGCCGCAGGTGCCACCATCGACCCGAAAACCGGGTTGCTGCAGGGGGACAACAGCGGCATGCTGGCCAAGGTGGCCGAAGCGAACGGCTGGACCATCGACCCGAAAACCGGCTACATCTACGCCAACGACGATCAGGCCATCGGAGTGATCCAAGGCCTGAACAACATGCAAATCGCGGACAAGTGGTTCACGATTCACGGTAAATATGAGGATTCCAACGGTGGCACGTATTCGTCCAGTGGTTATCGTCCTGCCGGGGCGATGGGCAACATCCCCACCGGTAAGACCGGCGGCCTGTTCAACGGCTACGGGGTTTCGATGCGCGGCTACGCCACTGGCGGCCGTGTCGTCGAGGGCCTCCTGCCAGGCAAGGCCACCACTATGGGCGGCGACAACATCACGTTGGCGAACGCGCGCGTCAAGAGCGGCGAATTCGTGTCCAACGTGAAAAGCGTCGACTACTACGGCGCCGACCTGTACGCGGCGATGAACCGCAGGCAGGTTCCGCGTGAGAGGTTCTACAAGCCGAACCCGATGGTGCTGAGCCAGCCGGTCACGAACAACCAGACCGTCAACCAGACCATCGCACCGGTGTTCCAGCAGAAGATCGTTCGTCCGGCGGACGACCTGTATGTGGCCGGGTCGATACTGCACCGCGACGCGGTGAAAACCGTCGGAAGGCTGAGCCGAATATGAGCGATCTGTGGACTATGTACCCGCACTTCGGGGAACTCTATGCGGGCGGCACGCTGATATGCCGTTTCAACCCCGACGACTCCCGTTCCCGTGGCCTTTACGTCACCTCGAACGGGGTCGAGGGTTGGGACACGATGCCGGACGCGAAGGTGGAGCTGACGGAACGAGGCCAAGGTGACGGCGCGCACGACGTGCCCGAATCCGACCTCATCTATTCGGCTCGCACCGTCACCGTGCACTACGAGGCCATCGGACTGTCGCGCGGCGAACTGCTCTCCATCATGCGCAAGATCAACCGGCTTGCCCACCGAAACGCCCGACTCCGATTCAGCGACGGAGGGGAGGACACCTACGTGGACGGCTATCTGGCACAGATGGGCCGCAGCTCCGCATGGCACCCCACGCTGGAAAACGACCTGACACTGCATTTCGTATGCCCGCGACCCGAACGCCTCAGCTGGACTCCGCACCGCTGCCAGTTGAAGCCCACATCAGACGGTCGCGGAGGCCTGTTCTACGGCGGTGCCAGGGCGGGGCTTGTATACCCGTTGACCTACGGCAGGCAGGCGACGGACTCCCGCAATGTCGGCACGCTGCTCAACAACGGCAGTTCGCGCGCCTACCCCGTGTTCACCGTCTACGGGGGTTTCGACAGCGGTGTCATCCTGCAATTCTCCGGCGGTTCCTCGATACGGTGGACGGGTTCTGTTGGCGGAACGCCTCTGGTGTTGGACTGCCGGCTGGGCACCGCGACGATGGGAGGCCGTGATGTGAGCCGTTATCTCATGTCGCGCGGCTTCCCGACCGTGCAGTCGGGTGGGAGCCTGTCGGTGTCGTTGCAGTCGGCCGGCACCGGCTACGTGGACTGCCTCGTCCGTGACACGTGGATGTGACTTCCCCATCTTTTCCCCCATTCGTTTTCCTTTCCCCTATTCGTATTTTTTTGGAGGTCTGATCATGGCTACCACCGCATTGGGCATCGCACCGGATTCGAGCGGCGCGGGCGTCACGCCATTGACGCACAGGCAGATAATCCGCGCCCACTGGGCCAACACCGGCATCGTGAGCGGGTTGAACGTTTCGGGTCGAGGCGACCTGACCTACAGCGTCGGGGCCGGCATGGCCGTATGCTCCCGCGGCGACGCGGACGGATACACGGAAGCGTACTGGGCCGGAGGCCAGACCCCCGCCGTGAGCGCCACCGGAAGCCAGCCGCGCATCGACTGCATCTGGATCAGGGCCAACGACCCCACCCAGGGTGATGCCGACAACCATGTGGTCATCGGCGTCACGCAGGGCAACGCCTCCCCCACTCCGTCCGTGCCGGGCGTGCCGGCAGGCGCTACCCGCATAGGCATCCGTCTCATGCCCGCTCACGCCACTTCCACGTCGGGCAGCACCATGTACCGGTCGGCCACCTACGCGGTTCCCTCCGGCGCTTCGCTCGGCAGGCTCGCCATCGCCCGTTCGACCGCCGACTATCCGATTCCCGAGGACAAGGATTCGGCGGGCAAGATGGTCTACCACCAGTTGCTGCGCATCGACTTCGCGGTGCCGACGAAACGTCTGGTCACCGTCGAATGGAAGGCGTCGGCCACGGTGCCCTCCGGCAGCGGCGACGACGCGAACAAGCCCATGGGCAGCTATTTCATGCAGATTCGCCTGGACGCGAAGGTCATCAACGACACGCCCACCACGAACCCGACCGTGGTCGGCCCCTGCGACGAGATTATGGCGACCCGCTACAGCGCCCCGTACACGGTTTCCTATGACGCCGAGGTCAATGCCGGAGCCCATCAGGTCGCCGTCTGGGTGGCCGGCAACGCCGATGGGCTGACCTATCCGGTCACCATCCACGGCATCCACCAGCTGCGCGTCAGCGATTCCGGGGTGGCGGACTAGTGAGCTGGCGAGCCTACATCGCGGACACCATCACCGGCCAGCTCATCGCCCCCATCGACATCCCCTCGTTCGCGTGGAGCATATCGGTGTCCGATTCCACGCTTTCCACCACCAAGGACAAAGGCGCCGGCGAATACGACGCCAGCGGCCTGACGCTGCCGTGGACGAGCGTGCCCGGCAGCACTCCTGCGGAACGGGTGGCCATGCTCGCGCAGGACAAGCGTTCCATCGTCCTGTTCTGGAAAACCAGCCTCGACCCGCAGGACCTCGGCACGCCCATCCTCATGGGCTCGATCAGCCCCCGCACCGACTCGTGGCAGGACACCAGCTTCACGCTCAACAGCGTGATGGAGCTGCTGGACTCGCGCATCCTTGTACGAGAGAACACGTATGGCAGGGCGGCGAACAGCACGACCAGCGACGAGTTCACTCTGCACGGCTCGTGGCGGGGCATCGCCGCGCAGGTCGGCTACATGTGCACCGACATGAAACCGGGAGGCCGACTGCCCATCGACTGGAACAACCGCGGCGAATCGGGAAACCATTCCATGGATTTCAAGGGCTTCGACGCGGGCAACCAGTCGTGCCGCCAGATACTCGAATCCATCGCGAACACCGAGAACGGCATCGACATGCAGTTCCGCCCGTATCTCGCGGGCAACACCGTGCGATTCTCTTTCCAGGCCGCGTCCGACGGCGACGTGCATCTGGGCCAGTCCACCGTGCACCGGCTCTACTGCCGCCGATACGGCGGCGACCTGGAGAACGTGACCATCGACCACATCGGCCCCGTGATGCGCGTCTATGCCGCCGGTGCCGGCAGCGACAAGGCTCAACTGGGCTATCTGGCCGAGGATCTGAGCCTGTGCCTGCAATCCGACCCATGGCCGTTGAGGGAGATGACCCTCTCCAACACGGACACGGACAAGGCCGAGCAGCTGGCCGCCTCAGCACGCGGGAACCTGAACGCGAACCGGCTGCCACTCATGCAGATCAAGGGCGAAGTCAACGTGAACGACCATGATTCGACCGGACTGCCCGTCAACCCTTTGGGCTCGTTCTGGCCCGGCGAACGCATGGAGATCGCGCTCGACGGCTTCCCCGGCATGAACGACGGCATCTACCAGACCCGCCTCATGCAAATGAGCGGAGACGAAACCGCGCAAGTCAAGCTCACGTTCGACGTGATGACTGACCCTATCAGATAAGGAACCGCACATGGCAGTGCATACCGAAATCGTGCCGTCCGGGGACCCCGCGCTCGGCATCGGACTGGAAGCGTTGAGGCTCGCCCGAATGCGCATGACCTCCAACGCTGGCAGCAGCTACTGGCCGATGGGCGACGGCACTGGAATACTGGCCGGCCAGCAGGCCGGTGACCAAGGGCTCGTGCTGGTGGACCAGCACGGCAACAGGATGCCGCTCATCGACACCACGGAAATCTCGCAGAAGGCCGACGACGCCATATCCAAGGCCAACGCGGCCGTCGACGGCATGGAACAGGTGCGAGAGGACGCGGAAAACGGCGTGAAGGAGGCCAAGGACGCGGCCGCCAATGCGGATTCGAAGGCGCAATCCGCGATCGACGGCATGCAGTCGGTGCGCAACGAGGCCGTCAAAGGCGTGAAGGAGGCCAAGGACGCGGCAAGCACCGCGCAATCCACTGCCGCCTCCGCCGCGTCGAAGGCCGACAAACTCGCCACGGAATTGGATGGCACGAAGGCGATCGTAGAACGGCATACGACCAAGTTGGGCGAGGTGGAGACCAAGGTATCCAACAGTGTCGAGCACGCGGACCAGGCGCTCTCCGCGTCAACGCAGGCCGTGCAGACCGCGAACTCGGTCAAGACCACCGCCGACCGGGCATACGATGACGCGCAGTCGGCGCTCACCCAGTCCTCCACGGCCGTGCAGACCGCCGGCGAGGTCAAAACCACCCTCGAAACCAACTATTTGTCGAAGAAGGATTCCGACGCAGCATACGCGAGCAAGTCGGAGCTGAAGCAGACCTCGGACGGGATCACCAGCACGGTCGAGAAGACCTATGCGACCAAGAGCGCGTTGGAGGCGTTGCGGAACATCGCGGACAACGCGGTGGAGACGTGGACCGGATCGCAGAAGCCTACCGCGTCGAACGCGCCCGCCTCGACGTGGGCCACCGACCAGCTGCGGAAGCAGCATGCGGGCGACGTCTACTACGACACGTCAACCGGCTACTCCTACCGTTGGGGCAGCACGGACGGGGAAACGTATGCGTGGAGCCTGATCAAGGATTCCGACATCACGAAGGCGATAGCCGATGCGGCAAAGGCCCAAAGCACCGCGAACGGCGCGCAGAAGGGCGTGGACAGGCTCGACGCGGACATCCCCGTCACCTACAGCACGAAATCGGAACTGAGGCAGACCAGCGAGAGCTTGACCGCGAAGGTCACCGAAGCGCAGCGCGTCGGCCAGAGCGCCTTGGACAAAGCCACTACTGTCGAACAGACCGCTAATGGTCTTAAGACAACAGTTCAGGAACAGGCACAGACCATCAAGGGGCAGACCACAACCATCGGCCAACTCACGCAGAAGGCCGACTCATTGACCTCGTCGCTCACGCAGACGAACCAGAACGTGGAGACCGCGCAGTCCACGGCGGATACGGCCATCAGCCGCGCCAGCAAACTCGAACAGACTCTCGACGGGTTCAAAACCAGTGTTTCCCAGACGTATGAGACCAAGGCGGATTCGCTGAAAAAGCAGTCCGCGTTGGAGCAGAACCTGAACGGGTTCAAGACCAGCGTGAGCAACACGTATTTGTCGAAGACGGACGCGTCGAAGACGTACAGCACGAAGAGCGAACTCACGCAGACCAATGAGAGCCTGACCGCGAAAATCAACTCCACGGCCACCACGGCGAACAACGCCTTGAGCAAGGCCGCGAGCGTGGAGGCCACCGCGAACGGTTTGAAGACCACCGTCTCGGAGCAGGCCACCACGCTCAAGGGGCACACGAGCACGATCGGCCAATTGACGGCCAAGGCCGACTCATTGACCTCGTCGCTCACGCAGACGAACCGGAACGTGGAGACCGCGTTGGCGAACGGCGCGGAGCTGATACGCAACCCGGAATGCGATCGCACGCTCGGCAATCCCGACGGCTGGACGAACGGCCTGACCCTATCCGCATCGGGAGCACCGGAGGGTGCCCCGGCACCGACGTACGGCAAGCTCTCCGCGCGTGACACGACCAACGGGTCCAAAGTGCTCAGACGCGGGCGAACCTACCGGTTCAGCGCGTGGATGGCGCACGATTCCACTGCGAAGAAACCTGCAGCCCTCGGCTGCTTCTACCATGAATCTAACGGTAACGGCCACTGGGATACGGCGTTCAGAGTGCCGACCTCCCAGTCCGGATGGAAACAATGGTCCGGGGACCTCACGATTCCCAAAGCCGCGCGGGAGGACGCGATCGTATGGCTTCAGGTGGGCGGCGCGAATGGCAGCGCGGATGTGACCGGCTGGTATTGCACCCTGCTGAGCATACGCGACGTCACCGAGGCCAAGAACGCGCAGACGACGGCGGATACGGCCATCAGCCGCGCCAGTACGCTGGAACAGTCCCTGAACGGGTTCAAGACCACGGTCAGCCAGAACTACGAGACCAAGTCCGACAGTCTGGCGAAGAAGACCGCGTTGGAACAATCCCTGAACGGGTTCAAGACCAGCGTGAGCAACACGTACCTGTCGAAGACGGACGCTTCGAAGACGTACGCGACCAAGAGCAGCGTGGAGCAGACCGCGACGAGCATTAAAAGCTCGGTGTCGGAGACGTACGCGACGAAGACCACGGTGCAGAACCTGAGCACGACGGTCACGCAGACCAAGGAAAGCCTGACCGTCAGCATCAAACAGGCGCAGACCACGGCGAACACGGCGAACGGGAACGCCACCAACGCCCAATCCCGCGTCGGCTCATTGGAGGCGTGCATCAGGATGACCTCCTCCGGCGTGAGAGTCGGACAGATAAAAAACGGGTCGTTCGTCGGATACAGCGCGCTCGTGTCCACAAGCGGCAGTTTCCAGGTGATTGACAATATTGGCAACAAAGTCTCCGAACTGAACGCCGGCAGCGTGCTCAGCTATGACAACGGCCGAACCGTATGGTCCATCAAACAAGAAGGTCAGACCGTCACGCTTGACTCGTATGCATCACCGCTGAAGCTGGCGTCGTCGGATCTCTATTTCCTCCACTACCCCAAGTACTCCAGCAATAACCACCTCGCCTGTCCGGTGTCGGGTCAGTTCAAGGGCGCCACGAACGTGAACGGCGTTGCCGTCATCACGCACAATCTCGGATACATCCCCACCCTGAGCATCACCCCCGGCCCATGGGACGGCATCGGTGAACCACAAGGAAAACTGTTCCGCCCGGTCATATGGGACTGCACAACGACGACTGCCCAAATCCGATTCGTCAGAACCGACACCAACCAGTGGATCGACCGGCAGCCCGTCGCCTTCCACTGGTACGCAATCTGATTTTCGAGAGGAAACATCATGCCAGACAAGACCACGGAACCAGCCATGCAGGTCATCGACCTACGCCCACCGGATGACGGCATCCTCGCCCAAATGCTCCGACTCGGACTCCGGTTCGACCATTCCGACGACGGGTCAAGCCAGTCATGGATAGACCCGGAACGGCAATTGAGAGCCGATTTCGCCGGCGTTGATGCCGAAACCGTTGTTTTCACGGATTTACAGACCCGGCTCTGCACGGAGGTGCCCGCCGCGAATCTGCCTCGAATCTCGGACATCATCACATGGCAATCCGCCCAAGGGTCGGAGGACTGATGGATTGGGACGCGATCATAGGCGGACTCATGTCAAGTCCGCTGCTCCTGCTCGCCATGGCCGTCATCGGCAAGCTATGGCCGGACACGCTTCCCACGTTCTCCACATGGCTCTACTCCCACGTGGATCCCGGAAAACTGCCGTTCGACAGCGAGATGAACGCGCATTGGGCTCAGTCGCGCGAACTCGGTGAACGTCTCGACCGGTTCGAGGCGAACCAGCACGAGGTGCAGAAGGACACCATCAAGAACACTCTGCTGACCCTCATGTCGGATTCGACGCGAGACCACAGCGAGGCGATCCGCTACGAACTCGACAAGCTCAAGGCCATCAACGCGGACTGCTGGGTCGTCGACGCCGCCGAACAATACCTCCTCGACCGCGTGAAACGGTCGTGACCATCAAACCAAAACCCAACAGAAGGAGATCAATCATGGCAAACACCGCCAAAGCCGACCACAAGGCCACCTCGAACATGGCGAAGCTGACGCAGGAGCGAGTCAAGGCCATCGTGCTTTTGATCGTGCAGCTGTTCTCGGTCGTCCAGACCGGCCTGAGTCTGGCCGGCATCAGCCAGCTGCCATTCACCTCTGACCAGGTATCCACCGCCATCACGGGCGTGATCGCCGTCATCACCAGCATCTACGCGTGGTGGCGCAACAACAACATTACCGCCGCCGCGGTCGCCGGCCAGCGGATCACGGATCGCGTCAAGGCCGGCGCGCAATCCAGCCTGACCAGCATCGACCCGGAGCTCATGCCCACCGCGATCCAGCTCGACGCGTCGGGCATCGACCCGGACGTGCTCACCCTCATGGCCGCAAACGCCGCCAACGATACCGACGCCAGTGACGTGGAGGAGTCCAAGTGAGCCGCTTCGACCAATGGGCCGCCTCCAACACGGGAGCATGGCGCGACCTCGACGGAGCCTACGGGGCGCAATGCTGGGACCTTTTCTGCGCATTGTGCGTCGACCTCATGGGTGCCAGCGTCAGCGACTGCCATACCGCGCGCTCCGGCAAATGGGCGGGCTGGGCCGGCAGCCTATACACGGGATTCCCCACCACCGATTGGATCGGCCGGCACTTCACGCGCATCCCCGCCTCGCAGCCCGGTTTGAAGGGCGACGTCATCCTCTGGGGCGGCGACGCCAACCACCCCTGCACTCACGTGGCGATCCTCCTGGCCGACGTGAGACCGGGAGCCAGCCCGTACGTGCTCGCCCAGAACGCGGGAGCGACCATGAACGCGCGCCGCATGTGGGAGACGCCAGCCAGCCTCGGCTACCTGCGGCCGAAAGACCGCAGCTTCATCACAGGAACAACCAACAAGGAGAACAATGATATGAACGGTCTTGCATGCATCGTCCAACTTAACGACGAAAACGGCTTGCACTATTTCGACGGGAGCAGGCTCCACCCGCTCAAGGACCCGGACGACGTGGTCGCGTTGAACATGGTCGCCAAGGCGACCATCGGCCACGACCTGCCGGCCCTCAAGGTCGGCAACAACCGGGCACCGTTCGGCACGCGACTACGCGAAGCAGTCGAAGGCTAAAACGCCCACTGAAACGAAAACCGCCCCTCCCCCAGCAGCAACGCTGGACGGAGGGGCGGTTTTCGCGTATCCGCGCGATCAATTGGATGCGTTTATGACCCAAGCATGATCTCCGCTGGAGATGATCTTCACGGCATTCGATTGGTGAAAAAGAATCATGAACACATGATGGATGGAAAGAACCATATCCTGTATGACGTCATCATCCTCAAGCGTCTTGACTATAAGTCCCATGCTTCTGGCGGTGTCGATGGAAAAATGCCTGTCATGCATGCCCGAATCCGCATGGGAGGTAAGACGGCTAACGACCTCATCTACCTTTTCCGGATTCTCCGCAAACATGTTTTCCTTTAGACTCTTCGAGAGAATCTCAGCCGATACCCTCAAGGCTTTCTCGCTCTCGCCGATGTAGGCGGGAGGATATTTCCCGATGATAGTGCCCCAGAGGGCGGCCATGCCCGGGTCTTTTCTTACCGATTCCACGGCCTTTTGAAACTCCTCCACGATTCCGCTTGCCGGGGTGCCGCCGAACTGGGGGTCGGTCGGGCCAATCGATGACTGACGTCCCATGTATATTTCCCGGCAGGCGCAAGCCATCATGGTTCCGCCCGACATAGCAAGCTGTGGGACAAAGGCAACCATGTCTCGACCAAAGCAACCATGCAGATAGGATATGACGGATTCGGTGGCCGCCACCGCACCACCCGGCGTGTGAAGAACCAGATCAAGTCCCTTTGACCGGTCCATGTCCTTGACGGCGTTCATGAAACCGTTCATGTCCAGATCGTTGATACCGGTGTCATCACGGTTCGGCTTCTGAAGCCAGCTGGAATAATAGCAGATCACGTTTCTGCCACGTTTTGCGGAGAACGCGGCGATGCGTTCCCGAATCATGTGATCCAGCACGGACTCCTCGCCGTTCTGTTCCCGGCTGTTCACCTCGTCCAAGGTCTCTCCCCACGATGGCATGAGTCACGCACCGATCTTGTTGGACGCGGTGGTCGGCCCTGCATCATGATTCCATGAGCAGGCTTCCCACAGACTACGAGCGGACATATGCGATGGCCGATTCCATTGCGCGTCGGGAACAATTCTCCTATAGTCATTCAGCAACTGTTTTTCGTGCTTGTCCAGTTTCTTTTCCATACGGGTTTCCTGATCCATAACCACAGTGTATCCGGCAAGTATGTAAATCGCCATAATCGCATCAACTGCCATGATAAAGAGCCGCCTGGCCTCCTCAGACTCCGAGAGTCCGATGGGACTTTCGGGTTAGGGAGCGGGTTTCAGGGGCTCAATTTTTGCCCACATTTTGCCCACATTTTTCGTAAAAACAGGTTAAAAACCGTTAAAACCGGTTAAAACGAAAAAAGCCGCTCAGCCCTACTCCCGCAAAGCAAAGCGGCTATTTTTCAACCCGCTCTCAGCTCAGCGCGTCCTTCAACTTGCTAAAGAATCCCTTCTTCTGACCGGTTTGCGGACGGGAAGCCTGGGAGACGTGCGTGGCATCGGAATCATGCGAGGCGGCGAACTGTTCAATCAGTCCCCGCTCGGACTCGCTGAGCTTGGTGGGAATCAGTACGTTCACATGGGCAACCAGATTGCCGCGCTCATCCTTATTGCGAATATTGGTAACGCCCAGACCCTTCAACGTCACCGTGTCCTCAGGCTGGCAGCCCGCCGGAATGGATACGGTCTGCTCGCCGTCAAACGTATCAATGGACAGATCGTGTCCGAGCACGGCCCAGCTCATCGGAACCTGAATCCAGCAATGCAGGTCATCGCCGTCGCGGGTGAACTGCTTATCTGCCTTGATACGAATATCAATGTACAAATCGCCGGCAGCGCCGCCGCCCTCACCGACTTCACCCTGGTTGGCCAAGCGCAGTCGAGCATTGTCGTTGATACCGGCCGGCACAGTGACACCCACATTACGCGTGGTGCGAACGCGGCCGTGACCCATGCAGCTCGGGCATGGATTCTGGATGATGGTGCCGTGACCCTCGCAGCGCTCGCAGGGAGCGGAGGTCATCATCTGGCCGAGCATAGTGCGCACGACCTTTTGCATGAAGCCCTGTCCATGGCAGTCCGGGCAAGTGACCGGCTGGGCGCCGCCTTGTGCGCCGGAGCCACCGCACTCCTGACACAGGGAGAACGTATTGATCTTGACGTGCGCCGTGCCGCCGAATACGGCGGTTTTCAAGTCGATGGAAGCGGAAGCCAGCGCATCGCGTCCAGGCTGTGTGCGCGGCACCGGGCCCTGTGAGCCGCCACCGAATGCGGAACCAAAGAACGTGGAGAATACGTCTCCCATATCGCCGAATCCCGCGCCGGAGAAGCCGCCAGCACCGGCGTTCGGATCGTTGGGGTCAACGCCGGAATCATACATACGGCGCTTATCCGGATTGGACAGCACATCGTAGGCGTTGTTCACTTCCTTGAACTTGTCCTCGAACTCCGGTCCCGCGATATCAGGGTGATACTTACGGCTGAGCTTGCGGTACGCCTTCTTGATCTCGTCGTCGCTCGCGTTGCGGTCGATGCCCAGCGTCTCGTAATAATCTGTCACTTGTTTGTTCCTTTGTATTCGTTGGTCTGCGGGTCATTGTGCCATAGCCTGCGGTCAGTCGCCGGAGCCGCTTTCCGAGACAAAAAAAGTGAGATACCTTGCCACTGCCCTGACCGCGGCCATGGTAGCCGCATAATCCATATGGGTTGGGCCGATGGATCCCACAAAAGCAATGGGTTCGTTGGTGCCGTCCTGATCGGGCGATGTCTCGTTGCGTTCCGAATCGTTCGCTACGGGCGAAGTACTGCGTCCGTAACCGCTACTGACCACTGAGGCATGCAAGAGTTCAGGTGTGTGGCTTTCGGAGCCAATGGATACGCCTACGCCAGTGGCGCTTGGCTCTTCGCTGAGGTTGCTCATCAGTTTCATGAGCACCACCTGCTCTTCCAGCGCGTCGAAGAGCGGTGCCAGATCGGTCAGAGAACGGGAATGCGCCAGATGCGATGTGCCGGACATATACAATTCGTTGGCGCGCTCGTCCAATGCCATCGATGCGAAGGCGTCGGCCAGGGCGTCGGCCGCCTCCCGCACTGTCTCGAATCCGGTGCCGCAACCAAGGGCGCGCACGGTTTCGGATGCGGATGATAAGGACTGACCGTTGCATTGTTCATTGACTGCACTGGACAGGCGGTTGATGTCGTCGGCCGTGGGCATGGCCGAGACGATCAGTCCGTGCTGTGCCACGCGACCGGTATCGGTGATTACCACGGCAAGTAGCGTGCTCATGGCCACTGGTACCAGCTCCACGTGGCGTAACGTCGCCTTGGATAATGAAGGCGATGCGACTATGGCAACTTGACCGGTGATTTCCGAGAGCAGTCGTGCGGAACGTTGCAGTGCGTCCTTGAGGCTGACCGAGCCGGATAGGAAACTATTGATACCGCGGCGTTGAGCTTCGCTGAGCGGCACAACCGTAGCCAGTCGATCTACAAAATAACGATATCCCTTTTCGGTGGGTACGCGACCGGCGGACGTATGCGGCTGAATCAGGTAGCCTTCATCTTCCAATGCGGCCATATCATTGCGAATGGTGGCAGAGCTGACGCCTAAATCGCGTTCCTTGGACAATGCCGCGGAGCCTACGGGCTCTTGCGAACGAATGTAATCTTCCACCACAGCGCGCAGTACCAGCATGCGACGTGATTGCGTCATGCGCGCCTCCTTATATATACATCTACAGTATGCAATCTGCTCTCTCATTGTATTAGCACTCATTGGTTTCGAGTGCTAATACGTTCGTTTGCGGCGAAGTGATGTGAATTGTGAACGCTAACAGAACACAAACTACCAAAACACGCCAAAATTGCACCATAACGTCGCAAACCATCGCTAGCATGGTAAGCGCAATGTGAGGGCGTCAAGCGCCCGGCACAAGCCGGATACGCGGCCCGACCAATTGGAAGGAAAGTAATCCATGACCGAATTCAAGGAGACCGAGCTCGACGAGCGCGCCATCAAGATGGCGAAGGCCCTTTCGGCTGACGCGGTGGAGAACGCCGGTTCCGGCCACCCCGGTTCCCCCGTTTCCCTGGCGCCCATCGCCTACACGCTGTACCAGCATTTCATCAAGCACGATCCGAACGATCCCAACTGGGAGGGCCGTGATCGCTTCATCCTTTCCGGTGGCCACGCCTCCCTCACCCAGTACGTCCAGCTGTACTTCTCCGGTTATGGCCTGACCCTGGACGACCTCAAGCACTTCCGTGGTGGCGCTGACACCCGTACCCCGGGTCACCCCGAGTACGGCCTGACCCCCGGTATCGAAATGACCACCGGCCCGCTGGGCCAGGGCTTCGCTTCCGCCATCGGCTTTGCCTACGGCGAGCGTTTCCAGCGCGGTCTGCTCGATCCGGAAACCCCGAAGGAAGACTCCCCGTTCTACCACAAGATCTGGGCTATCTGCGGTGAAGGCGATATCGAAGAGGGCATCTCCGGCGAAGCCGCTGCCCTTGCCGCCAACCAGAAGCTCGGCAACATCACCGTGATCTTCGACGCCAACCGCATCCAGATCGAAGGCGACACCAACCTGGTGCTGGCCGAGGATGTGCTCAAGCGTTTCCAGGCCTACGGCTGGTACACCGACGAGTTCAGCTTCATCCAGCCCGACGGCTCCTACAAGGAGGACGTCGAGGGTCTGGCCGACGTTATCGCCAAGGCCGAGGCCGCTGCTCCGGATCAGCCGAAGCTCATCAAGGTCGACACCCTGATTGCTTGGCCGACCCCGGGCAAGACCAACGATCCGTCCTCTCACGGCTCCAAGCTGGGCGCCGAGGCCGTTGCCGGCCTCAAGGAAGTCCTCGGCTACGATCCGGCAGAGAACTTCCACGTTGACGAAGAGGCTCTGGCTCACGCCCGCAAGGTTGCTGAGCGCGGTCTCGAGGCCCACAAGGAATGGGACGAGAAGTTCGACGCATGGCGCAAGGCCAACCCGGACAAGGCTGCCCTGTACGACCGCATCAAGGCCGGCGAGCTGCCGGAAGGCTTCGACAAGGCCATCGATGACCTTGAGGCCACCTTCGAGGTCGGAAAGGGTGTCGCCACCCGTGGCGCCTCCGGCTCTGTGCTCAATGCCATCGCTGCTGTCATGCCGGAACTCTGGGGCGGTTCCGCCGACCTCGGTGGCTCCAACAAGACCGACCTCAAGGGCGCTGCCACCTTCGCTCCGGCTGAGTGCGCCACCAAGCAGTGGCCGGTCTGCAACGAGTTCGGTCGTCAGCTGCACTTCGGCGTGCGCGAGTTCACCATGGGCTGCATTACCAACGGCATCCTGCTGGGCTCCCACACCCGTCCGTTCGGCGGCACCTTCTTCATGTTCTCCGACTACGAGCGTTCCGCCGTTCGTCTGGCCGCCCTCATGGAGATTCCGAACCTGTACGTGTGGACGCACGACTCCGTCGCCGTCGGCGAGGATGGCCCGACCCACCAGCCGGTTGAGCACCTTGCTTCCTTCCGCGCTATCCCGCAGCTTGAGGTCGTTCGCCCGGCCGATGCCTTCGAGACCGCCGAAGCCTACCGCTACTTCTTCGAGAAGAAGAACACGCTGCCGGCTGCCATGGTGCTGTCCCGTCAGGGCGTCCCGGTTCTCGCCGAGACCGCTGCCAAGGCCAAGGACGGTGTCCGCAAGGGCGCTTATGTCCTGGTCGACACCGAAGGCACTCCGGATGTCATCCTGATGGCCACCGGTTCCGAAGTCCAGCTGGCCGTCAAGGCCGCCAAGACCCTCGCTGAGGAAGGCGTCAAGGCCCGCGTGGTCTCCGTGCCGTCCCTCGAATGGTTCGAGGAGCAGGACGCCGAGTACAAGGAGGCCGTGCTTCCTGCCGGTGTCAAGGCTCGCGTCTCCGTCGAGGCCGGCGTTGCCATGCCGTGGTACAAGTACCTCGGTTCCTACGGCAAGCCTGTCTCCATCGAGCAGTTCGGTCTGCAGGGCGACGGTGCTCAGAACCTCATCGACCTCGGCATCACCGCCGAGCACGTGGTGGAAGCCGCCAAGGCCTCCATCGCCGAAGTCGAAGCCGCCAAGTGATTTCACTGCCCTCCCTCACTAGAGGGAGGGCTTAACAAGATTTGTTCCATAACGGAATATAAGGAGAAAAATAAATGACTGAAGCAACTCAGCGTACGTCCGACAACGGCGTTTCCATCTGGCTGGACGACCTGTCCCGCTCCCGCATCGAGTCCGGCTCCCTGCAGGACCTCATCGCCAACAAGAACGTGGTCGGCGTTACCACCAACCCGTCCATCTTCCAGAAGGCCCTGAGCCAGGTCGGCCCGTACGACGCTCAGCTCAAGGAGCTCGGCAAGGTTGACGTTGAGACCGCTGTCCGCGAGCTCACCACCACCGACGTGCGCAACGCCACCGACATCTTCCGCGAGATCGCTGAGGCTACCGACTTCGTCGACGGCCGTGTCTCCATCGAGGTCGACCCGCGTCTGGCCCATGACACCGAGAACACCGCCAAGCAGGCTGTGGAACTCTGGGAGAAGGTCAACCGCCCGAACGCCATGATCAAGATCCCGGCAACCCTCGAAGGCCTGCCGGCCATCACCGCCACCCTGGCCAAGGGCATCTCCGTCAACGTCACCCTGATCTTCTCGCTCGAGCGTTACGAGCAGGTCATCGACGCCTTCATCGAGGGCATCGCCCAGGCTGACGCCAACGGCCACGACCTGAAGCACATCGGCTCCGTCGCTTCCTTCTTCGTGTCCCGCGTGGACACCGCTGTCGACAAGCTGCTGGAAGCCAACGGCTCCGACGAAGCCAAGGCTCTGGAGGGCAAGGCTGCTGTGGCCAACGCTCGCCTGGCTTACGAGCTCTTCGAGAAGAAGTTCGCTGAGGATCCGCGTTGGGCCGACCTGGCTGCCAAGGGCGCCAAGGTTCAGCGCCCGCTGTGGGCTTCCACCGGCACCAAGAACGCTGCCTACTCCGACTGCAAGTACGTTGACGAGCTCGTTGCTAAGCACATCGTCAACACCATGCCGGAGAAGACCCTGAACGCTCTGGCCGACCACGGCAACGGCGCTCCGTCCATCGAGGGCACCTACGAGGAGTCCCACGCCGTCATCAACAAGCTGGCTGAGCTGGGCATCAACCTCAAGGACGTCACCGACAAGCTGGAGGCCGACGGTGTCGCCGCCTTCATCAAGTCCTGGGATTCCGTGCTGGCTGACGTCCAGTCCGGCATCGACCGCGTGAACGCCTGAGATTATTAGTCGATGCGCCTAGCGCATTAACTGGTTAGCTCACAGGAGCCCCGACCCCAACCGGTCGGGGCTCCTTGCGTTTGTTGCTACAGTGGTACGAGCACATGAGAGAAAGGCCGAACCATAATGAACAAACTTGTCGCACGCCAGCGGTTGGTCATGACCTTCACGTTCTTTTCGATGTTCTTCGGCGCGGGCAATCTAATCTTCCCACCATTCGTCGGCGCGCAAGCTGGTTTCGCAACCATGCTGGCGGCCATTGGCTTCATCGTCTCCGCGGTCGGCCTGCCGATTCTCGGCGTACTGGCGGTCACTTTCGCCGGAGGCTTCGACAAGCTCGCCGGCCGGGTCTCCCCCAAATTTGCCCTGTTCCTCGGCGTGGCGATCATGCTCACCATCGGCCCCTGTTTTGCGATTCCGCGTACGGCCACCACCTCATTCGAAATGATGGTGGCACCTTTCGTGCCGACTTCCTATGACTGGCTAGCCCAGCTTATCTACTCACTCGTGTTCTTCTCGCTTGCCTTCTTGTTCGCCCAACATCCTGAGAAACTCTCCAAAGTGCTCGGCCGATTCATGGGACCCTTACTGCTGGTGCTTATCGCGGTTCTGTTCATCGCATGCCTGGTCCACGGCATCGGCACCCCGGCCAAACCGATGGGCGATTACTCCACAAACCAAATCGCACGCGGCTTCCTCGACGGCTACCAGACCATGGATCTGCTTGCCGCGCTTTATTTCGGCATCGTGATTTCCGCGAATATCCGCGCCCAGCAAGTCGATGATGAATCGCAAGTGCAGAAGGAAACCGCGTATGCCGGGCTCGGCACCGGCGTGCTGCTTATCGTGATTTACGGCGCCCTGAGTTATGTGGGCGTGGTGTCTGGCGCCATCGCTTCTATCGACCCGGCCAAGGACACAGGTGCCACCGTACTCACCAACCTCACCTCTTCCCTGTTCGGCACGTTCGGCACCGCGTTCCTTGGCGTCGTGTTCGTCATCGCATGCCTCAACGTATGCACCGGATTGATCTGCACCTGCGCCACCTACTTCCATACTCGATTCCAGACCGTCGCCGGACGAACGCTGAGCTACCGCACTTGGCAGATCATCTTCACCGTGTTCAGCTTCATCGTGTCCAACGCCGGGCTGAGCGCGATCATCAAAGTCTCCGTGCCGGTGTTGTCCGCGTTGTATCCGATTGCCATTGTGCTGGTGTTGCTGGCGCTTACCCATAAGAAGCTTGGCGCGCGATTCCCGCGTGTCTACTTCTGGACTGTACTGCTGGTGGGCATCGCCTCCTTCGCCACTTGCATCTCCAGCCTGGCCGCCGTCTTCGGCGGTTCCATCAGTTGGCTGGACGCGGCACTGGCCATGCTCCCCCTGCAGCAATACCAACTCGGCTGGGTTATGCCGGCCATCATTGGTCTCGCCATCGGCATCGCCGATGCTCCCCGGCGGTAGTTGCCCGGTGTGCACGGAGTCTGACGGTCGGTCAGTGATAGTGGTTGTCATGTTAGCTGTCACAGCATCACGCCTATAAAGCGGCATACAGAATTCCTGTATACTGCTGGCCTTCGCTCATCTATTATAGTCATACTGGCATCATCGATAACGGCATAAGGCGGGGTACATCATGAACACCAGTGATAGACAGATAACGGAAACCGACCGGAATCGCGAGCTTGGATTGATTCCGGCCATGGTGATGGCGATCATTGCGGCGCTCAGCGGTGCTGGCGTATCGTTCGCGCCACTATATGAGCGAATCTGGGGCGGCATGATGCTGCATCCGAACTGTCCGACGATTGGCAGAATGACTTATTATCTGTCTGGCCAGGCAACTGGTGATTACGGAGCCTGCGTCACCTCGCCACTGTGGTTTCTGGCGGTGACTGCGCTGAGCGTCGTTGCAATCATTTGTCTGACTGTTGCAGGAGTACAGGGCTTTGCTCGTCATCGTCTTCGCACGGTCATCTGTGTTTTTCTTGCGGCAGTGGCCGTTGCGTTCATATTGGTGCTGAGCGCGAATACCAAAATTGTAATGTTGTGGGCGATACATGCGGCAACGTGGTTGGTTTACGCCATACTTGCCGCCTATTCGCGCAACAGCACTAGTATCCAGCAGCAGCATATAGCCGATCTGACTAATCTGACGGGTTCGGATAAGTCTGCCTCCGAGCGCGGTGGTTGGTCTCTGGTGACGCGGCTGCTGCTCGTGTGGCAAATTGGCGTGATGCCGGTGCTCGTCACCGAATACTCGGTGTCCGATGAGGTCAATTCCACCGGCGGTGTGACCATCGCTTGTGGACTTGGACTTGCGGCATATGCGCTGGTGCATCTCATCTCTATCGATATTCCACGAGATAACGTTGGTTCAGCACTGCCGACGATTCGCGATATACGACCTGTATCTGTGCATAAGCTGTTTCGGGTTATCAGTATTAATGCGTCTGCCGTAAGTCATGTATCGGTTCCTCTTGGCCTGTTTTGGGCAGTAATCACTTTTCTGACCTACAGTTACGGCACTGGCGGCCATACCGATTTTTGCCCCGCGCTGGCAGCAACGAACAATGCGGGACTTATTGCTTTTTGCACCGGTTCAGGACCTCTCATCGTACTAGCCGTTTTGCTGTACGTGCTGCCAATATTTTCCCTCGTCTCGGCCATCGCAACCGTTATGGCCACCACAGGCAGCATGAGCAACAGTCATAATTCGGCTAATTCAGCTGGTTTTCAGAATAAGGCCGCGATATTCTACCTGCTGTTAACAGCTGTACTGTCCGCCACTGCGTTCATCATCGCCTTCACCTTGGCATGACCCGATTCAGTTGCAGGTATTCCGGTACTTGTTAGCGACGTTGCGGGTATAAAGGTGCAAGTTACGGCGCACAATCGGCTCTAACTTGCACCTTTATACCTGCAATCTATGGAGTTGAGCCCGAATAGCGCTGTTCAGGTACTCCAGATCGACCCTTTATACCTGCAAACCATACGAATCAAGGCCGGCCTCATTGTCATTGCAGGTATTTTGGTGCGATAAAGACCTCATGTGGAGACGGTCCCACTCGGGCTCATATTTTTATTAGTTTCGGCGTTACGCCCCCACGCTCAGTCGATGGCATCGACAATGGGATGTAGATTTGCAGAAAGACGGGGTGCGTCGATGGTTACGGTGCCGTACAGTTCGTCGACATCGATATTCATATAAAGATATGCCGACGAGTGCGCATTAGTGGACTCGTCGGCATTGAGAAAATCAGCTCTGCCAGTAGTAGCTGAGGAAGTCGGAGAGCTTGTTGGTGGCATCCTTGAGCACTTCGATGCGTGGCAGGTAGACGATACGGAAGTGATCCGGCTCGTGCCAGTTGAAGCCGCCGCCGCGCGTGATGAGAATGCGCTTGTCATGCAGCAGATCGAGGGCGAACTGCTCGTCGTCATGTACGTTGAACTTCTTGATATCAATCTTCGGGAAGATATAGAACGCGGCCTTCGGCTTGACCGCGGTGATGCCCGGAATGGAGTTCAACGCGTCATAGATGTAATCACGTTGGTCATGGATACGGCCACCGGGCACGATATAGTCGTGCACGCTCTGATGGCCGCCCAGCGCGGTCTGCACAATGGACTGCGCGGGCACGTTCGAACAGATGCGCATGTTGGTGAGCATATTGATGCCCTCGATGTAATCCTTGGCGATGGCCTTGTTGCCCGACAAAATCATCCAGCCCACGCGGTAGCCGGCGATCATATGCGACTTGGACAGGCCGGAGAAGGTCACGCAGAACAGATCCGGAGCCATGGAAGCGATGGAAATATGCTCGAGCCCGTCCATAACCAGACGATCGTAGATTTCGTCGGAGAAAATCATGAGCTGGTGCTCACGCGCCAAGTCGACAATCTGCTGCAGCACTTCCTTTGGATACAGCGCACCGGTCGGATTGTTCGGATTGATGAGCACTATGGCCACGGTACGATCGGTGATCTTCTTACGCATATCGTCGATATCCGGGTACCAGTCGGACTTCTCGTCGCACAGGTAATGCACGGCGGTGCCGCCGGCGAGATTCACACAGGCGGTCCACAGCGGGTAATCCGGAGATGGCACAAGCACCTCATCGCCACTGTCGAGCAGCGCGGACATAGACAGGTTGATGAGCTCGCTGACACCATTGCCGGTGTAGATGTCTTCGATGGTGACGTTCGGAATGTTCTTGAGCTGTGCATACTGCATGATGGCCTTACGCGCGGAGAACAGGCCCTTGGAAGCCGAATAGCCTTCGGTTTCAGGCAATTGTTGCGCCATGTCGTAGACGACCTCGTCCGGCGTACGGAAGCCGAACGGTGCAGGGTTGCCGATGTTGAGCTTCAGTACGTGGGTGCCGGCCTGTTCCATGCGGGCCGCCTCATCAACCACTGGGCCGCGAACATCGTAGAGCACGTCATCAAGCTTGTGTGATTTGCCAAAGGTACGGCGGCGAGCAGCAGGAATTTCCGTTTCCGCCGACGTGGGAGCTCCGCTCGGTGTGTCAATATGGGAAGCGGGTTGTGCGTCGGAGTTCAATTTTGTTTCCGAGGATTGGCCACGAAGCCAGTTCGCATCGACATCAAGTTCGTCAGCCAGAAACAGCAGCACATCCTCTCGCGGCATGGTCTTGCCCGCAACATATTGGCTGATGTGGCTTTTGCCCATCTTGACACCGCGGCGTTCGGCGGCGTGCACCAGATCAACCTGCTTCAATTCCCTACTGTTCATCGCATTGCGCAGTCGTTCCGCAAACACCGATACGCTCATAGTCCCATGCCTCCAACCGGAAGTTCAATTGTCTTGTTGAACAACGGTTCAAAGCATACGCCTAGTTCAATATGTGTTCAATTTTTGGCGTGTTTACAGTGTTCGAACGGCACAGCAATTATCGAAGCTGTGACTCGATCCACTGAGCGACGCCATCCTCGTTGTTAGGAGGGCAAATCTCGTCGGCGATGGACAGCACTTTTGGATTCGCGTTGGCCACGGCCACTCCTCTGCCAGATTCGCTCATCATATTGATGTCGATGAGATCGTCGCCGAAAGCCGCAGTCTGCTCAAGCGGGACATCGAGACGATCGCACAGCAAGCGCAGCGCATGCTCCTTGTTGGCCTGAGGATTCATGAGCATCCACATCACGCCTTCGCTGATGGAGATGTCGAAGTCCGGCGGAATCAGCGCACGCAGTTCATTCCATTGTTCCGGTTCAGGGAAGATGGTGATTTTGTCTGCGATTCCATCAGGAACGTCATGGAAGTTCGTGTATTGGAAAGCCTGAGTCTTCCAATACACGCGCACATCGAAGTTGGTGTAGCGCACGTCGTTCATCACGATGCCGATTTTGAGGTTTGGCATACGGTCGAGCAGAAACAGGCAGACTTCGCAGGCGCGCTGTGAGGAGAAACCGATTTTGATGAGATGATTCTCGCTCTGCTGTGATGAGTCGGATGTCAGCATATCGAAATCGGAATTGGCCGGGTCGAAATCGATGAGGGCACCGTTGAGATAGATCACAGCATCAACGGGCAGTTTCTCGGCAAACTGCAGTCCGGTACTCACCGGTCGCGCGGTGGCGATGGCGAATTTCATGCCGGCGTCGTGAGCCCGAGCGATGGTGTCGATGCTGCGCTGGGTGATGAAACGATCCTCAAAGACCTCGGCGTCATGCAATAGAGTGCCGTCGAGGTCGGCGACCAGCAGTTCGGGGCGAGTTGTCGTCTTGATGGTTGTGGTCACAGCAGTCCCTTGCAATGGTCTCGGACGAGTTCGGCGGAGTGATGCATTTTGGCCATTTCCTCGTTGCTTAGTTCCAGTTCCACGATTTCATTGGCACCATTGGCACGCAGTTCGGTGGGCACGCCAAGGAACACGTCATGTTCGCCGTATTCGCCGTCCAGCAGCGTAGAGACGGGGACGATGCGACGCTCATCCCACAGAATGGTCTGCACTATGCCGGCCACGGTGGAAGCAATGCCGAAGTTGGTGCCGCCCTTGGCCGCCACGATTTCGTCGCCGCGGGTACGGGTCTTTTCCTCGACTTCGGCGGTGGATACGGAGGCGAAGCGGTCTTGGTTGTCAGCCAGGAAGCGAGCGAACGGCTTGCCGCCGAGCGAGACGGTGGACCACGCGGTGAATTGGGAGTCGCCATGCTCGCCCATCACGAAGCCGCCCACATTGCGCGGATCAAGGCCGGTTTCCTCGCCGATGATGGTCTTGAGGCGTGAGGTATCGAGCGCGGTACCGGTGCCAAGCACCTGGGTGCGCGGCAGGCCGGAACGTTTCCATGCGTACCAGGCCATTACGTCGACCGGGTTGGAAACCATGACGATTACGCCGTCAAAGCCCGAGGCCATGACATTGTCGACCACTTCGCCCACGAGTCCGACGGTGAAGCCGAGCTCGGCCATACGGTTGGAATTGGCCGGCGGCTTACGTCCCACGGTGATGACGACGATATCCGCGTCCTTGCAATCGGCATAGTCGCCGGCACGCACCTTGACGTGACGATCCTGGAACTCGCTGCCGTCATCGAGATCGCGGGCCTCCCCCAAAGCTTTGGCGGCAAAATGATCGATGAGCACGAGCTCATTGCACAGACCATGTGTAACGATGCTGAAGGCCGCGGTCGCACCGACCTGTCCGGTGCCCACAATGACGACTTTGTTACGGTTCATAGTGACCATAGTGCACTCCTTTGCAAGCCATGAACGATGGAAAAACTACGACCCATGACCGGTATATCGGTCATGGGTCGTGAAAAGTTTACAAAATCAATCAGCCGAGGTTGAACTTGGTCATCATGTCGAGGCCGATAATCAGAGCCACCCATACGAGGGCGATGATAACGGTCCAGCGGTTCAGGTTCTTTTCGGCGACGCCGGAGGTGCCGGCATTCTGGGTCAGACCGCCACCGAACATGTCGGACAGACCGCCGCCCTTGCCCTTGTGCATAAGGATGAGCAGGGTCAGCACGAAGCTGAGCAGCACGACGATGACTTGCAGCGTGATCTTAAGAGCGGTCACAGGGTACCTCCGAGTTGAATTTACTGTTGATAAGCATAGCGCACATATCGGAAAACCAGTGTATTACGACCGTGAAGATGTTGTTTTCAGCGCAAGACGGGCGATTTTGGACAATTCCTCGACATCCAAGGCAGCGCCGCCGATGAGGAACCCGTCCACATCAGGCTGGGAGATGAGTTCTGCCGCGTTCTTTGAGGTGACGGAGCCGCCGTACAGAATGCGTACGCTGTCCGACACCTTTTGACCGAACGTGGTCTTCAAATCATCGCGAATCGCGTTGGCTGCGTCCTGAGCGGATTGCGGGGTGGCGACCATGCCGGTGCCGATGGCCCAGACCGGTTCGTAGGCCACGATGAGTTTGGCAGCTTCCTCATCGGAAAGATCACGGGTGACATCGCGCACCTGGCCGACTGCGAAGTCGAGCTCAATGCCCTTACGGCGTTCCTCGTAGCTTTCGCCTACGCACAGTATTGGCTGCATGCCGGCGGCAAGTACGGCACGCACCTGATCGACGATATTGGCATCGTCTTCAGGATGGTATTTACGGCGCTCGGAATGTCCGACAATGACATACGAGCAGCCAAGGTGGGCCAGCATATCGGCGGATACGTCACCGGTAAAGGCGCCTTGCGTGGTCACGGATACCGACTGGGCACCATAGGTGAGGCGGAGCTTGTCGGCTTCGACAAGCACCTGCACGCTGCGCAGCGAGGTGAAGGACGGGAAAAGGGCGACCTCGCAACGCTTGAAGTCGAAATGAGCGTCGCGCAGTAGCCATACCAGCTTCTGTACAAAGTACGTGGCTTCCAGATGATCGAAGTTCATCTTCCAGTTGCCGGCTACCAAAGGAATGCGCTTGGACGCCATGATTTCCCCTCTCATTATCGTTCCTTGGCTCCCCCCAGCGAGGGGAGCCGTCAGCAAAGCTGACTGAGGGGAGCCCGACATCGCCGTAACTCCCCTCAGTCTCGCTACGCGAGCCAGCTCCCCTCGAGGAGGGGAGCCAGAATAAAACTTACTCGAGCACCTTCAGACCCGGGAGCTCCTTGCCCTCGAGGAACTCGAGGGAAGCGCCACCACCGGTGGAGATGTGGGAGAAGCCATCCTCCGGGAAGCCGAGGTTGCGCACGGCGGAAGCGGAGTCACCGCCACCGACGATGGTGAACGCACCGGCTGCGGTGGCGTCGACCAGACCCTGGGCCACGGCCTTGGTGCCGGCGGCGAACTCAGGAACCTCGAACACGCCCATCGGGCCGTTCCACACGACGGTCTTGGAGTCGACGATCTTGTCGTGGAAGAGCTTCTGGGAATCCGGGCCGATGTCCAGACCCATCTTGTCGGACGGAATGGCGTCGGCGGCAACGACCTCCGGGGCAACCGGGGTGTCACCGGCCGGGAAGCCGGCGTTCACGACGACATCGGTCGGCAGCACGAGCTCAACGCCGTTCTTCTCGGCAGTGGCGATGTAGCCCTTGACCTTCTCAAGCTGGTCCTCTTCAAGCAGGGAGGTGCCGACCTCGTAGCCCTTGGCCTTGAGGAAGGTGAACACCATGCCGCCGCCAATGACCAGACGGTCAGCCTTGTCGAGCAGATTCTCGATGACGCCGAGCTTGTCGGAGACCTTGGAACCGCCAAGCACCACGGTGAACGGACGCTCCGGGTTCTCGGTGGCCTTGGACAGGGCCTTGACTTCCTTCTCGACCAGCAGGCCTGCGGCGGCCGTCAGATCGGCGGCAACGTCGTAGTTGGAGCCCTGAGCGCGGTGAACCACGCCGAAGCCGTCGGAGACGAAGGCCTCGCCGAGGGCGGCGATCTTCCTGGCGTAGGCGGCGCGTTCGTCGGCGTCCTTGGAGGTTTCCTCCGGGTTGAAGCGAACGTTCTCGAGCAGCACGACGTCGCCATCGTTCATGGCGGCGACCTTGGCCTGGGCGTCCTCACCGTAGGTGTCCTTGGCCAGCGGCACGTTGGTGCCCAGCAGCTCGCCGAGGCGGGCGGCAACCGGGGCCAGGCTCAGCTCAGGGACGACCTTGCCCTTCGGGCGGCCGAGGTGGGCCATGAGGATGACCTTGGCGCCTTCTTCGCGCAGGGTCTTGATGGTCGGCAGAGCGGCCTTGATTCGACCGTCATCGGTGATGGTGGTGCCGTCCAGCGGAACATTGAAATCAGCGCGAACCAGAACGCGCTTGCCCTTGAGATCTCCAAGGTCCTTGAGTGTCTTCATGAATATCCTTTCCTTGACGAATTTCACGTCAAAGTGGCCAATTTTTGCCACTTTGCATATTACAGGCATTCCAGAACAAAACACCGCATTCGTCTGATGACTGAATGCGGTGTTTCGTAAGTCGTTGCATATGCTGGACGATCTTGACGGTTTGCCTCTTACCGTCCTTCGGCAGCCCGGGCCTTTTCGGTTTTCTCGGCGAGCTGGAGCAGTCGACGGATACGGCCTGCGATTGCATCCTTGGTGATCTGCGGTTCGGCAATCTTGCCGAGCTCCTCGAGGCTCTTGTCCACGTGGTCGATGCGCAGCTGGCCGGCTTGACGAAGATTGTCCGGAATGTTGTCGCCCAGCACCTCGAAGGCATGCTGCACCTTCTCGCTGGCCTCGGCGGCGGCTTTGGCGGACCTGCGCATATTGGCATCATCGAAGTTGGCCAGACGATTGGCCTTGCCGCGGGCTTCGCCGTCGGAACGCTTGCCGGTCCATTCGCGGGCGGAACGGGTGGCACCCATGAGCTTGAGCATGCGCTCGATGGCGTCGGGATCTTTGAGCGTCACGCGTTCGGAACTGCGCAGGGTGCGATGCTTGGCCTGAATGCCGAGACGACGGGCCACGCCGCACAGGGCCATGGCGGCCTCTTCGGTGGGGCAGGCGATTTCCAGGAAGCTTGCTTTACCGGGGTCGGACAGGAAGCCACGGGCCATGAAAGCGCCACGCCATGCGGCCTTAATCTGGGCGATGGAGCCGTTGACCACTTCGGCGGGAAGTCCGCGCACCTGCTGCTTGCGGCGGTCGACCAGACCGGTCTGCAGCGCAAGGGCCACCACGTTGCGGGTGACAAGCACCACATAGGTTTCCACCGGACCATTCGGAGTCTGGCGGGTCAGGTGATTGACCTCTGCCTCATGACCGAATACGTTCTTCAGGGTGTTTTGAAGCCACTCGGCTGCATCCAATGAGGTAAATACGGCTTGAATCACATACGCGTTTTGCACAGGACGCAAACCACCGCCAAAACGAATCATGGCCGCTGCTTGGGCCTTGATCGCGGCAGGCGAGTCACCTTCAAAGGCAGCCAACTCGCTTTTAACATCGTCCAGAAGAGCCAAAGATCCAACCTCCTACAGTCCCGTTCTTCTCAATGCCTTAGGCGCCTCGGCCATCAAGCAGTCGGAAGCCATCGGCTTTCTGTGATACCTAATCTGGTGGACAACCGAACCCGTTTGATATATATTTTGGGCTTTGTTTTCTCGCAGTGTGGTCACTCAGGATGAGCGTCGATGGTGTTGTTCCCGCGCCGAAACGGTGACGTTCAGGCCGTGTGCGCGTAGTCGGCGAGCCAGTTCTTCGCTCATCGCGACCGATCGATGCTGGCCTCCGGTGCAACCTATGGCAATGGTCACAAAGTGCTTGTCTTCCTGGGCATATCCTTCGATGGCCGTTTCAATGGCGCGTTCATAGGAATCAAGGAATTCCTTGGCGCCTTTGCTGGACAGCACATAGTCGGCGACGGGTTTGTCGGCTCCGGTAAGCTCGCGCAGGCTGGGCACCCAGAATGGATTGGGCAGGAACCGGACATCGGCCACGAAATCGGCATCTATAGGCATGCCGTATTTGAATCCGAAGCTGAAGATGTGCACGGCCACGGTGGTGGGCCCGGATCCCAACATTGTCTCGTAGAGCTTGGTGGACAGCTGATGGATGCTCAAGGAACTGGTGTCGATGACCCAATCGGCCCGCTCTTTGAGGTTTTCCAGTAGATGGCGTTCCTCGAGAATGCCATCGATAAGACGGTTGCCGTGCTGCAATGGGTGCGGGCGGCGGACGGATTCGTATCGTTTGATAAGTATGTCGTTGCTGGCATCAAGGAAAAGGATGCGGGTTTTGACACCGAGATCATCCAAGTGGCCGAGCACGGCTGCCAGATCGTCAAAGTAGCTGCGGGAACGTACGTCAATGACTGCGGCGAGCTTGTGAACGCCGCTGTCTGACCCGGAGGTCGTCATCATATCGACAAGAGGAACCAGCAATTTAGGCGGCAGGTTGTCGACTACGTACCAGCCCATATCCTCCACCGAATCGGCGGCACGGGAACGGCCTGCGCCGGACATACCGGTGATGAGCAATACCTCGAATGCGTCGGCCGGATTGGGCTGATTATCCGCAGCGGCGGAATCGGAATGGGTGTCGACCTTATTTTCCGAATCGTGGATGGAAGATGGCTGACTCATCACAATGCCTCCTCGAGCGCGTTGCGCATCGCGATTTCCAGATGATCGTCCTCGGTGGTGGTGCCTTGCAACCGCTTGTCGGCGTCACTGGGCGGATCGTCGTCCCATATGCCGGTCATCAGCAGCACTTGGATAAGTGCCTGATACAGCAGCATTTCCTCGCCGCCAATGGCGCGGCCACCGTGGGCCCGCCATGCTTGCATGAGTTTGGTGGGACGTGGATTGTATACCACGTCCAGCAACAGGCCAGAATACGGTTCCGCGTGCGATGCGCTGTCTGTGTTGATGACATTCGCGATGCCGTTTGCCGCCAAACCGGGAATGGTATTGATGACATAGGTGGCGGTGCGTGCGGCGTTGAGCAGGGCCGACGTGTCGCTCAGTTCGATTTCGTCGTACGGGTTATGCGTGTTGATGAATTTTTCGGCCACGGGCTTCAATCCGGCGTTCTTACCGGGATGCCGTGCGGCGACGGTGATATGGCCGATCTCCGGCATCATGCAGCACGCAGCCAATGCCGAGGTGGCGGTGTTGCCGTTGCCGATGATGAGGGCTGTGCCGGCGCGATCGCCCGCATGATGGTTGCCGAGCTCCCGGTTGATATGGTCGAAGGCGAGTTGGATGCCGATGACATCGGTGTTGTACAGTTTGATGGCCGGCTTTCCGTGAGGCCAGGCCGGATCATCGGTGATGTCATTCCAGTCGAACACCGCGGTGTTGGCCACCCTGAGTTCCTTGGCCCACAGGTTCTCCGGGGTGCCGTACGGCTGGATGGTGCGTTTCAGTGGCATGGTCAGGCTCAGGCCGGCCCAAGTGGAGTCAAGACCTTTGAGGAAAGCATCAAGGTCATCCTCCCCCGCCTCGTGCTTGTCATACAGCCAATCATTGAGATTCAGCGACCGGTAGGCCGCGTTATGCAGTACCGGAGACAGAGAATGCGCAATCGGTTTGCCAAGTACTGCGCAGCGATGGTTGGCCATATCCCCTCCTTGAATATCTTCTTCCATGCTAGCCGACATCTTGTCGTGGTGTTGTCACGCTACGCAATCCGTAATCGAAAATTCATGCCGAGTGGCGGCACCGGCTCCGGGAAGGAGATTATCGCGACTGTGTATGGGAAACTGTCATGGGCTGTTGCCGCACTGGCTCCCCACAGAAGGGGAGCTGTCACGAAGTGACTGAGGGGAGGTCCCGAAGAGAATCAGCTGAGTCTGCCTACTCGTCATGCAACGCGGCATACAACGCCTCGGCCTTGGCGTGGCCAACACCTTTGACCTGCTCGAAGTCCTCGACGCTGGCCACACGCATGGCTTTGACCGAACCGAAATGATTGAGCAGCCGTTTCTGATAGCTCTCTCCAATACCCGGAATCTCATCGAGCGCACTGCGCAGCGCGCCTTTGCGGCGCTGCTGGCGATGGTAGGTGATCGCGAATCGATGCGATTCGTCACGTACGCGCTGCAGCAGGTACATGCCTTCGGACTGGCGTTTGAGGATGATCGGATAGTCATCATCCGGCACCCATACCTCTTCGAGGCGTTTGGCCAAGCCACAGACGGCCACATCATCCACGCCGCAATCCTCGAGAGCCTTGGCCGCGGCCATGACCTGTGGTTTGCCGCCATCGACCACCACGAGATTCGGCTTGTATGCAAAGTGATGACGATTCGTGTTCTGCTGGACCACAGACGAATCGGCAAATGATGAGGCATCGGTAATTGCTGCCGGCGTCGTACTGCTGGTGCCATTTGCATCGGATACGGATTGTTCCTGCTGTTGCTCAGCCTTGGCCGCGCGCTGCTCCGCGTCGATGCTCTCGCCGGAATCCCCGGCGATATTGCCATGCTTGAAACGTCGCGTCAGCGTCTCGTAGAGCGCGGAGAGATCGTCCACTGCTCCTTGCCCGTCCTTGCCGCGAATGGAAAAACGACGGTATTCGGATTTCTTGGCGATGGCGTCCTCGAACACCACCATGGAAGCCACCTGGAAGGCGCCACCCACGGTGTTCGAAATGTCGTAGCATTCGATGCGCAACGGCGCCTGGTTCAGGCCCAGGGCCTTGGCCACGTCGTTCATGGCCTGGGTGCGTGCGCCCATATCGGAGATGCGGCTCATCTTGCTGCGCTGCAACGCCTGGCTGGCGTTCTCGTTGGCGCGATCCATGAGCTGCTTCTTGTCGCCTCGGGAGGCCACGCGAATGGTCACCGTTCCCCCGCGCTGGTCGGTCAGCCAGCTTTCGAGTTCCGCGCGACGGGACGGTTCGATCGGCACGATGATTTCGCGCGGCACAGGCGCAATGGGAGCCAGCAGATCCACGCGGCCGGTGGTTTCCTGACGGGTGTTGCGTTCGCGGGTGGCTTGGGCGCGAGCAATCGCGTCCGTGGCCGTAAGGGTTTGCGTGGAGCCGATGGCTTCGCGACTGGTGGAAATGGTTGCAGCGCCACCCCCAGTCACGCTTCGCGTGCCAGCCCCCGCCAGCGGGAGCACGGCTGCATTTTCGCCCCCGCTAGCAGGGGCTGTCGGCGCAGCCGACTGGGGGTGGTCATTCCCTGCCTCATCCGAATACACCTGCACCAGAAGATCCGCCATCAAGTCAGTATCAGCGATGTCCTCGACCCGTTCGACGCTCCAGTTGCGTTCGCCACGAATCGAACCCGCGCGTACATAGAAAGCGTGCACGGAAGCTTCCAATTCGTCGCTGGCAAAGCCGAACACGTCGGCATCCACGTCCTGATCGAAGACGACGGCGTTCTGCTGCACCACGGTCTCCAACATCTGAATCTGATCGCGCAGACGTGCCGCCTTCTCGAATTCAAGCTCGGCGCTGGCCTCTTTCATGTCGCGGGTCAACTGCGCGATATACGGCCGTCCAAGGCGTCCGGTCATGACGCCAACAAGTTGTTCGCACAGCCGTCGATGTTCGTCCGCTTCAATCTGATTCACGCAGGGAGCCGAGCATTTGCCGATAGAGGCCAGCAGGCAGGGCCGGCCGGTCAGCTGAGCTTTATGAAATACATTCGTGGTGCAGGTACGTACCGGAAAGGTGCGCAGCAGCCGATCGAGGCTGTGCCTCAGCTCCCACACCTTGGCGTATGGGCCGAAGTAACGAGTATCGCGGCGTTTGCGCGACCGCGTGACCCACACGCGGGGAACCCGCTCCCCCGTGCTGACCGCCAGATACGGATAGGTCTTGTCGTCGCGGAACTGCACGTTGAACCGCGGATCGAACTCCTTGATCCACGTGTACTCAAGCGTCAACGATTCCAACTCAGTGGCAACAACCGTCCACTCCAGACTGCGTGCCGTAAGCACCATGGTCTGTGTGCGCGGATGCAGCAGATACAGTGGCTGGAAATAATTGGTAAGCCTATTGCGCAGGTTCTTGGCCTTGCCTACATAAATGACGCGCCCTTCCCCATCGCGCCACTTATACACACCAGGCTTGGCCGGAATGTCCGAAGTCTTAGGCCGAAACAGATCACGAGAATCCCCCAGCAAAGGCGCCCCATTCGCATTCACCTTCGCCGCAGCTGCGCTTTCTTCGGCTCCTGCACTAGAGCTTTCCGGCATCAACGCCGCCGCAGTCTTGCGCCACTCGTCCGGACTATGCCGCTCGATATCGTTCGTCATAATCCTCCTCTCGCAAGTAGCAGCAGATAATTGATTCAGGATTGGGTGGGCTGGGGTGTGCGTTGCTGGACCGTAAAGACTTGGCCTGAGCAGCCCGGAGCGTGTCCAGCGACGCACACCCCAGCCCACCCCAAGGTCAGCCGTAATTGAAAGGCTATAGCATCGGTTTCAGGAACTTGCCGGTCCAGGATTCGTCGCATTCGGCAACCTGCTCAGGAGTGCCCTGCGTAACGATGGTGCCGCCGCCGTCACCGCCTTCCGGACCAAGATCAATCAACCAATCGGCCTCCTTGATCACGTCCAGATTATGTTCGATGACAATAACCGTATTGCCCTTGTCCACTAGGGATTGCAGCACTTTGAGCAGCTTGTTTACATCTTCGAAGTGCAGACCGGTGGTCGGCTCGTCGAGGATGTACACGGTCTTGCCGTCGGAACGGCGTTGCAGTTCGGTGGCGAGTTTGACGCGCTGCGATTCACCGCCGGACAGGGTGGGCGCGGGCTGGCCGAGCCGGATGTATCCGAGGCCGACGTCCACCAAGGTCTTCAGATATCGGGAAATGCCGGTGTAGGCCTTGAAGAAGTTGGCTGCCTCTTCGATGGGCATATCGAGAATATCGGAAACGGTTTTGCCGTTGTACGTGACTTCGAGGGTTTCACGGTTGTATCGTTTGCCGTGGCAGGTCTCGCATTCCACGTAGACGTCCGGCAGGAAGTTCATTTCGATCTTCAGCGTGCCGTCGCCGTGGCAGGCTTCACAGCGGCCTCCCTTGACGTTGAAGCTGAATCGGCCGGGGCCGTAGCCGCGCACCTGTGCTTCGGGGGTTTTGGCGAAGAGTGCACGAATCTTGTCCCACACGCCGGTATAGGTGGCTGGGTTGGAGCGTGGAGTGCGGCCGATCGGGTTCTGATCGACGTGGATCACTTTGCGCACCTGGTCGACGCCTTCGACGCGCGTATGCTTGCCGGGCACGATGCGTGCGCCGTTGAGCTTGTCGGCGAGCACCGGGTAGAGGATCGAGTTGACAAGCGAGGATTTGCCGGAGCCGGAGACACCGGTGACCACGGTGAGCACGCCGAGCGGGAAGCTCACGTCGATGTTCTTGAGGTTGTTCTCACGTGCGCCTACGACCTTGAGCATCTGGGTCTTGCGCACCTTGCGGCGCTTGGCGGGCACGGCGATTTCGCGACGGTGGGCGATGTAGTCGCCGGTGATGGAACGCTTCGCCTCGATGAGATGCTTGGCTGGGCCGGAGTAGATGACTTCGCCGCCGTGTTCGCCGGCTCCGGGGCCGATGTCGACCAGCCAGTCGGCCTGACGGATGGTGTCCTCATCGTGTTCGACCACGATCAGCGTATTGCCAAGGTCGCGCAGCTGGTGCAGGGTTTCGATGAGTCGTTCGTTGTCGCGCTGGTGTAGGCCGATGGAAGGCTCGTCGAGCACGTACATGACGCCGACCAGACCGGAGCCAATCTGCGTGGCGAGTCGGATGCGCTGCGCTTCACCGCCGGACAGGGTGGCTGCCGCGCGTGAAAGGGTCAGGTAGTCGAGTCCGACGTCATTGAGGAAGCCGAGGCGCGCCTTGATCTCTTTCAGGACTTCGCCAGCAATCATCTGTGCCGAGCCTTCGAGCTTGAGCCCGTTGACCCAGGCGAGTTCGCGCACGACGGGCATATCGCACACGTCGAAGATGGATTTGCCATCCACGGTGACCGCGAGCACTTCGGGCTTCAGGCGGCGGCCTTGGCAGACCTGGCAAGGTACCTCGCGCATGTAGGACTCGTAGTATTCGCGCATGGACTGCGAGTCGGTTTCGTCGTGGCGGCGCATCAGCGTGCGCACCACGCCCTCAAAGCCGGTGGAGTATTCGCGCAGGCGACCCCAACGGTTGCGGTAGGAGACGTTGACTTTGAAGTCATGGCCGTAGAGGATGTCGTGCTTGACCTCGGCCGGCAGATCCTTCCACGGGGTCTTCATGGAGAAGCCCATTTCCTTGGCCAGACCTTCAAGGATGTGGCCGTAGTACTGGGAGGTCATCTTGGTGCCGCTCCACGGCTCAATGACACCGTCGGCCAGGGATTTATCCGGGTCGGAGATCACGAGCTCCGGGTCGATTTCGAGTTTGAAGCCGAGACCGGTGCAGGCCGGGCAGGCGCCGTAGGGGGCGTTGAAGGAGAACGTGCGCGGTTCGACCTCATCGAGTTCGAGCACATGACCATTCGGACAGCTGCGGTGTTCGGAGAACGGGCGGCGGCGCGCGGGGCTGCCTTCCTCCTCGTCCACGAAGTCGATGACGATGCTGCCATTGGCGAGCTTCAGCGCGGTTTCCACCGAGTCGGTCAGGCGCTGGCGGATGCCGTCCTTGACCACAAGTCGGTCGACCACCACTTCGATGGTGTGCTTCTTCTGCTTGGTGAGTTGGATGTCGTCGGACAGCTGCTTCATTTCGTCGTCGATGAGCGCGCGGGCATAACCGTCGGAGCGCAGCAGTTCAAGCATATCCACGAACTCGCCTTTACGGCCCTTGACCACAGGAGCGAGAATCTGGAATCGCGTGCGTTCCGGGTAATCGAGCAGGGTGTCGACGATTTGCTGCGGGGTCTGGGAGGCGACCGGCTCGCCGCATTCGGGGCAGTGCGGAATACCGGTGCGGGCGAATAGCAGTCGTAGGTAATCGTAGATTTCGGTGATGGTGCCGACGGTCGAACGCGGGTTGCGGTTGGTGGTCTTCTGATCGATGGAGACGGCTGGGCTCAGGCCTTCGATGAAGTCGACGTCGGGCTTGTCCATTTGGCCTAGGAACTGGCGGGCGTAGGCGGACAGGGATTCGACGTACCGGCGCTGGCCTTCGGCGAACAAGGTGTCGAACGCGAGCGATGATTTGCCGGAACCGGACAGGCCGGTGAACACGACCATGCGGTTGCGCGGAATCGCAAGATCCACGTTCTTCAGGTTGTGCTCTCGTGCGCCCTGAATGGTGATCTTGAGGTCGTTTGGGATGTGCGAGATGTCCGCTACCAGCGAACCGTCATGCTCGACGAGCGGCGCTTTTTTGATTTCGCGGCTCAGGAATGAGTCGCTGGTCATCACCTTTTCCACGATGACTTCGCCGTTCTTGCCCTTGCCGGTTTTCGCGCCCGCTCCGCCAGTTGCGCGCTTTGTGCCAGTCTGCGCTGCCGCCACAATCCCCGCCTTCCGTCTCGCTGTTTTCCACGTGCATCACACCGCACGCATCAAAGCCTGCCCCAAGAATACCCGAACACACGACCAAATTCGAACACATGTTCGATGGGTGTGTCCGGCGCGGCAGATGGCACAAAACGGAACATGGTGGTAGTAGTGGGATAAGCATCAGTACGTATATACGAGGAGAATGCCATGATCAATGAGGAATACAAGGCCATGCTTGGCGGCAAGTCCGTGATTCGCGAGCTGAGCGAGTATGCCACGAGCCGCGGTGCCGAAATCGGCTACCAGAATGTGTTCGATTACAGTCTTGGCAATCCCTCCGTGCCAGCCCCGAAATCCTTCGCCGACGCCATGATTGACCTCTATGAGAACGGCGACCCGGTGGCCATCCACGGCTACTCCCCCTCGCTTGGCATTCCGTCCTTCAAAGAGACGGTCGCTGAGAACCTCAACGAACGTTTCGGCATGGCATACACCGGCAACCACATCTTCCCGACCACGGGCGCGGCGGGCGCGCTGTCCCACGCGATGCGCGCGGTGACCAAGCCAGGCGACGAGATCATCACCTTCGCCCCCTACTTCCCCGAATACCAGCCGTATGTCAAGGGCACCGGCGCCAAGCTGACCATCGTGCCGGCCGACACCGAGAACTTCCAGATCAACTTCGAGGCGTTCGAGGCCGCGCTCAACCCGAACGTGCAGGCCGTGCTCATCAACACCCCGAACAACCCGTCCGGCGCGGTGTATTCGGCGGACACACTCAAGCGCCTGGCCTCGATCCTGACCGCCAAGCAGACCGAATACGGCCACGACATCTTCCTGATCAGCGATGAACCGTACCGTGAGATTCTGTTCGACGGCGGTACCCAGCCCTATCCGGCCAGCTTCTACGCGAACACGCTAACCTGCTACTCCTGGTCGAAGTCACTGAGCCTGCCGGGCGAGCGCATCGGCTACGTGGCCGTTAACCCGGACGCGACCGACGCCGATCTGCTGGTGCCGATGATGGGCCAGATCTCGCGCGGCACCGGCCACAACTGCCCGCCGAGCTCGATTCAGCTGGGCGTGGCCAAGGTCATCGACCAGACCGCCGACCTCAACGTCTACGAGACGAACATGAACCTGCTCTACGATGCGCTGACCGGCATCGGCTTCGACGTGGTGCGCCCCAGCGGTACGTTCTACATCTTCCCCAAGGCGCTCGAGGACGACGCCGTGGCGTTCTGCATGAAAGCCAAAGGATACGACTTGATCCTCGTGCCGTCCGACAGCTTCGGCGTGCCCGGCTACTTCCGCATGGCCTACTGCATCGACACCGAGAAGGTCAAGCGTTCGATCCCCGTGTTCGAGAAGTTCGCCCACGAGGTGTATGGGCTCTGAGGGCTCAGACCGTTAGTTTCTTGAATCGTCCGGTGTCGTGAAGATGCCGGACGATTTTGTTATTCCGCGTGCATCATGGACACGAATGATTGAAGTCACTAATAACTTCGTGAAAAGGTATCGCCTTTGCGTGGAATCATCGTTAGATTGGCGAGAGGAAAATCTGTCAATCATATAAAACGGAAAACATCGTGACCGCGCCGAACACGCCCGCCGAAACCTCCGACCAGCCCAGCAAACCCGCCAACTCCGGCAAACTGGAGGTCTCCGACCTCATCACCATCGGCATATTCGCGGCCCTGTACTTCGTGATGGTGTGCATCGCCACGCTGGTAAGCACCCTGTTACCGGCGGCTTCGGCTCCATCTTCCTGCCTGCCATTGCAGCCCTCATCTCCGGCTGCGTGTACATGCTGCTGGCCGCGCGACTCGGCAAGTTCGGCGGCATCACCGTCATGGGCGTGATCATCGGCCTGTTCCTTTTCATTTCCGGACATTTCGTGCTTTCGTTTATCGCCAGCATCGTATTCCCGGTGGCCGCCGATCTCATCGCCAGCGCCGGCAAATACAAGAGCAAGGCGCTGCTGCTCGTCAGCTATGTGGTGTTCTCCTACGGCCTGACCGGCCCGATTCTGCCCTTGTGGTTCATGAAGGACGCCTACGCGGCGAGCCTTCAGGCGCGTGGCAGGGACGCGGCATACATCGATGGCGTGTTCGACAACATCAACACCGGCACGTTCTTCATCTCCATGATCGCGATTCTGGTATGCGCGATTCTCGGCGGCTGGTTCGGTCAGCGCATGATGAAGAAGCACTTCATCAAGGCCGGTATCGCCTGATGAATTCTGCCCGCCGGTTGGTGCGACTGCATCGTCAATCTTGAAACCGGCCATTTCGATGCCGATGGTTCTAACGTCGGTAACTCCATCAACTCTGCAAACTCCACCAACGTCTCTGAAAGGAACAATCAATGACTTCCGCAACCGCCACGGATTCCACGTCCTTCGACATCACTGACTGGCTTGGCGAATGGGAAAGCTTCGAGCATTACATCGACTCGGGCGACGCCACTATCCAACAGACCTGGGAAGCCGACGAACAGGCGGTGCTTGCCAACCCGAAGATGGCTCTGATGGCCGCACGCGGCATCAAAACCTTCTGGTCAATGGCCTGCTCCACCACCAGCCCGGAAAATATCATTCATATCGGCTACTGGCGTGTGAATGAGCCGGCCGCCGATTCCGATACGAGGTTCCGGTGGCTCTTGGCTGATTATTTTGACAGTCAGCTGTTGCGATTGATTTCGATGTCGGTGACGGTGAGGTTGGCCTCGTTGATCAGGTTGAAGAGGATGACTTCAGCCAGTGGACCGGGCTGCATGAAGGTGTGCTGCTTGTCTTCGGAAACGTAATCGTGGCTGTCGCGGTAGAAGGCGGTGTCGATGCCACCTGGATAGATGGCGACCACTTTGACGCTGGTGCCCTTGTATGCGGCCTGCAGACTCTTGGTGTAGCCCTTCTCGCCCCACTTGGTGGCGCAATACACGCTCTCGTTCGCATTGCCACGCGTGGCGGCAGTACTCATGATCTGGGCGATTTTCACGTCGCGTTCGCCGCAGACCTTGAGGGTTTCCACGGTCCACAGGATCATACCTTTAAGACCCTTGAGGCATTTGTCGACGTCGGCGGCTTCGTAAGCGGTGGGTACTTTGAACGAGGGCTGACCGGCGTTGTTGACAAGCAGGTCGATGTGGCCAAGTGAGGCGATATCCGCCACGGATTCCTTGACGAACGCTTCATCCGTGATGTCGCCGATGTAGGCACGGTAGGAATCAGCGGGCCATTGTGCGGTGAGCTCGGCCTGGCGTTCGGCGTTGAAATCGATGCCGGCTACGAGCCAGCCTTTGTCGATGAGCTGGCTGGCTAGTTCGTAGCCGAGGCCCAAGGCACTACCGGTGACGATGGCGATGCTCTTGCCTGTTGTGGTGGCCATGGCAGGTGACTCCTTTGCTTTTCGTTAGGTCACTCCCCTCAGCGAGGGAGCCAAGATGGGACTATTCTTCGGCAACCAGATCCAAATAACTATCATTCCAGAGGTCTTCGTCGCCGTCAGGCATGAGCAGCACGCGCTCGGGGTTCAAAGCTTCGACGGCACCCTCATCGTGGGTGACGAGCACGATTGCTCCCTCGTACTTGGCGATGGCCTTCAAGATCTCCTCGCGGGAGGCCGGATCAAGGTTGTTGGTGGGCTCGTCGAGTAGCAGCACATTGGCGCGCGAGGTGACCAGCGTGGCCAAGGCCAGACGGGTCTTCTCACCGCCGGATAGCACATGAGCCGGCTTCATCGCGTCATCGCCGGAGAACAGGAACGAGCCGAGAATAGAACGGGCCTGTGTGTTGTCGAGCTCGGGAGCCACGTGTTGCAGGTTCTCTAATACAGTGGCGTTCAGATCCAACGTATCGTGCTCCTGCGCAAAGTAGCCGATTTTGCAGCCGTGACCGTATTCCACAGAACCGGTGTCCGGTTCCTCGATGTGGGCCAGTAGACGCAGCGTAGTGGTCTTACCGGCGCCGTTGTAGCCGAGAATCACCACACGTGAGCCCTTGTCAATAGCCAGATTCACGCCGGCGAACACGATATTGGAACCATACGCCTTGGAAATATCCTTGGCCATAATCGGCGTACGACCGCACGGTGCTGGCTCGGGGAAGCGAATATCCGCCACCTTCTCGGCCTTCTGCGCCTCCGAGGTGTTCTCCAGCAGTTTCTCGGCGCGGCGCATCATGTTCTGCGCGGCCACCGCCTTGGTGGCCTTGGCATGCAGACGAATGCCTTGCTTCATCAAGCGTTCGGCCTTCTTTTCCGCCACTTCACGCTCACGGCGGCGACGCTCCTCATCAACCACGCGCTGGTGCAGATAGGCCTTCCAGCTCAGTGAATACATGTCGATCTGGCCGAGTTGCGCGTCCAGATGCCACACCTTGTTCACCACTTCATCCAGCAATTCCGTGGAGTGGGAGATGACCAGGAAGCCGCCCTCGTACTTCTTCAGGTAGCCGCGCAGCCATTCGATGGAGTCCGCGTCCAAATGGTTAGTGGGCTCGTCGAGAATCAACGTATCAGCGTCGGAGAACAGGATTCGCGCCAGTTCGATACGACGGCGCTGACCGCCGGACAGGGTGCCAAGTTGCTGTTCCATGACCTCCTGCGGTAAGCCAAGCGAAGTCGCCATGGAAATCGCCTCGGACTGTGCCGCATAGCCACCGGCCTTGTCGAAGTCCTGCATGGCCTTGTCGTAACGGTTCATGGCCTTGGTCATCACGTCCGGATCCGGGTCGGTCATTTCCTTCTCGGCCTTGCGGATACGGTTGATGATGGTGGCGATGTCACGCGCGCTCATCATGCGGTCGAGCGCAGTCTGCGTGGGATCGGAAGCGTGCGTGTCCTGAGGCAGGTAGCCAAGCTTGCCGGAAACACGTACTTTGCCGGCGGTCGGCAGCATGTCGCCGGTGATCACACGGGTCAGCGTGGTCTTGCCGGCACCGTTGCGGCCCACCAGACCAATCTTGTCTCCCTTGGCCACATGGAAATTGGTGGGATGGAGCAGGGTGCGCGCGCCGATCTGAATCTCCAGACCCTGTGCCTCGATCGCCATGCTTCACCTGCTGCTTTCCGTATAGAGTCCTGTTAAACCAACAGACCATAGTAACGGAAGCCATGAAGAAGGTGGACGACAGCATGAATGTTCATGTTTGCTATCGGCGTGACTCGGCAAACGGGCTAAAATCAATGGTGTTCGTTCGTAAGCACCGCAAAGGGGTCTGCCATGGAATACGCCGATGACGTCGATCGCCGTGAACTGTTATTGCATAGTGCCTATGACTCCGGCACGGTGCGGGATATGGAACGTCCGCTGCTGGATAAGGGCGTGCCGCTGATGCGCATGGCCGCACAGGCCACAGCCCATATTGCCGCCGGCATGCTGGATGACGAGGATCTGGCGCTCGAGGATACTTCCATCGTGCTGCTTGCCGGGGCCGGCGACAATGGCGGCGATGGGCTGTTCGCCGCCGCCGCTCTGGCACAGGAGGGTGCCAAGGTTACTGCAATAGCCGTGGGCCAGTCGTTGCATGAGGCCGGATTCGCCGCATTCGTTCGCGCTGGCGGCAAAGTCTTGGTACTTGATCCAGCCGCCGAAATTCCCGGCTGTTCGTCCGGCTTCTCCGCTGGTGAGGCGGGTGAACGCCTGCAAACCGCGGTGTCTGTGGCTCAGCGGTCGCATCTCATTATCGATGCGATGACCGGCATCGGCATCGAAGGCGCATTGCGTGGAATCCCCGCAGCGTTGGCTTCCGCCTTAGGTCTTGACGGTGAGGTCCCTGATGAGCCGGCTCTTCCCAACCGCGAATCGTCCGGTGACTTTCCGCTGGTGCTCGCGGTGGATACGCCGTCCGGCATCGGGGTCAACGACGGTTCGGTGCCCGGCCCGTACATTCCGGCTACGGTCACGGCGACGTTTGGTGCGATGAAACCGTGCGCCGTGCTGCCTCCCGCAACGTTCTCGTGTGGTCGTATCGAGTTGGTCGATTTTGGATTCGATATTGACGAGCGTGAACCTGCGGTCGAAGTCGTGAACAACACCTTTGCCGCCGACTCGATTCGTCTTCCTCGTTTTGAGGATGGCAAGTATTCACGCGGCGTGGTCGGATTGGTCACTGGTTCTCAGTCCTATCCGGGTGCCGCGGTGCTGACGTCCCGTGCGGCCGCACGCGCGAATACCGGCATGGTCCGCTATCTCGGACCGGAACGTGCCCAGAATATGGTGCTTGCCGCGCTGCCGGAAGCCGTGATCGGCAAGGGACATGTACAGTCCTGGGTCGTCGGCTCCGGTGTACCGGATGCCGATGCCGATGGTGCCGGCACGGATATGCAACGCGAAACCATAGCGGCCTTGCTCAAGCATTATGATGCGTCTGCTGAAGACGATGCCGGCAATGCTTATGACATGCCACCAATCGTGGTGGATGCCGGCGCACTTGACTTGTTGCCCGAACGTGTGCCAGGGCAGGTAGTGATTACGCCTCACGCCGGCGAGATGGCCAAGTTGCTGAATCGGCTGGAAGTGCGGCAGGATGCGGCCGAACATGCTGAGCCGCGTGAACCTTACACCGTTGACGATGTGCAGATTCATCTGTTGGCTTGTGCTCTGCGTGCGCATGAGCTGACCGGTGCGACCGTGCTGCTGAAGGGCGCGGTGACCATTGTGGTGGACGAGGATCATGTCTATGTTTCTGGCAGCGCGCCGGCATGGCTGGCCACCGCTGGTGCCGGTGATGTGCTGGCAGGTCTTACCGGTGCCTTGCTTGCCCAGCAGGATGCGTTGATTACCACAGCGGAGACCGTCGCCTCCGCGGCCTATCTGCATGGCATGGCCGCCGCAATCGCTTCGGAATCCGAGCAGCAGGGCTGGCAGGAACCGGAACTGGTGGGCCAGGAACATCATCAGCGCTTCATGACGCTCGGACACCCGATTGTAGCCGGTGACGTGATTCGCGCGATTCCCGAAGCCATCGCCGACGTAATTGCGTAGTTCTCGGCCTCGCCGAATAATATGACCTCCCTCTGATGAGGGAGGTGGATCGGCGAAGCCAAGACGGAGGGAGAGAAAAGCCTGGCAAAGGTTGAGCCAAGAATTAAACTCCATGTACCCCAATTTGGGCAATCAACCCGTACACTAATTACAGGAACCACTGAAGATAGCCCACAAACCAAGGAGCATCATGGCCAACTCCCCCATCACCGATGTGATTTTCGACTTCTGCGGCGTGCTGCTGGACTGGAATACCCGCGCATGCCTCGAAGGTAAGTTTCCCGACGACGTGGTGAACCGTATTTGTGCCAACGATGATCCATGTGGCTTTTTCCATTACGAGGATCGCATGGATGCCGGCGAGGATCTGGCCGATATCCTGCCCGACGTCCGTCGTGAACAAGGCGATGAGCTTGCCGCGATCTTTGAATATTACATCGCGCACTATGATGACGCGCTACCCTGCACGCTGCCGGGCATGGTCGAGTTGCTCGAAGATCTCAAGGCCCATGGCTACGGCGTGTGGGGGCTGACCAACTGGTCTCACGAGACGTTCCATCTGGCATTCGAAAAATTCCCGCGTCTCGAGGAACTGCTGCAGGGCACGGTGGTCTCCGGCGTGGAGAAAATGCACAAGCCCAACGCCGACATCTACGAGCTGGCTTTGAACCACTTTGGCTTGACCGCCGGCAACTGCGTGTTCTTCGATGACACCGCCAAGAACATCGTCGGAGCCAACGAAGTCGGCATCCACGGACTTCTCTTCGAAAACGCGCTGCAGGCACGCGAATCCCTCGCCCAGCTCGGAGTACGGCTATAAACCCTTCTCCCGACTATCCCTCAGGCTATAAATAGACCTTATGACACTGCTGCAGCTGAAATACATCGTCAAAATCGTCGAATGCGGCTCGATGAACGAGGCATCCCACGCTCTGTACGTCTCCCAGCCGGCCCTGAGCTCGTCGGTCAAGGAACTGGAGAACGAGCTGGGCATCGAGATTTTCACCCGCTCCTCGCAGGGCATCGCCCTGACCGTGGACGGCGCGGAATTCCTGACCTACGCCCGTCAGGTGCTTGATCAGGCCGATCTGCTCGAAGAGCGTTACAAGCACGCCAAGCCGCGCAAGCAGCTGTGTCAGGTCTCCACCCAGCACTACATGTTCGCCGTCGAAGCGTTCGTGGAGATGATCAACTCCATCAAGTCCGACGAATACGAGTTCACCATCCGCGAGACCCGTACGCGCGACATCATCAACCAGGTCGCCAACATGCAGTCCGAAATCGGCATCATCTACCTGTCCGATTTCAACAAGGATGTGATCGGCAAGCTCCTGCGCGAGAAGCACCTCGAATTCCATCCACTCTTCCGTGCGCCGCTGCACGTGTTCATCTCGCGCAACAACCCACTGGCCTCCAAGAAGGTCATCACCATGGAGGACCTCAAGCCATACCCGTTCATCCAGTACGAGCAGGGCGAGGAAGGCTCGTTCTACTTCTATGAGGAAGCGGTCTGGCCGGAGTACTCCCCCAAGCAAATCAACGTGACCGACCGCGCCACGATCCTGAACTTCATCATCGGCCTCAACGGCTACACAGTGTGCACCGGCATCGACAACGGCGACCTCAACAACGAGAAGATCGTCACCGTGCCGCTCGACACCGATGAGACGATGCTGGTCGGCTGGATCACCAACGAGCGCTCCAAGCTCTCCAAGGCCGCCGAAACCTACCTCACCAAGCTCAAGTCCGTAGTCGCCGATCACGGCTACAAACTCATTGATTAGGAGTAAGTAAAACAGGCATGGTCAGCAGTGAGATACACTGCGATTAAGCCAACCCCGCTGGGGGAAATGGAAGTAAGAGCCGGACGCCCTGAGTATCTCAGGGGCCGGCTCTTGCGCTATTGAGACTGACTGGCAAAACCAGTTTGATGGCCTCCGACTACTTGGCCGAGATTACCGACGTGGCGGCTGTCGCGGCGAAGCCTTTGAGCACTTCGATCATCACGTCGCGATCTTCGACATCAATGTTGCGGGCCGCGGCGAGCATAACCGGCAATGACTGTGTCAAATGCGAAGTGAGGTCGCCGAATGTGGCGTATCCGCCGGCCTCGAAGATCGCGAACAGGTTTTCGATGAACTTGCGGCGATGCTCGTCGTCGTATTTTGCCATCCATCCGTTGATCGTGCGTGCCAGGTATTGCGCGCTACTTGTCAGTCCATCAGCCTGTACGAATTGGCCATGATCGACTTGCCAGTGCAATGCGAAATGCTGCATGATGCTGGCTCCATCGCTGCTGACCACCGTATAGCCGTCTTCCACATGCTCACGAGTCTCAAACAGCATGCCGATAATCGACGAGCCCGGTACCGATTTATGGATCTTCGACGCAATGCGTACGTACCCGTCTTCATCGAAGAACGCCTCATCGAATCCAGGTCCATCGTGCGAATATACGACCGCGATACGTTCCTGAATCTCGCTAGGCACATTGGCCGCCGCATACACCGCCAGATTGCCGCCTTTGGAATGGCCGCCGACCATAATCGGCCCGGCCCAATGGCCAGCCAGCTCGGTCAGATAACACGCGGCGGCCTCCTGCGAGGCGACCGGGCGGCGGAACGCCATCATGAAGTCCTCTTTCCACCCGACGATCGAGCTGTCGGTACCGCGAAAAGCCACATAGAGCGTGCCGTTACCCAGTTCGAACACGCAGGCCGAGAACTGCTTGGTGGTTTCGGCATCGAATTCGTCCACGTATGCGCCTACGCGTAGGTTCCTCCAACGTGGGCTCTCGCTCATCGCACGTAACAGATCGACGTTCATCGAAGGCGACCACACCTTGCCGAACATGTCGTCATAGCATTCGGCACGCAGCAAATCGTGAATCGGAACCGTGGCAATCACGCCGTCAGTGGTCTCTGCATTCTCGTGATAGCGCGGCACGTTATCCGGCATGCGCGCATAGGCCAACTGGGACAAAGCGAGGCTGTCCGCCTCGGTGAACGGCAGTTCGGCGAAAGTGTCGAAATGTTGCCGAATATCGTCGGTGATGTTCCCCATAGCGGCCTTCCTTGTTCGAATGCAACGAACCTACGGTAATTCTACGCCGCGCGGGTTTTCATCACAGGCGAGTCGGTCCCAGAGTTTAGAACCCTATCTCGCTTTCAAGGGGCTGATTTGGCCTTCTGGAGACATTTATCTCCGTTTCAAGGGGCTGTTCATCCGTCATATCCCGAGTATAAGCGGCATCACACCAACGTCATTCCGCCATTTTCATGCTACTTCTACTTGGGCATCAGCCCCTCGAAACGGAAGTAGACCTCTGGAAACCACGACATCAGCCCCTCGAAACGGAGATATCATCAATTTAGGCCCAGATTGCCTGTTACAGCATCGGGTAATACTTGCCGTGATCGATTTTGGCGGCGATATCACGTAATTCGGCAGCATCTCGGCGGTCTTCTTCATTACCTTGCGACAACTTGTTCGCTTTGCTGTCCAGATGATGCTCGATACCGAAGTAACTGCATATCCCCACGAGCGCAAACAGCCCTATACCAACTAACCAGTTCATAGCATGCTCCTTGCCAAAGCTTTTGCCTTAATATGGTGCTGCTGTTCATGAATCGTAATAAAAAAAGCGGGATCGCAAGCCCGCTTTTGGTTTTAGATTGAAGACGATCAGGCGCCGTATTCTTCGAGGTAGGCGGCGGCGCGCTGCTGGATGTCGTGGCTGAGCAGCGGGGTGCTGTCGGCGTTCTTCATCTTGGCAGCGGCGTCGAAGATCTCACGTACGTTGGCGATGGCAAGCACCGGGAAACCGAACTCGGCTTCCACGGCCTTGACGGCGGACAAGTCGGAGTCCTTGGTCTTCTCCATGCGATCCACGGAAAGTACCAGACCCACGACTTCCACGTTCGCCTCGGCCTTGAGCTTGGGGATGACTTCGCGCACGGCGGTGCCGGCGGTCATCACGTCGTCCACGAGCAGTACCTTCATGCCGTCGGTCAGCGGGGTGCCGACCATCCAGCCGCCGTCGCCGTGGTCCTTCTTCTCCTTGCGGTCGAACGTGTAGCCGACGGTCATGTTGTGGCCGGCGGTCAGTGCGATCGCAGTGGATACAGCCAGCGGAATGCCCTTGTAGGCGGGGCCGAACACGGTGTCGATGTTGCGGGGAATCGTGTTGTGCACGATGGCCTGGCTGATCTTCTCAGCGTAGAACGCGCCGAGCGTGGCGATCTTCTTGCCGTCGTCGAACGCGCCGGCGTTGATGAAGTACGGGCTCTTACGGCCGGACTTCAGTGTGAAGTCGCCAAACTTCAACGCATTGGATTCCAACAGGAATTCCGTGAAACGATGTGCGAGTGTTTCTGCCATGATTTACCTCCAAGTCTGTCCTGCGGCCAGTTTAGCAGCGAGTTCGGGACGGCTGTCCAGCAGGTCGTCCAGTTCGCGGGCGACGCGCAGTGGGGCTACCGGGTCGAAGAGCGCGGCCGCGCCCACTTCGACGGCGTTCGCGCCGGCGTACAGGTATTCGAGCGCCTTTTCGCCGCTGTCGATGCCGCCGAGTCCGATGATCGGAATGTCCGGCAGCACGGTGCGTGTGTGGTATACGGCGGCCAGGCCGATCGGCAATACGGCCGGACCGGATACGCCGCCGGTGACGTTGGCGATGATCGGCTCGCCGTTACGAATGTTGATACGCATGCCTTTGAGCGTGTTGATCATGCTCAGGGCGTCGGCGCCATGTTCCACGGCCGCACGGGCCGGCACGGTGATGTCGGTGACGTTCGGCGTAAGTTTGACGATCATCGGCTTGTCGGTCAATGGGCGCAGACGGTCCATCAGATTGGCGAGGGCCACCGGGTCGGCGCCTACGCTCATGCCACCGGCGGAGACGTTCGGGCAGCTGACGTTGATTTCCAGCATGTCCGCGTCGGAGTCGGCGAGCTTTTCCACCACTTCGGCATAGTCGTCGTCACAATGTCCGGCGACGTTGGAGATGACGAATGCGCCCGCGGCCTTGAGCTTGGGCAGGTCTTCGGCCAAATAGTGGTCGACGCCGGGATTCTGCAGGCCCACGGCGTTGATGTTCGCGGCCGGCGATTCAGCGGCGCGCGGCGAGGGGTTGCCTTCCCACGGCACGGGCGATGCACCCTTGGTGCATACGGCGCCGAGCTGGCTGACATCGTAGAACCAGCGGACGGCGGCGTACTGGAATGTGCCGGAGGCGGTGCCGACCGGGTTCTTCCATTCCAGACCGGCCACCTTAGTGTGGTGCTTCCACACGTGGGGTTCGTACAGGTTGATGTGGTTGTCGTTGCCCTGCGCGGACTGGTTGTTTGCGCTCATCGTCACTCCCCCCATCCGAGCTGTTCGCGGGTGAATACCGGGCCGTCGGAGCAGACTTTGAGTCGGCCGTCCACGGTGTCGATGGTGCACAGCACGCAGGTGCCGTAGCCGCAGCCCATGCGCTGTTCCATGCTCAGCTGCGCGGGGATGTCGCGTTCGGCGGCCCATGCGGCCACGGCTTTCATCATCGGCAGCGGTCCACAGGACAGGATGATCGGTTTGCGATCGTAGGCTTTCAAATCGTCGTCCTGTTCGAGCTTGTTGAGCAGGTCGACTACGTTGCCTTCGGCGTCATCGATGCTCCACGACCAGTCCGCGTACCGGGAAACGTATTCCTCGGCGAAGTGGTCATTGCGATAGCCGAAGACGGCGGTGGCGAAGGAGGCGTCGTGCTCGGAGAGCCTCTGCGCGGCGTAGATCAGTGGTGGTACGCCAAGACCGCCGCCGACGAGGATGTAGTTGGCGTCTTCCTTGAGGTTGAAGCCGCGGCCGAGCGGGCCGAGCACGTCCACGGTGTCGCCGGCCTGCAGCTGTGCCAGCTGTTCGGTGCCGTGACCCACTACGGCGAAGATCACGCTAACCTCATCACCGTTGACCTCGCTGACACCGAACGGACGCGGCATGAGCATGAAGTCGTCGTGCGTGAACAGGTTGACGAACTGGGCGGGCTTGGCGTGGGAGACGATGAACGGGTCGCGGAACGTCAATCGCATCACGCGGTCGGTCAGTTCCGCAACCTGTGTGATTTCAACGTTGTGACGCGGCGGGAAGAATCCGGCCGCAGTCGCCTCCGCAACCACATCATGAGTGGGGGTGAAAGTTGTCATGTTGTTCCTATTCAGCATCTGCATTGCTCCCGCTGGCGGGAGCTGGCTCGAGAAGCGAGACTGAGGGTGGTTTTCTATGACCACGACTGGCCACCCCCAGTCGGCTTTGCCGACAGCCCCCGCCAGCGGGGGCGGGAGTACACTCGTCTACTTACCGGTATACGGCAACCCGCAGATTATCGCGCATGTCGAGTGCCGCCTGGCGTGCGCTGTCCGCCACCAAGCCAAGCGCCTCGTCGGCGGTCATGGATTCGGAGTATTTGCCGTTCTTCTTCCACGCGCCGATGATGCCGCGCGACGAGTTGACGATGGCGCCGCTGCCCTGCTCATCGAACATGCCGGCCACATCCGCGGCAGTACCGCCTTGAGCGCCGTAGCCCGGCACGAGGAAGAACGTGTGCGGCATGCGCGCGCGCAGTGCCTTGCCTTCTTCCGGATGTGTGGCGCCGACCACCGCGCCCACACGGGAGTAGCCGTGGTCGCCAATGGTCTCGGCACCCCAGCCTTCCACCAGATCGGCCACATGTTCGTAGACTTTCGTGCCGTCGGCCAGATCAAGCATCTGCAGTTCGCTGGAGGACGGGTTGGAGGTGCGCACGAGCACGAAGATGTCCTTGTCCGCTTCGGTGGCGGCCTCGACGAACGGGGTGATGCCGTCGGTGCCGAGATACGGGTTGACGGTCACCGCGTCCTCATGCCACGGGTCGAAATCGCCCACGCCGTTCAGGTGATGGGCGTAGGCGGCCGCGGTGGAGCCGATGTCGCCACGCTTGATGTCGCCGAGTACGTAGAGGCCTTGCTGGGTCGCATATTCGCAGGTCATTGTGTAGATGTCCACGCCGGCCGGGCCAAGCGCCTCATACATGGCGATCTGTGGTTTGACGGCGGGCACGATATCGGCGATGGCGTCGATAATCGTGCGGTTGTATTCGAAGTAGGCGACGGCCAGCTGAGCGGATTCGAGCTCTTCCGGAGATTCCACGGAATCGCGTACCTCGTCGGCAAAGCTCGCCACGACCTGCGGCGGCACCAACGCCTCGGTGGGATCAAGGCCCACGACGCTGGGGTTCTGGGTGTTGTCGATAGCTTCGATTAGGCGATCCATGCTGCTCCTTGTGTTGTCTACAAACGGCTGAACATCAGCTTGGAGCCGATGATTGTGGCGAGGGGACGTCCGGTGACCTGCCAGCCGCCGAAGGGGGTGTTACGAGCCTTGGAGTGGAACTGCTCGGGATCCACGGTCCATTCCAAGGCGGTGTCAAGAACCACGAGGTCGACCGCATCGGCATCGTCCACATGACTGAAATCAAGCAGCCGGTTGACGCCTTCACGCTGCGAAGCCCCGGATTCGGCGGCGTCGGCCACCTGCTCCCCCGCAATCACACCATCCGGGTCTTCACCGGTAGGCGCGGGTTCCGCATAGTCTTCGACCAGCGCAGCCACATCGGTCGGTGCATGACCCATGAGTTCGGCCGGCCCCACGGACATGAGCTCAATCAAACGCTCATCAGAGATGAAGCCGCTGTCCACCAGCACCTTGTGGCACACGCCGTACGCGCATTCAAGGCCGATGATGCCATTGGGCGCTTCAAGGAATCCGAGTTCCTTCTCTTCCAACGTATGCGGCGCATGATCGGTGGCCAGCAGGTCAACCGTGCCGTCCGCGATGGCCGCGATGGTGGCCTTGCGATCCGCTTCAGAGCGCAGCGGCGGGTTCATCTTGGCCAATGTGCCGTACTTGAGCAACGCCTCATCGCTCAATGCCAGATAATGCGGCGCGGTTTCGCAAGTGATCGGCAGTCCTTCAGCCTTGGCCTTACGAATAGCTTCAAACGAAATCGCGGTGCTCACATGCTGGAAGTGCACGTGGACACCGGTGCGGCGGGCCGCTTCGATGTCACGAGCCACGATCTTGAGTTCGGTGTCTTCCGGAATGCCGGGTACGCCAAGTTCGCGGGAAACCGGTCCCTCGTTGACGGCACCCGTATCGTGATGCTCGCAATGTTCAATCAGATACAGATCGGAAGTCTTGACGTTCTCCAGCACCTGATCCAGAATCTCCGGGGGCACGGCGGAACCGTCATCGCTTACTGCGGTGACAGGGTGGGCCAGCATGGCTGGTGTCTTGGCGTCGTCCTCAAAGCCGGGCACATACTTCAGCCAATCGGCAACATCGCTTGCCTCGTGACCGGCACGATCCTTGGACGCGCACACGCACAGGTCGTAACGGACCGGCAGCTTCACATTATGCGCGGCATCGTACTGCTGCAGGAAGTCGATGACGTTGTCGAAGCCGGCGTCCAGAACTTCCTTCGCGCCGGGAGCGGAAGCATCGGTAACGGTCTGGCCGTCCAATGCCGGCAACGTGTTCGGCATGATGAGTACGTTCGTGTATCCGCCGGACGCCGACGCACGGCAACCGGAGACCATCGATTCCTTGTATGTCTGGCCGGGATCTCGGAAGTGGACGTGTGGATCCTCGAATCCGGGAGCCAAGGTCAGGCCGGTGGCATCGATGTCGGCGCCATCAGCCACGGCAGTGGTGTCGGCGAAGTAGGCGGCAGCGGTCCCGGGCACCACGAGGTCGATGATTTCTCCGGTGTTCCAGACCTTGATGTTGCGTAGGGTTATGCTCACAGTTTGGCTTCCTCGTCGCAGTAGTCGCAGCGGTATTCGAGCCGTTCGGAGTGCACGAGGTGGAACATCTGCTTGATGCCAGGCTCGGTGGTGGTCACGCAGCGCGGGTTCACACAGGAGATCACTCCCACGATATGTTCGGGCAGGTTCGGCTGTTTCTTTTCGACGATCTTGCCGCCGCGCACCACATCCACGGTGGCCTGACGGGCCACGAAGCCGAGCACGTCGAGGTCGATGTCTTTGTCATCTTCGATCTTGATGATGTCCTTGGAACCGTAGCGCTTGGAGTCGGCGTTCATGATGAGTGCCAGCTTGGTTTTGGATGGGTCGATCTTCAGATAGTCGAGAACCTTGAGCGAGGTGCCGGCCGGCACGTGATCGATGATGATACCGTTCTGGATGCTGGTGACTTCCATCAGGCCTGAACCTCCTTGGGGTTGAGCGGCTCGTATCCGGGCAGTTCGTCGCCCACCACGGTGCTTTCGAGGGCCATGCGCACGAGCATGCCGTTCTTGACCTGCTCGAAGTATGCGGCGCGCGGATCAGCGTCCACGTCCACGGCGATTTCGTTGACGCGCGGCAGCGGGTGAAGCACGGCCATGGACGGCTTGGCGAGCTGCAGCTTCTCTTCGTCGAGAATGTAGGTATCGCGCAGACGCAGGTAGTCGTCTTCGTTGAAGAAGCGTTCCTTTTGCACGCGGGTCATGTACAGCACGTCGAGGTCGCCGATCACGGAGGCCAGGTCACGCACTTCCACATAGGAACAGCTTGGCGTAGCGTTGATGCGGTCGATCACATACTGCGGAGTCTTGAGCTCGTCCGGGCTGATGAGCACGAAGCGCACGTTACCGAAGCGGCACAGGGTCTCAATCAGGGAGTGCACGGTACGGCCGAAGGTCAGGTCGCCGCACAGACCCACGGTCAGGTCGGTGATGCGGCCAAAGCGCGACTGTAGCGTGGCCAGGTCGGCCAGCGTCTGGGTGGGGTGCATATGACCGCCGTCGCCGGCGTTGATCACCGGCACGGAGGCGGCGCGGGAGGCCACCAAAGCGGCGCCTTCCTTCGGATGGCGGATGGCCACCACGTCCACATAGTTGGACACGGTCTTCAAGGTGTCGGCAATGGACTCACCCTTGGTCACAGAGGCCAGCTGCGCGCCGGCGAAGCCGATGACCTTGCCGCCGAGACGCAGCATTGCGGTCTCGAAGCTCAAACGGGTGCGGGTGGAGGGCTCATAGAACAATGTGGCGAGCACGCGTCCGTCACAAGCGTGAGCCACTTCCTTACGATGGCCGTCAATATATGCGGCCTTATGCAGAATATCGAGGATCTGGTTTGTTGACAGGCCGTCCAGCGTCACAACGCTTTTGCCGACCATGGGTGTTTCTTCAGACAAGGCTCACCTTTTCGCTCGTGGTTTCAGGTGGCCACTCTTGTGTGACCTAATTTAACTTACGCCATTTTTCGGACAGCCGCGTTCACGGAGTGTTCACCCTTGGGAACAATGAATTACTGAATTTGCGTGGTGAAGCATGCAGAAAAAACTATTCATTAGGTCGATTTGCCGTTCATTAGGTCGGTTACTTCTGTAGAGCGGTGTTGGAATGGCGCCATTCCAACACCGTATGAAGTGAAACACTGACCTAATGAACGGCAAATCGACCTAATGAATATGAAGCTTGTGGCGTTCACCGCTGTGCAAGGCGTCGATTATGCTCCAATCGCGGTGCCAGCACATGCATACGCGTACCGCCGCTCTGGGCATCTTCGTCAACCTGACCGTAGAACAGCCTCTGGCAGACGTCACGGCACTTGCGCATCACGGCCAAAAGGTCGTTCTCGAAATGCTGGCCGCGGTGGGCGCCGTAGCCGAGGTAGACGGCGATGCCGCCCAGCGAATAGATGTCATCAGGCAGAATATCGGCCTGGTTGGCGCGCCCGCTCCACAGATAGTTGCCGTTGCGGGCCGCGGTGCACAACGTCCATGCCTTGCGCAGCTGAATCGCGTCGATAGCGCTGATGAGCTTCTTGGCTTCCAGCACGTCCAATGCCTCCAACGTGCCGTTGACGCGCAGATCTTTGATATCGCCGGCGTGCTGGAGCTGCATGAGCTGCACGGTCCATTCCACGTCAGACAAGCCGCCCTTGCCGAGCTTCAGATGACGTTCTCGACGCACGCCGCGCGGCAGACGCTCGGCCTCCATACGGGCCTTGAGCTTGCGGATGTTCTGCAATTCGGCCTCGGTCAGCTCCGTGGTCGGGTAGCGCAGCGGGTCGGCGATGTTGATCAGGAAGTCTCGCGCCAGTTCGGCGTCGCCGGCTGCGTACCGGGCGCGCAGCAGTGCCTGGCGCTCCCAGGTCGAGGCCCAGGATTCGTAGTATTCCTCGCAGGAGGCGTAGGAGCGCACGAGCGAACCGTTCTTGCCTTCCGGGCGCAGGTCCAGGTCGAGTTCGATCTTGGGCTCCAGCGTCGTCGGGCCTTGCAGAATGTTGCGCAGGTCTTCCACGACCTTTTTGGCGAAAGCGTTGGCTTGGCCGTCGTCGGCGTCGTCTGCCGGACGGTAGATGAGGATGGCATCCGCATCGGAGCTGAAGTTCACTTCGCGCCCGCCGTAACGACCCATGGCGATGACGGTGATGCCGGCCGGCGCGGTTTCGACGCCGAACGCGGCGATCTGGTGGCGCACGGCCCAGGTCAGGGAGGCGTCGATGATCGCGTCGTACACGTCGGTCATGGCTTTGAGGCTGTCGGAATCGCTGATTACTCCGCTCATCCAGGACAGGCCGATGCGTTCGATTTCGTGGCGGCGCATGGCGCGCATGGAGGTGGCAAACTCGTTGATGTTCGAGCCGAAGCGTTCCAGCGCCGAACCGGTCTGCACGTCTAAGGCCCCGCGCGTGCGGGCCTGCAGATTGTCGTCGTCGCCAAGCCAACTGATCGATTCGACCGACTTGTTGAGCGCGTCGCCCAGGAATCGCGAGTTGGACAGGATGTGGCACAGGCGCTGGGCGGCGGAGGTGGAGTCGCGCAGGAAGCCGAGGTAGCCGGATTCGGTGCCGAAGTTCTCCTCCAGTTTGCGCCAGTTGAGCAGGCCCATGTCCGGGTTCTGGCCCTCGCCCAACCACTGCAAGACGGCGGGCAGGATGATGCGGTTGATTTTGGCCGCGCGCCCCACGCCGGCGGTGAGCGCCTGCACGTGGCGGATGGCGGCGTCCGGGTCGCCGAAGCCGATGGATTCGAATCGCTCCTGTGCTGCCTCGACGCTCAGGACGATCTGGTCGTTCTCCATCTGGGCGTTGACCGGCAGCATCGGGCGATAGTAGATGTCGAGGTGCAAGTGGCGCACTTCGCGGCGGGTGTCGTCATACTTGTCGACGAGTTCTTCCGGGTGCAGGCCGAATGCGCGGGCGAGTCGGCGCAGCTCCTGGTTCTGGTTGAACTCGTCCACGTCGATGTCGCGCTTCTTTTCGAGGCCTCCGACCGAGGCCCGGCCGAGGTCCGGGAACAGGTGCGTGCGCTTCAGGGACCAGATCTGCTGGCGATGTTCCATCACGCGCTCGAAGCGGTAGTCCTGGGACATGCGCATGGCCTGTTTGCGCGAGACATAGCCGCCTTCGGACAGGCGCTGCAGCGAGTCGAGCGTGTTGCTGGTGCGCAGCGATTCGTCGGTGCGGCCGTGTACGAGCTGGAGCATCTGCACAGTGAATTCCACATCGCGCAGGCCGCCGCGGCCGAGCTTAATCTCGCGGTCCTTCAGGGGTGCGGGAATCAAATCCTCCACGCGCTTGCGCATTTTCTGGCAGTCGTAGACGAAGTTCTTGCGCTTGGACGCGCTCCACACGAACGGCCGGGTCATGTCCATATAGGCCTGGCCGAGGTCGGGGTCGCCGGCCACCGGGCGGGCCTTGAGCAGCGCTTGGAACTCCCAGTTCTCGGCCCACTGCTCGTAATAGTTCTTGTGCGAGGAGAGCACGCGCACCAGCGCGCCGTCCTTGCCTTCCGGGCGCAGGCCGCCGTCGATCTGCCACAGCGGCTGCTCGGCCACGCCCATGATGGCGGACTGGCAGACGCGCTGCAGCATGGTGCCCATCTTGGTGCCCACGCGAATCAGCGTCTGATGGTCCACGTCCTTGTCGACCGGTTCGACCACGTAGATGAGGTCCACGTCGGAAACGTAGTTCAGTTCCTGTGCGCCGAGTTTGCCCATGCCGATGATGGTGAAGCGCACATGCTCGCTGCCCTTGGTTTCGTGACGGGCGATGGCCAGCGCGCCTTCGAGCGCCGCGTCCGCGAGGTCGGACAGTTCGCGGCTGATGGTCGGTTGGATGGAGGTCGGGTCGTCCGCCACGGCATCCTGGGCGATGATGGCGGCCAGTTGGTTCCGGTAGCTGGAACGCAAGGCCGTGGCCGCTTCGGCCAGATCCTTGGAGGCGACGGGCATGGCCGGTTCGTCCGGGTCCGCGCCGACCGCCTTGAGCAGACGTGCACGGCGTTGCGCGTGATTGAACAGATGGCTGTTGCAGTTGTCGACTGCTGCGGCCTCCACAAGCTGCGGCTTAAAGCGCATGAACTTGCCCATCGCGTCGGAAACGCCGAGCACCGTGACCAGACGCTTCAGGGCGTTGTTGTCGGGGATGACGTGTTTCAGATCGCGCTGGCTGGATTGCATCGCGTTGGCGATATCCACGAAATTGCTCAATGCCACATCGGGGTCGCAGGCGTGGGCCAGCACGCTCAGCAGTTCGGCGCATCGCTCATCGGGAATGTCGTCCGCCTTGAGCTGGTCGAACAAGGTGCGGGCCTTGTTGAGGTCTTGCAGACCTGCCCTGATGAGGTCCATGGAGCTGGGTTTGAACATCGACGATTCCATAAGATTCCACTATATACGCTCATGCCCTTCCGAATGGGGCATGAGCCGGGAAGGAGTCATCGAGCGACGCTGATGAGCTCCGAGGAATCCATATCGTAATCGGCCATGGCGTAGGAACGGATGGCGGGGTCATCATAGGTGTTCATGTAATAGGTGTTGGTCTTGGACGAATATCCGCTGGTGAACAGCGTGCGTTCGAACTGGCCGTTGCCCATCTTCGCCATGCCGTCCACCATCTGCACGGAGCCGAGGGTGTGGAACAGACGCGACACATTGGCGGCTTCATCGTTCTGCTGCGGGTAATGCGCGTTGGTGTAGGCCACACGAACGAAGCGCGACGGGGAACTCACGTCGCCCGGGATGCCATGCATGCCCACACCCGCACCCCAAGCGGTCAAGGAGGCCTTGCCCCATGAAGTCGGTTCAGCCATCTCGTTGCTGACGCACATGTAGTTGCGCAGATTTTCCATATGGAAGTCGAACGTCGGCTGATTGGTCAGCACATCGACGTCATCATGATGCACGTGCATGCCATCGGCCATCTGCTCGACGACGATGCTGCGCTTGCCGTCGCCGATGAACCAGTGCAGCAGAGACTCCTGCTGTCCCGGCACGATCTGGGAGACGAGCGTCACGTTCCTGAGCGCCTCCTCGACCTCGTCGACGGAGTCGAAATTACGTGCCACCCACAGCGGAAATTCGAACGTGGCGACGTTTTCCGTGCCTTCGACCGGTTCGTGGACGAACGAGGCGTAGCCGGGGAAATTCAAGCCGGCGATGGCCAGACCATGTTCATTGGCGCAGTCGAAATACATCGGCCTATCGGCCATGACCACGCCCACGCCGATCACCGCGTTCGGCTTCGCCTTGCCGCCCGCACCGAACACCGTGTCATAGTGGTAGCCGCGCGGAGTGACCAGGATGGTCTCCCCATATGAGAAACTCCAGTCGAGATTACGGCCGAAATAAGTGTTGCCCTCATCATCGGAGAAACGGACACCAGTGCACATAACGGGCTTCCTTCCATCGCTTTGGTTGGCTTGCACGTTCATGATACCCATCGGCCGCTGGGGGAACTCTGGGTTTCGCCAGCAGATTAACGTGCGGCGCGACGCATTGAGATGCGCCGCGCCGCGATATGCGTCAACCTTGCGTACCGAGGAACAACGGTTCCGTATTGCGCCAGATACGGCGCGTGGTGGCGGGGTGGTTCATCGAATACAGGTGGACGCCGTCCACGCCGTGGGCCACGAGGTCGGCGATCTGCTCGGAAGCGTAGAGGATGCCGGCGGTACGCAGGGACTGGATGTCGTCCTCCCACTTGTTCAGCAGGGTGTTGAGCTTGTCCGGGATGCGCGAGGCGTTGCGCTCGGCCATGCGACGCACGGACTTGGCGCCACGCACCGGCATGATGCCCGCCTCGATCGGCACGGTGATGCCGGCGGCGCGCGCCTTGTCGAGGAAACGGTAGAAGTCCTCATTGTCGTAGAACAACTGGGAAATCAGATGGGTGGCTCCGGCATCGACCTTAATCTTGAGGTTCTCGATATCCTGGTCGATGGTGTCGGCCTGGTAATGGCCTTCTGGGTAGCAGGCGCCGAACACCTTGAGATCCGGCTTCACGGAGCGGATGTAGGAGACGAGGTCGCTGGCGTGGTTGAATTCGCCGACCGCCTGCTCACCGTCGATGTAATCGCCGCGCAGGGCGAGCACGGCGCTCACGCCGGCTTCTTCGAACATGTCAAGCGCTTCGTCGATCTTGGCCTTGTCGGAGTACAGGGCGGTGAGGTGGGCGACTGCTGGTATGCCGTATTCCTTGCTGATCGTATGGGCGATGCGTGCGGTGGCGGTGCGGTCGGAGTGGGTGCCATGTCCGTAGGTCACGGAAATGAAGTCGGGGTTCAGGCCCTCGAGCCCGTCGAGGGTGTCGTAGATGGTGCCGACCGGCGCGTTGCGCTTGGGCGGGAATACCTCGAGAGTGAACATCGGGGAATGCATATTGAGTTCCTTACTACACGTATGAAGTTGCCCCCGCTGGCGGGGCTGTCCGGCGGATGCCGGACTGGGGGTGGTTGGAATTGCGTCATTACCACCTCCAGTCGCCTGTGGCGACAGTCCCCGCCAGCGGGGGCCTCATAAGGTCCTACTTCTCGAGCTTGGCGCGCACGGCCTTGGCGGCGGCGACCAGATGTTCAAGGCTCGGCCAGGTTTCGGCGTTGCCACGGGTCTTCAGACCGCAGTCGGGGTTGATCCACACCTTCCTGACGTCCATCTTGTCAAGGATCTCGTAGATACGATCCTCGATCTCCTTCTCGGAAGGAATACGCGGGGAGTGGATGTCGTAGACGCCCGGGCCGGCCTCGGTCTCGAAGTGCGCGTCGTGAATGGCGTCGAGCACCACCAGATCGCCACGGGAGGCTTCGAAGGAGATCACGTCGGCATCCATCGCGTCGATGTCGCGGATGATGTCGTTGAACTCGGAGTAGCACATGTGGGTGTGGATCTGGGTGGTCGGCTTGACGGCGGAGTGCACCAGACGGAAGGCCGGAACGGCCCAGTCGAGGTACTTGACGTGCCAGTCGGACTTGCGCAGCGGCAGCTTCTCACGCAGGGCGGCCTCATCGATCTGGATGACCTTGATGCCGGCGGCCTCGAGATCGAGCACTTCGTCGCGGATAGCGAGGGCGAGCTGCTTGGTCTGCTCCTCGTGGGTGATGTCCTCGCGCGGCCAGGACCAGTTGAGGATGGTCACCGGGCCGGTGAGCATGCCCTTCATTACATGGTCGGTCTTGGACTGGGCGTACGCGGACCATTCCACGGTGATCGGGTTGGCGCGGGACACATCACCCCAGACGATCGGGGGCTTGACGCAACGGGTGCCGTAGGACTGAACCCAAGCGTTCTTGGTGAACAGGAAGCCGTTGAGGTTCTGGCCGAAATATTCGACCATGTCGTTACGCTCGAACTCGCCGTGGACCAGCACGTCGAGGCCGATCTCCTCCTGCTTCTTGATGACGGCGTCGATCTGGGCCTTGATGAACTCGTCGTAGGCTTCCTTGGTGACCTCGCCCTTGCGCAGCTTGGCGCGCTCGGCGCGAATCTCCTTGGTCTGGGGGAAGGAGCCGATGGTGGTGGTCGGCAGCAGCGGCAGGCCGAGGGCCTCGCGCTGCAGGGTCTGACGCTCCTCGCGGGCAGGCTGACGCACGTAGTCGGCGTCGGACAGCTTGCCGATGCGCTCGGCGACGGCCGGGTCGGCGGCCACGCGGGTGCCGTCGAACAGAGCCTGGTTGGCGGCGAGGGCGGCGGAGACTTTCTTCTCGTCCTCGGTGGCGTCGGCCAGGGCGGCGACTTCCTTGAGCTCGTCGAGCTTCTGGACGGCGAACGCGAAGTGCTTGAGGTCTTCGGCCGGGATGCCGGTCTCGCCTTCGGTGCTGAACGGCACGTGCAGCAGGGAGGATGCGGTGGAGACGGCCACGTTGGCGGTGACCTGCTTCAGGGCGTCGACCAGGCCGAGGGAGGTGGCGTAGTTGTTGCGCCAGATGTTGCGGCCGTTGATCACGCCGGCGAAGATGGTGGTGTTGGAGGCCACGCCGTACTTGGCGACGGCTTCGAGGTTCTCCTCGCGGCCTTCGTTGAGGTCCAGGCCGATGCCGTCGAAGCCGAGCAGGTTGACGGTCTCGTACACGTCGGCGATGTGGCCGAAGTAGGTGTTGAGCAGCACCTTGACGTTGCCCTTGGCGGACAGGATCTTGGTGTACAGGGTCTTGAAGAGTTCAACATCGCCCGGCTCCTTGTCGAGCACGAGGTACGGCTCATCAAGCTGGACCCATGCGGCACCGAGTTCGTTGAATTTGGCGAGCACTTCGACGTAGACGGCGGCCACGGCGTTGACCAGGCCCTTGTCGAGCTCGAGTTCGGTGGCTTCCGGGGTGCGGGCGAGCTTCAGGAACGTGTACGGGCCGATGAACACGGGCTTGGTGTCGATGCCCAGCGCCTTGGCCTCGTTGAATTCGTCGAACGGCTTGGTGGAGTTGAGCTTGATCTCCGCGGCCGACTCGACTTCGGGCACCAGATAGTGGTAGTTGGTGGTGAACCACTTCTTCATCGGCAGGGCGGTCACGTCGCCCTTGTCGCCCTGGTAGCCGCGGGCCATGGCGAAGAGCGTGTCCTCCTGGTTATCGAAGGCGAGACGCTCGTAACGCTTCGGAATCACGTTGAGGAGGATGGCGGTGTCCAGCATCTGATCGTAGTAGCTGAAGTCGTTGCTGGGAATGAGGTCGATGCCGGCGGCCTGCTGCAGCTTCCAGTGCTTGGCGCGCAGTTCGGCGGCGGTGGCCTTGACGGCGGCCAGGTCGTTGGCGCCCTTCCAGTAGCCTTCGATGATCTTCTTCAGTTCGCGGTTCTGCCCGATGCGGGGAAAGCCGGAGACGGAAGTCAGAGTGGACATGAATCCTCCAATGTAAGCGTTCGTAACCCGACTTAGGGTAGCAAAACACCCGGATTCACAGCTTATAAATGATCGTAGAGTGTCGTTATAGATGGAACTTATAGCATCATGTACTGGCCTCGCGTCATCGCGTAAAGCCGAGACTACACCTCATGCCGGAAAACACGAACGGTCCGCCAGATTGCTGGCGGACTTGCCTCATCATCACCGGTGGCACCGGACCATGGAAACCAGCCGACGCGATGGAATCAGTCGAAGTCCTTCGCATTGATGACGGCGAGCAGTTCGCCACTGTGCACCTGCCATTCATCGAACGGCTTATCTGAGCCCATAATCACGATGGAGGCCGGCGAAAGACCCAGATTCAGCAGATCAAGACGTTCCGAATCGGAGTCGGCAGAGGCGAGCCATTGCGCGCTGATGGACACGGTAGGCTCATGGCCGACGATCATGAACACATGGGTCTTGTCCTTGACGTGGGCGAGTTCGTCGAACACGGCCTGCACTCCCCCGTCATACAGGCTGATGCGATAATCGACGATCGGCTTGTCACCGAACGTCTTGAGCATGCGATCCAGCGTCTGCCGGGTGCGGGTGGCGGACGAGCAGGAAATCCGGTCGGGCACCAATCCCAGCGCTTCGACACCCTTGCCCACGGCTTTGGCCTGTTTGAGGCCTTTCTCGGTGAGCTCACGCTCGACATCGCCCTTGTCTCCGAACGGCTCAGCCTTGGCATGCCTCATGATGATGAGGACATGGTCGTATTCCTTGGCTGCCTTGGCGACCTTGTTCAGCTTGATGCCCATCCGTGGCTCCCTTCACGAACCGCTGCTCGGCCCTGTATCGCTTCCAGTATAGGGCCGTCGAAACGGCCGGCGACCCATCATTCGGCGCTTATTCGTCGGTGTCGGCGAGCTGGCCGACCTGACGGTCGAGATCGCGCAGCACCTTACGTAGTTTGTGATCGGAGATATCACGCAGTTCCAGCTCTTCGATCTGGGCTTCGCGCTGCTCTTCGGTGAGGGAGTCGATGTCGGTGGACGTGTCCTTGGTCACGCGGTCGCGTTTGCGCAGTGCCTCGAAGCCGGGGGCCATGGCGCGCGAAATGACAAGGAAACCAGTGTGTCCGATCATCTGGTGGTCGGGGCGTACGGCGAGACCTTGGGCCTTCCATGTGCGTTCGAGGGTTTCCTGGATCTGCGGTTCGGTCCAGCAGCCGGCCGTGCGCAGGGCTTCGGCCAATCGGCTCATCTGCGTGGTGGTGGTTACGTAGCTGACCAACACGCCGCCGGGGGCGATCACGCGATAGGCCTGTTCGAGCCTGTTCCACGGATCGAGCATGTCGAGCATGACACGGTCGAACCAATGTTCGGGCAGTTCGGCGGCCACGGAATCGAAGTCGCCGGTTTTGAGGTCCCACCATTGCGGCTGCTCGCCGTAGTACAGCGTGGCATTGGCCTGGGCCACCTTGGCGAATTCGGGGCGCAGCTCGATGGTGGTCAGGTGGCCATCCTGTCCTACGGCGTCCAGCAGGTTGACGCTCATCGCCCCCGAGCCGGCGCCGGATTCCAGCACGCGCATGCCGGAGCGAATGTCGCCAAGCTGGATGACCTGGGCGATGTCTTTCGGATACATGATCTGCGCGCCACGCGGCATGGAGAGCACGTAGTCGGCCAGACGTGGGCGCATCACCGCATACTCCCAGCCGCCGATGGCGCGCGAGGACTTCCACGGCTTGTTCCTGTCCTTTTCGGGGTAGACCTGATTGACCTGAGCCTCTCGTTTGGCGTGTACGGTGAGGATGACCGTGCCTTCGATCCTGCCGATCACATCATCGTGCAGAATCAAGCCATGCTCGGTTTGTGTGGAGCCGCCGGCAACCAGCTGATCGGTGATCTTCTTGCCCTTGCGGTCGGTGAACTGCACCTTCTCGCCTGCGGTCAGCGCCCCGCGCCTCGGCCCCATGATTGCTCCTTGCGTGTTCTTGGTCGGTCAAACGATACAAGTCTAATGCATGTAAGCTCGTTGAGTGAGGTGATGACGATGCGACTGCAGATGACGAGCCGAATCAATGCCGGCGGCGACGACCCGATTTTCTTGATGTTTCACGGGTATGGCAACGATGAGAGCGAAATGGTGCGGATTCTCGACGCTGTATATGCGCCGGCACGGTTCCATACGGATTTATCACTTTCGTCCGCTCCCGTTGGTTCCTCTGATTTCGCTGATTCTGACTACTCAGTCAATCACGCTGAATCCGCACATGGTGAGACCGGGCCGAGTTACATCTCATTCCGCGCCACCTATCCAAGGCCTTACATGGGCGGCAATTACTGGTATCCGGACGGCTGCGGCGTGGAGGAACGGCAACGAGAATGCGCGGCGGTCGGCGAAGCGGTGACCTCGTTGCTGGACGCCTCGGCGTTTGCAAACCGTAAGAAGATTCTTATCGGGTTCTCCCAAGGCGGCTACCTGTCGTACCGTCTGGTCAAGGCGTATCCGACCGTGTTCGATTCGGCGATTCTGCTCAGCCCTTCGTTCATGGGCGAGGAGCAGGCGGCGCTTGACTCCCTTACCCGATTCTTTCTGGCCTATGGCGCGTATGACCGCACAATCCCCGCGCCCGACCAGCAGACGGCCCATCAGGTCCTTGAACGGGCCGGGCTTCTGACCTATCGCGAGTATCCCGACATGGCTCACGCCATTTGCGACGAGGAAATTGCTGATATTCGTGATTTTCTGCGCGCAATATGATGTCGGCATAGCCCGATATTGGATATCTCCGTTCAAAGGGGTACCGAGCCAAGTGGAAGCAGCTCAGAGACGGCGGAATGGCGTTGGTGTCTGACCGATTATACTCATGGTTTCGCGAACAAAGTACCTCTTCGAAGGCAGTTACCATTCTGCAAAGCGCCGAATGTACCTCTCTGAACCGAGTTACCGGCGTTTTAATCTGCAACACACGTTTCGAGGGGCTGATCTGAACCGTTCCGGAGGTCTACTTCCGTTTCAAGGGGCTGGTCATCCTCCGGACGAAGCATAATAACAGCCTCATGCCCACGTCATTCCGCCGTTTTTGCCCTCCATCTACTTGGGCATCAGCCCCTTGAAACGGAGATGGACCTCCGGAAAGCACGCAATCAGCCCCTTGAAGCTGGAGTAGCCCATTGGCCGCACCCATCCCGAGCCCATTCATCTCGAAACAGCCCCGCAACAGGGTCAATTCCCCTGCCGACTGATGCCGTCCTTATGTCCGGTGGCTTTGAATGGTGTGGCGCGAGATACGGTATTCGCCGCTGCCTGTCGGGACTTGCCCTTAGCCGCAACGATTTTCGCAACGATTTTGGATTCGAGGAATTTCCCTGTTTCCGTCTTATCGCTGGAGCCGTGTTGACTGCCCTCTCCGACATTGATGCCTTTGGCACGCAGGGCACGCGCCCACCGCTCATCCATCGTGTTCCTCACACATCCCATTCCGGCTTCCATGTGTACTGCATGTCGTAGGCACTCGACCAGAACATGTATTCGTTCTGCACGCCGGTCACGAAGACGTCCACGAGTTCGTCCTTGCGTTCTGCGCTCAGGTGTTCGGTCAGCTGCTCGATATGTTCGATCAGCCATGCGGAGCTGCTCCAGAACTCCTCGGTTTTGTACATGTCCACCCAGCTCTTGTACGGGTTGGAATCAAGCGTGTCCGTGAATTCGGCGGCGAGACGCTGCCCGTAGTCGGCGTACACCCATGCGCAGGGCAGCACGGCCACGAGAACATCGACTAAAGGATTGCCATATGCGATCGAAAGGATGTTCGACGTGTAGGCGCGGGCGAACGCGGACTGACGAACCGAGTTCATTTCCTGCTCGCTGATGCCGTAGCTTGCCATGTATTTGCGGTGCATCGCGGACTCCACATTGAAGATACCGTTCTGCACGTCGGCCATGAACCGCATGACTTCGGGATCCTGGGTTTTGGTGAGGGCCAGAGCGTGGACCTTGGCGTAGTCGTTTAGGTAACGGTAGTCCTGCAGCAGATAGAATGCGAAGCGCTCGCGATCGAGCGTCCCGTTGCCCAGCTCGCGCAGGAACGGCTGCCGGTATCCCTCCTCCCAGACCAAGTTGGCGGCCTCGCGCAGTCGTTGCGCGAACGGCGGCAGATGGTCCAAGGTGATCGGGCCGAACGCGGCGGCGTCAAAAGTCATCATTTGCTCCCTCCGATGGTGTTGGCCAACAGGCTCCAAGGGTCAGGCCTTATGCCTTTCTCAACCCGCATGTCGGCGATTGATTCAGTCTCGGCGCGAATGGCACCGTACCGGCTCGGCTGGTATCGGCTTGGTTCACGGGTTCCCCTGCAATGCGCCTTATTATGGCAACACGAACAGACACGGGCTGATGGCCATCCTTGCGACTCCTCACATGGCGCTTATGGACTTAGGATGGAGTCATTCGTAATGTCCTTGCACCGGTTGCGGCAAGGACAGCACCGCAGGAGGACCGTCAATGAAGTATTTCGCCACCGATACGCATTTCGGGCATCCGCTGGTCACCGTGTTACGAGGTTTTACGACATTCGATCCAACGCGCTCAAGCTATGAGGAAATACTGCGCGCGCATGGGCGCAAAGCCGCTGAGGATTGGGCCAAGGAGACGACGCTGGACTCGGGGCCGACGTTCCGCACGGCAGCCGATACGGATGCTCACGACAAAGCGATCGTGGACAATATCAATGCGATGGTCGGGCCGGACGATGAGTTGTGGATTCTGGGCGACATCGGTTTTCGCACGTCACTGACGCATTTGAAGAACTGTCTACGCGCGCTCAATTGCAAGCATTTGCATGGTGTGATCGGCAATCACGATGATTGGTGGCTTGAAGATCGGCCCGCGCTCAACCTGTTCGAGAGCCTTGAGCCGAACGATACGGTCGAAATCGAAGGACTTGGCATAGTGAATCTGTCCCACTTCCCATATCGGGAGGATTTGTCGTACAGCTGGCCCGACGATGTGGCAAAGTTCAGCGGTAAGGCCCTGCCGTTTGACGGTCGCAAGCTGCTGTATGGTCACACGCATCAGCTTTCGCCCGATGGGGCCCGTCCGGAGGCTCTGAACGTCGGATTGGATGCATGGGACTTGATGCCGGTGAGCGAGGCGCAGGTTATCGATTGGTTCCGCGAACATGACGATGGCAGCGCATCGGCTAGCCCGACAGGTCAAGCACCGTCACTTGATATGCCGTCGTTCTAAAGAATAAAGGGATAGCAGTCATGCCACTGCGAATTGTGCATCAGGACATCACCACCATGCAGGTGGATGCGATTGTTAACGCGGCGAACACGCGGTTGTTGATGGGCGGCGGCGTGTGCGGCGCGATTTTCCGTGCGGCGGGAGCTCGGGATATGCAGGAGGCCTGTAACCGACTTTCCCCTATTCTCACCGGTTGCGCGGTAGCGACACCAGGCTTCGCATTGTCCGCCCGATACGTGATTCACACCGCCGGCCCGATTTGGCAGGGCGGTGATGCCGGTGAGGAACAACTGCTGCGCGCCTGTTATCGCAATTCGATGGAGCTTGCTGTGTCGCTCGGCTGCGAAAGCATCGCATTCCCGCTGATTTCCGCCGGGATTTACGGCTATCCGCGGGATGCAGCGCTCGCGGTAGCTAGGGATGAGATACACGCGTTTCTCGCCACCAACAATCGCAATCATTCAGGCGGACAGTCCGAGCAGGGCGTAGGAGACTCCGATTGTTCTGTATTTCTGGCGTTGTATCGGTAGTCGCGCGATCATCAGCGATCGGCCTCGTATCATCTGTATGATGTCCTGTATTGTAACAGAACCAGGGGGATTCCATGCAGACCATCGACTCATCCAAAGCCGCCGAAAACGTCACTGGTTCGGACGGTGCCATCCATATTCCATCTAATCCCACGCTTGCCGGGCTGGCCTCGCTGACCCGCAACGTGGCGTACAAGACCGGGGCCGATGATCTGGTAATGGATATCATCGCCCCGCAATCCACCGGCGATGACGATAACCGCCGCTACCCCACCGTGGTATTCGTGCAAGGCAGCGCCTGGACCACGCCGCATCGCGACTACGAGATCCCGCAGCTCTCGGCTTTGGCCCGCGAAGGCTTTGTGGTGGCCACGGTGAATCATCGCGATGCCTCGAGCGATCCCCACGACGTGTTCCCCGCATATCTCGAGGACGTCAAAGCAGCCATCCGCTATCTCAGGGCAAACGCGCGTCAATGGCACGTGAACCCCGACCGCCTCGGCATCTGGGGCACGTCGTCCGGCGGCAACACGTCACTGTTGGTGGGGCTGACCGCCGACGATCCGCGGTATGAGGACGGCACCAATGCCGATGAGAGCGATGCGGTGAAGTACGTGGTCAGTTGCTTCCCGCCCACCGACATGCTTGAAGCTGTCGACGCATTCGACGATGAGACCAATCCATTCCGGCTGTATTATTTCGGCCCGTTCGCGGCCGTGGTGGGCGCGACCCATGAGACCGGCATCAATGCCGAGGTCCGTCAGCGCGCGGCTGACATGAGCCCCTACCTGCAGGTGCGGGATGACCAACAGTATCCGCCGATGCTCCTGTTGCACGGTACCGCCGACACCGTGGTCCCCTACCATCAGTCCGTCAAGATGCGCGACCGGCTGGTCGAGCACGGCGTGGACGCGCAGCTGGTGCTAGTCGACGGCGCCGAACATGAGTACGATTTCTGGAGCCAGCAGGTCTTCGACGTGATCTTCGATTTCATTCGTGAGCGGAGCTGAACGTAAGGGCACACGGGCGCGTCCTTGTTATAGGTTGCCGAGTTCTCTTTTAGCCAATTTTGTTGGAGCCCCTGTCTGCGTGAACATGCCATGACAGTTCTAGACTGTGTTCTAAGACTGTCAATCGGCAATGTGTATGAAAGCGTGATGTGATGGGTCAGACGGCGATTGATGGAGTTGAGGGACTTAATAGGGCCGGCGAAATCAGCAGATTCAGCGGTTCGCGGTCGGTGGCGTTGCCGCCTATACCATTCTGGCCGTGCTTACTTCGCGACTGTTGCAACGGCCGACTACCACGGAACTGTTGCTCATCGTCATGTGGATCACGCTGGAACTATGTGCGCTGACTATGTTGCACAGTTCCGGAGCTCTCGGGGCAACCGCCGCCATCGTTTTGGCCATCATCCTGCTGATTTTGCTTATCGCCGACATGGCCTGCTACCTCGCCTACTGCCATCTGCCACCCATGCCCGCCTTCATCGACGGCACCGCACCACTGATTGCCGTAACGGTGTTTTCTGAGATTGTCGTGGCGATGATTGTGTAGGTCCGGGGATTTTGTTTGCTATTTCGTGTTATTCAATTGTGTCCCGAATATATATGGGCACTGCCAAATTTATGATTCCAATCTTTTCCTGCGGATCGGCTTAAGATAATTGACTCTGAAGGATTTCCAATCACCAAAAAACTTGTTGTCCGTTTCAGTTTGTTCCCCATTCCGGAATTTCTCACAGGTCAATTCAAGGGTGCATAGAAAATCCGCAACTTGTTCAAGCCGGTAGTCGCGTGGAGAAGCGTCACGATAGACAATGGCATCTATGGAGAGTGCATACTCAATCCCGCCTCGCAGGGCATCAGTAACTATCTGTTGGCCACCGTCGTAATACACCTTGACAGTGCCATAAGAATGGAAATCCGAAAGATGCGCCAAAAGTAGATTAACAATATCGCGTTTGAGTTGCGCTTCAAAACGTTGGCGGTTATCGTCAAAATCACTTTTACGATGCACAAACGTCCGATATGTAATCGGCAGCCGCCGAGTCATGATAACGAATAAACCCAGAAGCCTCTTACGCTCCGATAGGCTCATCCCTTCGTAAGCATCATGCCCGGTAAGCAGCGGCCCAGCATGGAAAGGGACATCAGGAAGTCCATAGTCAGCCAACGACTGGCGGTACCGCTCTCATCAGCGAAGATGCTCAATACAGACGGCATCGCATCCCCCGTCCCCGTTGACAAAAAATGCCGGGGGAGCCCCCCGGCGACTTGGAGCCTTTCTCGTTTCCGAGTAAAGCAATATATTTATAGCATTTTCAGCCCCTAGCCCGCAAGCCACAAACGGCTATTCCGCTGACAGCTGCTCATATTGTAGCCACGCCATCTACTGCAACATCATGTCACGGTGCTTGTGCCAACGGAACAGACGCTCACGATGGCGGTTCAGCGTGAAACGATCCCACATCTGGTCCTCGGCCCACTCAACCGTGCCATCATGTTCTTCATCTTCGGGATTGCCCAAGGTATCAAGGAACCGCTCGAACCCATACGCCCCGCCGACATCCTCCGGAGGCGCATCCCCCGCCCCATCCCAAAGCTGAGGATCCGCAACGTGCACGCTGCGGTAGGTACGCAGCAGCTTGATGTCATGGATCCAATCGTCACCATAATCGTAGTAATAGCGAGCGGTACGCGCCTTGGGAAACACGTCGCCCAGCTCGGTTTCCGAAGCAATGCGAACTTCCGGCAACGGCTCCACCGGCATATATTGTTCGTATTTCGCCTCATGGTATGAGGGCTCTTCTCCCCACAATTCTTCCACTTGCACCTGCTTCCCATCCGGAAATGCGGCGCAGAAGCAGAACAGATGCTCGCCGTACCACATAAAGCATTCCTGCAATACCGCATGCAAATCGAAGAACGTCAATGGTGCCGGCACCAGAATCTCCCGCCAGCATTCACGCCCGTCAAGGCGCAAAGTGACTCGGAAACGAAATGCCGTGTTGCCATTGCCTGCCATGAAGACTCCCCTATCAACGATGAAGTTATTATCACCGTAACAGAGTCTGGGACAAACCACTGCGTTACGAATCTGATTCGCGCCCTCAGAAAAGGCCGAATCATCTGTTCAATCTCCGTGTCCTGTGGAAAAGACTCTAACAATAACCGGTACTGTTCATCATCAGCAAGTCCAATATGCCATGTGACCAGGTGCGGGACACTCATGTGATCAGTCGCTATGGTGGTGAGACGTGACTTCGGTTCGTACCGTCGAGCAGACGCGAATGGGATAGCCGCACCGCTCGTGTCCAATATCGGCTGGGGCGTGCTGCCGCTGTACTGGCGCGCACTGTCCAGTATGAATGCCATCAGCGTGCTCGCGTATCGTTTGGTCGCCACGTTGGCGGCCATGGTCGCGCTGTTAGTGGCGTTCTCCGTCCTGGCCACCGCGATTCCGCTGGCCATGTTCTCCTACGGCGTGCAGCACAGCCATTACCTGACCGTGAGTTTCATCCAATATCTCAACCCGCTGATCCAGTTCTGTGTGGCTGTGCTCCTGCTGCACGAACCGATGCGCGCGCAGGGCTATGCGGCGTTCATGGTGATTTGGGTCGCGATCGCGGTGTATTCGTTCGGCGCGATTCGGGCGTATTGGGAGCGGTTGAAAAGGCCGATGCTGTAATGAATAATTTACCGGGGACCATCGCTGGATTGGCGAATACTAAATAAGTCGTATATCCTCAAAATACTTGACAAAGCTCATACGCACGAGGGGGTGTCACGTTATGAGTGCAACAGTTGCTTGGGGAGATGAAAGTATCAGGCATAAAGGACTGACCCGGCCTATGTACCTCATGTGCGCATGCATCATTGACGATGTCCCTGCGGCCAATCAGTCAATGCGTACCATTCTTCCAGAGCACAGCAAAAAACTTCACTGGCGAGATTTGACAAATCGGAGGAAAAGACAGTCTATTGATTTCATCCAGCAAATCGGTCCTCTTTCTATAGTTATTGCAGCAGAGGAATCATCTGTTCACAAGGACGAAAGAGCACGCCGTAAGTGTTTAGAACGGTTGTTACCTGTTCTAGAGTCATATGAGATCAGTACTTTGGTGTTAGAAAGTCGCACTCTTCCTCAAGACCAACGCGACCTTGAACATCTTGCACAGATGCGTACCAGGCATCTTGTCAGAACAATCCGAATGGATCATATACGCGGTTCAGCGGAGCCTTGTCTATGGATTCCAGACCAAGTTCTCGGCGCTTATGGAGATACCAAAACTGGAAAATTAGATTTTTCTGAATTTCTTCGGGAAAACGTTCTCGATGAAATTATCGCTTGTTAGTTTTCAATAAGGTGTATACGCGGAAGCCGGGCCCTATGATAGCACAGGGTCACCGGCTTTCACTTCCAAACCACCCGCAGGCGGCCGGCTTCAAAGCTCATGATATCACTTACGTCACAGGATAGGCATTAGCGGCGAGTAACACTCCACCCGCTACAATCAGCAGTATGGTTGTTCCGCAAAAGCCAGCGTTGGCTCAATTCGAGGTCATGTTCAAAGGCACGCCGCTGATTCTCGAACGTGCCACCGATTACTGGGAATCGGGCCGCGTGAGTTCGGTGCAGGAGATTGCGCCGCAGCTGTATCACGCGCAGGTGTCCGGCAGTGCCGATGACTGTTATGACGTTGACATCCGCCTCAGCAAAGACGCTCACGGCGAGAACGCCAATGAAGCAAACACTGATGACCAAGCAACTACCAGCAGTAACAACGACCACGAATCCACAACCGACGACAATTCGATTCGCATACAATCCGCCGCGTGCACCTGCCCGTATCAGAGAACACCATATTGCAAGCATATAGGTGCCGTGCTTTACGAACTGCGCAAACAGCTCATTGGTGCGCACGGCAATCACCACAATGATGACACCGCCAACGCTCACGATGGTGTCATCGCACTCCCCCGCACCGTGCTGGATCCCATCCAGCAACACCTCGACGCGCGCGCAGAGCAGGGCAAAGGCCATCTGCTGTTCCTGTGGTCCACCCAACTGCGCGAAGCCGCAAAGACGTTCTGCGCCCAGCCAGACGAAGAACGACCGCTAATCCCGCTGATCGACGCACAAACCATGCTCTCCGACACAATCCGCCGAAGCCATGAACGTTTCATTATTCATATCAGTAAGCACAGCGATGCGTACAGCAAATCATGTGACTACACAGAATTCATCAAAACTGTGCAGGCTATCGCGGGCAATGCCCTGCAATCCAGTGATTACGCGAGCGCATGCGGCAACCTGCGACTGTGCATACACGAAGTCCACGCGCTTCTGCTCTCGTCCGAGAACGATGATGGCTCCGAACCTTTGCTCACGCTTATGGATGATCTGGCGATGCGCGTGCGATGCTATATGGAGAATGTGGCGGAATTCGCCGACTCCTCTACCGCCGGCAAGGCATTGAACACCATTGCGCAGGCCGCGAACGACAAAGACATGCGGCAATGCGAACCATTGAACAGTATGTTGCTGATTTCCAGCGCGCTCGCTTTCGCCCAATATGACGACAAACGCATATGGGCCTATGACGTGATCGAGAACGCGATAACGCGTAATCTGGAATACTCGTTCAACGAAGAGAGCGAAGAAAGCGACGAGGACGACGAGGACGAGGATAACGAGGACGAGGATAACGAGGATACGAGCGAAGTAGACGACGAAACCGACTTCATTTCGGATGAATCGTTACACGTATTGCAGTTGTTCACACTCATGAGCGCCTACGACCTATACGCTCTATCCAACGATGACGCTGGACGCGAGCAGCTTCTGAAAGACTACCCGGAGTCAATGGCCCTCACACTGATGAACGCTGCGAACATGATTCATGAAGGGCACTTGCGTTCCGCATACATGCTCGCACAAGATTTCCTTCTGTCGAGCCGGGATATGGAAGATGTCGATATCGATGCCCGGCATAACGGTCTGCTGCCGGACCTGCTGCCCCATGGATGGCATACCATCATGGAATGCTGCGCCGAGGGACTCAATGACGTTGGACTGCTCGCCAACGTGTATCGGTACTACATTCTTTCCTGCAACGACAGATCCGATACCCATTACGTGAGTAAACTACGCAATCTGTTACGCATCTACGGCGGTCTTAGCGCAGAAGAATGGCATGACGTGGCTGATGGGCTGGCCAGAGATTGCGCCCGGAACATCATCGACCGCATCAAGTACCAGCCGGAAATAACCACCAAAGGCGGCACACAGCGCCACAGCAGTTGGCGCAATCCCGCTTACGAGAAGCTCATCGTGGACGAGCGGCTTTCAGACGCGGCCCTGACTTATTGCGCCATCGTCGATTACCCGCCGCTGCCATTGCTGCGCACCATCGCCATCGAACACCCCGAATCGGCAAAATCGATAATCCTCGACGCAATGCCGTACGGCAATATGGGCCCGCCCGTGTTCCGGTTCACGGCAGAACGTGGCACCAATAATACATTGACGGCACGCCGCAACACATACCAGCAGATCGCCAAACAGTTGCGCCGTTTCGCCGCAGTGTTCGGAGATGAGGAGACCCGTGTGCTGGCACACGAGATTGTCGAGCGTTATCCGAATCGTAATGCGCTACGCGAGGAGTTGGCGTTTGCGTTGTAGGGGCGACGGTGACAACGCGGTACGGCATTTGGCACGCATCCGGCGACTATGTGTTGCGATACTGCGTCATTATCAAGACTAGTATTTCGCACTTTGACCACTTAGCTTGGCGGCCCTAAAGCTCCTTCTGCCGCGTCCAGCAATATTAATATGTCACTGGTCTCTTAGCCTCTCCGCATTATGGCCGTCGATTATCGACTCAGCACGTTTGCGATAGCTCTCATCGCTGGCAGGAGCAAATACGCACGCACGATTATCGATAATGACGTCCTGCGCTTCGCCAGTTTCTTTCAGCGCCTTGTATGCGTCGGCATAATCACGAATATGCGGCCACTTGGTCTTGACGTTAGGCTGCGAAGTGCCGCTGGCCTTGGCGATATTAGTCAAAGTATGTCCTGCACCCAACGCAATGCCGGCCTGTTCCTCACTAAGATTCCTGATGATATTGATCAGCTGACTGCATACCCGCACCTTGGCAAGACGCTCATCCATGAGGAATCCCTTGCTTTTGGCATAGCGGGTTATGAGGTAAGCCCAGTAATCCAGTTTGGCGTTGAGCAGCTGCATGGACTCCGTATAGAACAACATCGGCGGGACGGCCGACGCCATGGTTCGCTCGTCGTCAAAAGTCTCGTCGTCGTTGAGCCAGTCAATGGTGTCCGCGTATTGCGCGTTGTCCTCAGAGGTAGGCAGGCTCGTCGTACTCCTTGCGGAGATCTTGCGCTATCTGGTCGATTTGCGATTGACGATTTCCGCTGGGGAATGAGCTGATGAATAGGTTGATGAGGTCTCCGATGCAGATATTGCATTGCTTGCCACTCCCCTGTGACGGTATTTCCATATCAGGGAAGAACTTGCGATGAAGCCGCTTGGCGATTTCATCAAAGGCCGAGTCGTGGCCGATATTCTATTCGGCGTTGATGGGTGTCGATTGCTGATTGCCGTTAATGGATTGTTCAACTGATTGCTGCTGAGCTTTGTTGTAGTTCGTCATGTTTCGGACTATAGAGGGCTGTTTTGCAGCGTACAGCCTATGAGTTTCATATAATCAGCTAATACATCCTTAGTACTTGGCGAATAATTGTTTTCAAGCCACATTCTTGTTTATGCGATGATTCGATGGATTATTGGGGAGGGGGCTAATTGCACAAGATGATTCGTGCGTAACTTATGGACAAGTCGCGTGAGACGAGGCCGATATCAGGAAGACTTCAGTACCGTTCCGCACGTCAACAGGATAAAAGGTACAACTCAGCACCATGAAGTAGGTAGCCCGTCGGCCGGTTCTGGATGCACCCTAATGTCGCAGCGTAGCTCTCGGACTTTTCTATACAGTGCTCGTCATAGTTTTTCACGATGGTAAACAACCTCATCGTCGGAATCATAATCGTCGGAGGCACGCCGTTCCGATAATCCCCATTGAGTGAGGTCCAAGTAGGTTGTACCTTTTACCTCACGCATTGCCCGTATGACTGATTCCAATTCACGAGGCGTCCAACGACTCCCTAATCTGACCCGCTGCAGTTCGGGAATACTAGCGTCTATACGGACGTCAGAAGAAGTCTTTGGGTGAATAGTCAGTACACGGTTTCGCCATAAAAACATAATCCATTCCCGGAACGTCCTGTACGGCCAAGGAAGCTCGTCATTCTCAGCTTCAGGAAAAGAATAGCTAATGTACTGCATGTACATGAAACGTTTATCGGAACTATCCAAGTACAAGGCCAGCGCCCAAGCTTTTTCGTCTTTTCGCGTCATTACAGGGATCACGAGGGATTCGCTCGGAGCAAGGAGCATATTCATCTCAAGCTCATTGGGCATCAGGTCGTCAATTATATCCATGCCGTGCAACAAGAGATGCCGAATCCGAATAGGAGCAGCACCGGCATTCATCAAACGAAGCCAATCATATTCAATTTGATTTAGGACTTTGCTATCCTTCGTTGTTGAACGAATAAAGTCGTGCCTGACCGCCGCCAACTCCAGTCGTCCATGGGACCAGTGTCGCGACTGATCTAAAAAGGATTTAGCTTCCATGCCTGCTATGACGAGACCAACTGTGCCGCCAATGTTTGCAAGTAACTGAAGATAGTCCGTCATGCGGGCAATACTAACAGCAATCGTAGAAGGTGGATAACGGTTGACCTTGTTCTACGGCTGTAGACGAGCTCCCCCAATCCAGCTATGTCGTACGTTGTGAAACGACCAGAGCAGTCGTGTTTGATTTGGATGCGTCGCCGCTTGACTTGGCGATGCTCTCTAGACATCCGCGTGGGATAAGTCGAGATATTGAGTAGCCGGGCAGCACCGCCAGCGGCCAGATGTCAAAACACGCCTTGGAGCAGTCAGCAAATATGAGTAGGCTCAGAACTGATTGACGTGGCGGCTAAAAGATTGCAAGTTGGTGTCTAGATCGAGTTCCTATTCCGTTCTGGAGCGAATTGTATTCACCTCTATTGTGTACTACTGTATTACACATACTGTAGTACACAATAGAGGTGATCATATGGCGACTGTATCAATCCGTATGCCGGACGACATGAAGGAAGCGCTCGAACGCCTAGCTACAGAGAAATCCATGACCGTCAGCGGGCTGATCAGCGAGCGGATTAACGACATGCTGGGGCACCGTGAAGAGATCAGGGAGGATACCCCATATACACTAACCACGGCGGAACGGTACCTGTTGATGCGGGTGGAAGAGCTGAGTGCACTCGTTAAGCCGGAAGACAAAGCCTACATCGAGCGTGACGTCGAGGCCTTCCAAGAAGGATATACAGCGGAATACTCTCGCATTTTCAGCAAAATGCACATCGAACTTTCTCGCCAAGACTGTGAGTTCGTCTGGGACGTGCTCGACATGTTCCGCGACCTCATCATCAGCTATGACAACCTTGAAGCCTCAGATAAGGAAACCATCGAGGAATCCCAGTGCCACTACCAGGGCTTCGACCATAACGACAATCGTGAATGCGCTATGGAGAGATACGTGAAATACCTCGCCAAAGACGATTGCTGGGAGTTTACAGTAGAAGACTCTAAGAAGTTCAGCGATCGCGGTAATTCCCACTGCCAGATGGTTCCCATGTATCAGGGTATGCTTAGTGCCCTTAACGAGGTCAAACGTCGCCGTCGCATGGCGAATCGCTCGTACTCCAGCAATTGCCAGCCGTTCGACAAGAAAGAAATCCAGTTCATACTTAGTGCCCGTCGTTACGACTCGCCATTCCGTAGGGGCTAAAGATCAAGCTAAGGAGTGAGATATATGTCATCCGTGTTCAAACCCAATAATGCTGCGTTACGCAAAATGGAACGGGAACTGCAGCGCAGTTTCAATAAATTCAATATCACTGTTCCGGTTCGGATTGAGCAACCGGAAATTCCGCATGACTGGGTTGCAGATACCTCTCTTGCGGCCAATAGCACTATCATCAACGCCGGCGACAATTCGCAGATAACTGTAAATAGTCAAAACGTACAGCAGTCTCAAACAATCGTTAGTGAGCCAGACAGTTTTGGCGACCTGAGAATGGTCATGCAGGAAATCCTCTGCAAACTCAGCGATTTGGAACTGACGGATGAAGACAGCCAAGAACTCAAAGAGTCCGCAGAGGAAGTGATTGCTGAACTTGATTCCGACACCCCTGATACGGGAAAAATTCGCGGCTTCGCTCGTCTGATAAAGCGTATATTGACACCAATTGCAACGGCTGCGATTGCTGGCGCGGCGACCGGTACAGGGGCACTTGTCCAACAGTGGATCGAAACGTTGACTCAAGCCTGTTAGGAATATTTTCATGGATTCTCAACAAGCGATGACGCTTTGCCTTGACCGTGAGGTCACTTCAATCAGGCACTCCGTCACGACTGGGCTCATGCTGCTCCGAAAAGCAAAGCATATTGATGACTCGTTTGAGCCATGCCTCATATTCTTGCCCTACCTGACTGGCAAGAATAAACAACATGGGAGGCGTCACCGTTGAGTAGCGCATTGACCATTTTCATCGCGTATGCTCCTGGAACGCTGAGCCTTGTCTGTGACCTCTTCGACCCCTATAGCGGGATTTTCGGAGCTTTATTCAAGTTTGTTGTTCTCTTCATTACTGGCACGTCGCTCATCAACGTGTATGCGCGCAAGGACACGTTGGCTAACACCTCGGAACACAACTACTACAGCTACCCTCGAATCCCACGGCATCATGAAGGAACAGACCGGCCGCGCGGCATCACTCGCCGTATACAAATCCATGCTGGGACTCGTACGTCTCTGCTCGGCCCTCACCGTAGCCTGCTCAATCGGACTGAACGGCACGCTCACCCTCATGGTGGTGATATATCCGACAGATATTTCCCTGTCACCCGCTAACTTCCCCGGCAACAAAGTGGTGGGCATATTCCTACTCATCGTCGGCCTGGCCACGTCCATCGCCTCGGCCATCTACTTCTGGAAGGCCGCCTCCCAACTCAGCCGAAGCGTAACGGCCCAACACTAGGAATGTTCGCTCACTGCGAGCGCCTTATGCCAACAGTTCCGTCCCAAGCACATCATCGATAAGCCCACGTCCGCGCATATCTGTGGTGTTGACTCGTCATTCATTGACAATCAGCGAATCCAAAAGCGTTTTCTCGACCAATTCGAAGAAACGCTTCGATGAGGTGCAGCCCAGCGAAGCACATTCTCGACTCGCCCACAGATTCGCCTCGCCCAGCTCTGCTCAGCAGGAGCTAAACCTCAATCAGCCCGAAGAAATGACCCGCTCAGAACTCACCAGCGAATCAAAACCTCTTCCTAATCGATGGTTTGCTCCGCTCAGGACTACTTCAACAGGGCAAAACCTCGACGGACTAGAGGGAATGTTCCGCCTAGATCTGTTCAGCGAAGCGAAACCTCGACAAACCTGAGGGAACACCCCGCTGAATCATCACCAGTGGCGCAACCCAGAGAGCCAGTAGAGGAAAAGCCCCGCTAAGCGGCCTCTCAGCAAAGCAATACCTTGGCCCATCCGAAGATTTGCCCCACTGAGACTGCTCAGCGAAGCAAAAGCTCAACTCAACCGTAGGAACACTTCACTGACCGCCCATCAGTGAGCCAAAATCTCCATTCACCAGAGGATTTGCCTCGCTAATCATGCAAAAGCGCTTTTTAAAATCGCTGGGAGGTTATTCATTTCCTCGGTTATTCCTCCAATCATCTAAGTCAAAAGAACTCAGCACACGCACGCCAATATTCTCTCTCGGCGTTCCACGAACCATTCCCTCATATTCGGGACTACAGTAAACGGCAGATGTAGCCGATTGTGCCCAGTCCGAAGGAGGACATTATGGGATTATTTGATTCGCTGAAGAACATGTTCGCGCATCACGAACACCATCATGGGAGGTGGCATCGGGCAACCGCTCACTCTCGCCGATACCAAAGCAGTGTTGGCCTTTATCGTGGTGCATCAGCAGCTTGCTGACATGCGCAAGGTGGCGGATGCAGTCAAGCAATTGCAGGATGAGATGCCTCAGTACATCACATTCGGCATGTCGCATTATTACAGTGAGCCCAAGCGCGTGCGCTTCCAGTCCGAAGGTGGCAAGTTCATCGACGCGGACGCCATCGCCACCGCATTTGCCGAAACCACCGTATTGCAGGACGAGTGCGAAATCCAGCATCTTATGGGCGATATCGAAGACAACCGTGAGCATCGCGATCCGGCAAAGATGCCAGCAGTACCGATTGACGAACTCGTGTGCGTCACCGATGAAAGGCTTGCGACCGGCAACGATGAGGAGCAAAGTCGTGCATGGCTGTTCGCCTTATTCGATCAGCTCGATGACATTGCCGAGGCGACAAAGAACAACCTGGAGCCGCTTGTCACAGCGTTGGATACGACTCTACAAAACAGCTCCGCTACTATTGGCAACTCCGCCACTACCGACGCTGGCAACAGCAGCAACAATGCCAATGCCGGCGATGCACGTTCCCGTATCATCTCCCTAATCGCCAACGCTCTCTTCCCGGCCGCAGAATCCTCGAAGACAAGCGAGTCCTCAGCATCCGCCGCCATCCGCGAACCGATGCTCAATCCCACCGCAACATCGCTCGATTACATGCTAGCCATAGACGTACTGCGCGCCCACGGTCTCACTATTTGCCGGTGAGTCCGAGAAGTCAACCGGTGGTTCATACGGCAGTGGTTCATACGGCACATACCGCACAAAACTGCTATGCACGAACAACTGTGTCCGAACAACGAGAACGCACTACTTCTCCAGCTTCTCCAACTTTTTCCAGTGCCTTTAATAGCGAATCGACATGTCCTTTGGCACGCACGTTGTAGCGCGCAATCGCCACGGAGCCATCGGAATTGATGACGAGCGTCGAACGGATCACGCCTACGTGCACCTTGCCGTAGAGCTTCTTTTCGCCGTATGCGCCGTACAGCTTGTGCACGGTCAGGTCGGGATCAGACAGCAGCGGGAACGTGAGATGATCACGCTCGGCAAACTTGCGCAGCTTATCGAGCGAATCCTTGGACACACCTAGCACCACAACATTCTGCGATTCCAGCCGAGCAAGATTATCTCGAAAATCACAAGCCTCAGTGGTGCATCCGGGCGTCATCGCGGCCGGGTAGAAGTACAGTACAACCCTGCGGCCGGCATCGAGCACGTCAGACAGGTTGATTGATCCGCTCTCTGTAAACCCAGGTATAACCGCCGGCAGAGTGAAATCGGGCGCCACGCTCCCCTCTTGCAGACGTTCCGGCATTGAATCAGAGCTATCAACAGTAGTGGTCATGATTCCCATCATAGAACCTTTATCAACAGCGCTAGTAAAGTTATCCAGAGGTCAGTCACACAACTGCGGATCGGCAAAACGGCGATTCTGCAACACCGGCAATGTTCGACGCGCGGAATCAAGACACTCACGACTCAGCTCAGCAGTAATGAGATCGGCTTCCCTATCGCCCACCGCAGCATCACGCGCGAATCCGTCGATGATCTCCAGATTCCGTTCCGGGCCCCTCCGCCACCGTAAATTGCGCAACCGCGACGGACAGATGACCACTATCTTCGCATGATGAACAAACCATTTTGAATTCACAATTCTCTATGCTCGGCACAACATACGTTGTGCCGCGTCGCAATACTACAGCACGAAAGGATCCTTCGTCTGAGAGCAAACGACATAGCCTCACACCAGTTCCAACGTCTTGAAGGCGTTGGCCAGGCCGTTCTGGTGAATGTCGGTGGTGGTGAAGTCACAGAAGGCTTGGATGCCGTGAATGGCGTTGCCCATGGCTACGGATGTGCCGGCGGCCTTGAGCATGGCAGTGTCGTTGTCGGAGTCTCCGATGGTGATGGTGTCGGCAATGGCATAGCCCAGCAAAGAAGCCACGTCGCGCACAGCGGTACCTTTGTCGATGCCATTAATCAGCAACTCGCCATTGTTCGGGGAAATCTTGTCATACGAACCATGCACGAGCTCAAACCATGGGCTCAAATCATGTTGAGTCTCCTCGAAAGTCACGTCAGGATTCGGCGAGGTGAAGTATGACCCCTTGCTCACACGGATCGTCTGTCCCAAAGTCGAGCCAGCCGGCACCTCCACCTCATCCAACAGGTGCCAGAATCGCGCGAATTCGCCACGATTCCAGGTCTTGCCTTTCGATTCCAGATGTTGACGGTAGCCTTCCGAGATGTACATGCCATCCGCACCTTGCCATTGGTAGCTCTCGATATGATGCTTGGCAAAATACGCCATCGCCGCATCGACCGCTTCAGGAGGGACGAGATGCTGGAACAGCAGCCTGTCTCCGATATTCGCCTGAGCGCCCGCCACGGAAACCACGCCATCGAAACCGAGGTCGAGGATGCTGCGCTCGATTTTCGGCACGGAACGCCCGGTGCAGATGAAGAGCTTGTGGCTGTTGGCCTGGGCTTGTTTGCAAGCGATTTTGGCAGATTCGGGTACGACGTGGTTTTCGTCGGCTAGGGTGCCGTCGATATCGATGAATACGAGTTTGCTATTGGTTGTCATGGTTGCCTTCGTAACTGGTTGGACCCCCAGTCAGCTTACGCTGACAGCCCCTCCAGAGGGGGGCGAAGAAAATCCCGCCTAAAAACCTACAAGTATCACACGGCGTAGGCGGCCCAGCGGCCGTGGGTGTGCTGGACTTCGATGGGCATACCGAACAATTCCGACAAGCGTTCGTCGGTCAGGCCATTCTCCAACGACCCGGTGTAGACGATGGTGCCAGCACCGGGATTACCCATTGAATCCACGCCCGCTTCGGTGGCGTCCTCGGCAGGAATCGGCTTTCGTCCCATGATAGCGATGTGGTCGAAACCGGCCGGAATCTCCTCCAAGCGATGGGTGACCAGCACCACGGCACGCTCGGAGTTCTCTTTGCCGATTCGGCTCAATGTGCGCATCACCTGCTCGCGGCCGCCCAGGTCAAGGCCGGTGGTCGGTTCATCCATGATGAGCAGCTCGGGATCGCCCATCAGCGCACGGGCGATCAATACGCGGGTGCGTTCGCCTTCGGACAGTCGCCACATCTCCTTGCCTTCCAGATAGGAGACGCGAAAATCGCGCAGCAGCTGGCGGGCGCGGGCGTATTCCTCTTGCGTGTAGGTGTCGCGCCAGCGCCCGGTCACGGCGGACAGGCCGGTGACCACGGCGTCCAGCGGGTCCTCGAACTCGGGGAACTGCCGGCCCAGGTCGGCAGAGGCGAGACCGATGCGGGTGCGCAGTTTGAATACGTCGTATTTGCCGAGTTGATGACCGAGGATGAATACGCGGCCCTCTGAGGGGAAGGTGCGGGTAGCCAGCATGCCGACCGCGGTGGATTTGCCGATGCCGTTCGGACCGAACAGCACCCAACGCTCCCCCGCGTTGATGGTGAGGTTCACGTCGGTGATAATGACGCGACGGTTGCGCCGGAATTCGACGTTGTCGAGTTGGAGGACGGTGTTTGTCATGAGTGAAATACTAACTATGATTCGAGGTCTGAGGACTCCCCTCAGTCCGCTTCGCGGACGACTCCCTTCTTTGAGGGGAGCCAAGAAACACGATATATGACTCCCCTCAGTCACCTACGGTGACAGCTCCCCTCCCTGAGGGGAGCTGGCCGGCGCAGCCGGACTGAGGGGAGCACTCGTTGCAGCGCTACTTACTTCTTCTGCTCGTCGAGCACGGACTGGTAGACTTCCACGGTCTTGTCGGCGATGGTCTCCCAGCTGAACACGTCGCGGGCGCGTTCGTAGCCGGCCTGGCCCATCTTCTTGGCGAGTTCGGGGTCAGCCATGATCTTGTCGATAGCGGCGGCCATATCGTGTACAAACTTGTCCGGATCGGTGGGAGTGCCGGTGCCGTCGTGCAACTGGTCAATCGGAACCAGATAGCCGGTTTCACCGTCGACCACAACCTCCGGAATACCGCCGGTGGCGGATGCGACGACCGGCAGACCACAGGCCATGGCCTCAAGGTTCACGATGCCGAGCGGCTCATAAATACTCGGGCAGATGAAGGCATCACAGCCGTGTTCCAAAGCATTCAGCTCAGGCTTCGGCAGCATTTCTTCAATCCAGACGATGTTGCCGCGCTCCTCATCCAGCTTGGCGAACGCGGTCTTGACCTCTTCGGCGATTTCCGGGGTGTCGGGCGCTCCCGCGCACAGCACCACCTGAATGTCCTTGGAAATCAGATGTAGGGCCTTGAGCAGGTATGGCAGACCCTTCTGACGGGTGATGCGGCCTACGAACAGCAGGGTGGGCTTCGAGCGGTCGATGTGGTAACGCTCGAACACCTTCCAACCCGGATCGTCTGGTGCCGGGGTAGCGAAGTCGGCCATGGTGATGCCGTTGTACACCACAACCACCTTGTTCGGATCGAGGTTCGGGTAAGCAGTCAGAATATCCTTGCGCATACCGCCGGACACGGCGATTACACGGTCGGCGTTCTCGTAGGCTTCCTTTTCGCCCCAGGAGCTCAGGTTGTAGCCGCCGCCGAGCTGTTCGCGCTTCCATGGGCGGAACGGTTCCAAGGAGTGGGCGGTGATGACCAGCGGCGTACCGTGCAGCATCTTGGCCAGGTAGCCGGCCAGGCAGGCGTACCATGTGTGTGCGTGGATGATATCGGCGTCAACGTCGTTGGCGATCTGCAGATCCACGCCGAAGGTCTTCAATGCCGGATTGGCATCGGCAAGCTCGGACGGCGTATCGTATCCGACAACCTTCAGACTGCCCTTGGCATTAGCGGCATTGGGAATCGCGGGGATATCAGCCTCGGTGCGCTTGCCATCAAACGCACGCACGGTCACGTCAATGCGCTCGGCCAAAACCTTGGACAGCTCCTCGGCGTGCACGCCGGCACCGCCATACACATGCGGCGGGTATTCGCGGGTTAGAATATCAACTTTCATCGGACTGCCTCTCCTTCGTGCGTCAGAAAGAAACTCAAGCACTTCTTACTTTAGGGCACCGCATACAAGAAAACGCACAACTTCCGTCGTGCGTTTTGCTTCTCAAGCCGGATTTACCAGGCAAAAGATCAGACGGCCGTGCCGTTCTGATCCAAATTCGGATTATGCTTGGAATCGCCAGCCGTAAAGAACAGGCTCAGCACACCCACAATGAACACCGCGGAAACGGTGATGATCAGCCACATCGGATGGCTTGGCAGCCACATAACCACGAAGAACGCGATAATTGCGATGGCGATCAGCGTCCAGCTGCCCACACGGAACCACTGACGCAGCGAATGCGGTGCCTTGAACATCTTCGGATTCGTGTAGTTCGGGTTAGTGGTCAGCAGGGTTTCGGTGTCCGCAATCGTACCGCCGCTGGGCTTCCATTCGGTGCCGTCGGTGCCGTCCTGCAGACGCTGGGACTTCTGCTGCAGCTGATATTCGTCAATCATTCCCGAACGGCCACGGCCACGGGTCTGGTCATACTGCGACGGCACTCCCCTGCGGCCTGCTTTGGCTTGGGCACGGCGTTCTGCACGATTCGGCATTTCACTACTCCTGTTTCGACGGTGACACTGTTGGCTATATTACCCGCTTATCGGCGGCAATTTGCCACCAGTCCATCGGAACCCACTGTGTGTCATTGTTTTTTCAGTCAGTGATGCGGTCAATCGGTGATGCGATAGGTTTGCGTATGGAAGTCGCAAGTGACCGCAGTGCCGTCCGCGAATACCGAACGCTGCACCAGCGGATCATCATCCACGAACTCGTGACGAACCAGTTCCTGCATGCCGACCCGCTCATGGAATGCAGCGACCGCATGGCAGCGTTCGATGTCGTTTTCGGTGCGAGCGCGCTGTTCGTCGTCCATGTCGCCGTCAACGCCGATGTATGCGGCATCGCGAATCAGGTATGGAGCTCCGCCGTTCAGCAAGGCGTACAGCATGTAATCGTCGCCGTTCACCACACGCTCCATCATCCATGGTTCGATAACGCAATCATGGTAGACGAGGTTATACAGCGGAACCGGCACACCTTGGCGCGGCTCGTTGGGTGAGCGCATCTGGAAGTCGTATGGCGCGTAATGGCAGAATATCAGGCTTGGCACTGCCCAGTCCGATACCTCTTCGGACGAGGAGAGGATGCCGTGCGAGAGCAGATATTCGAAGCATTCGGTGCGGCGGTCAAAGCATTCGCGACGGGTCATGCGGTGTTCGGGGTTCGAGCATTCGTCGCCTTCGTTGCAGGTGAAAACATCCAAGTATGCACAGTCGAGCTTGATGCCATGCGCGGCAATTTGGGTGAAATTGCGGCGTACGTAGTCCGGTGCGAGCTCGGCGCACAGGTAGGTCTGGTGGCCGCCCGCCCAGCGTGCGTGTTCGGGCATCGTACCGTCTGCCAGCCGAATCGCATTGTTGGCATCAAAGGTTTGTGCGGTGAAGTAGTAATCGCGGTACTGGTCATGCGTGCCGAAAATATCGCCTTGCTCATGGCAGGCGTCGACCAGCGACTTCATGCCTTCCCAGCCGCCCGCTTCCTGGCAAGCCGGCAGATAGTCGGGGTGCGCATTGTCGTATCCGGGCTGCGCCCAACCATCCAAGTGCATGTACAGTCGGCCTGCACCCATTCCGTGCAGTGTGCGCATCTGCTTCTCGCGCTGCGCAAAGGTGACCAATGAATCGTTCTTTTCGGGGTGGTCCTTGTCATAGTAGAACGAGTCGGGCTGCACTTTGGTTTTGATGCCGACGTGCACCCATGAACGACCAATCAGGTCACGCACGGAGGGATTGCGCGCCGCCTTTTCGGCGAGCGTACGCAAGCGACCTCGTTCGTTGACGTACGAACGATAGGCCTTGCACACCGCCGTATGATCGGCGTGGTCGAGGAACTGGTAGCGTACCACGCGGCGATAATTCATTGTGCCGAGGCTTGGCTCAAACCAAGTATTGATATGGGTGTACGGGCCATTGCTGGGATGGTCGATGCCGTAACCGGCGTTCCATGGAGTTTCGCAGATGGCGATATACCCGTGTCCGTCTGCGCGAAGCTGCGCGAACCACGGCATGTAACCGCCAGCCGTTTCGAAGCGGCCGTCGAAGGTGATATCTTTGGTGCTCACGGCGGTAGGCCATGTGTTGGGAATCATCACGCCCTGTTCGTGGGTAATAAGCGTCACGTCGTGGGAGTCGTCACGGTCGAAGGCGATTGCCGCAGGCCACGTCACACCGGTGACGGTCAGCCCTTGCTCATTGAGCGGAATCCATTCGAAGAGCACATCGCCGGAGGCGCGCTCCACCCATACATAGGTTTCAAAGGAGTATGCGCTGTGCCCAAAGCCGGTGAAGATGCTGCGAATGCCGGTTCCCGTGCCGGTTTCGCGTTGTTCGTGGGTGATGGAAGTGGCATCGGCGAACGCGAAGGTGTCTTGCGTGCATTGCAGGGTCGGCTTGAAATCAGCGCAGGTATTCCATTCGGCACCGTCGCGCGTAAAAGCGAACTGCATCGTTCGTTCATCGAATCGCACGGTAGTGCCGGATACGGTGAATTCCATAGTTAAAGTGCTCCTGTATGTTCTCGATTGCTCCCGCTTACGGGAGCGCGCCCATATAACAAGATTAGGGGTGGTCTGCTGTTTTGAGACCACCCCCAGTCGGCTTTGCCGACAGCCCCGCCAGCGAGGCATGAATGTGAAGGAGTAATTCATGGCAATAGAACTGGCCAATCATATATATAGGGACGGCGAGGGCGTGCCGGTGGTGCTGATGAACGCCTACCCGGTGGACCACCGCATGTGGGACGTCTGTGCAAAGGCGCTCGCCGACTTTGCCGATCTGGAGGATGTGCCGCCGTTCCCGATTTGGGCGCCGGATATGGCGGGCTCGGGTGAATCCCCGGTTCCCAGCGAGGCCGATTCCGGGCCGCGTATGGCCAACGGCGCATATAGCGAGGCTTTGGATCGACTGGCCGATGCCTACGTTGATCTGATTAAGGCCGCTGGCTACGAACAGGCGATTTGGGTGGGCCTGTCCATGGGCGGCTATGTGGCGATGGATATTCAACGCCGCCACCCCGAAGCCGCGGCCGGTCTGGCTTTGTGTGACACCATGGCCGCCTCTGACGGTGTGGGCGGTGAAGGCCGTCTGACTATGGCGAACGCCGCCGAGCAGACCGATTCCGTGGAGCCGGTTATGCATTTCGCACGCCCGGCCGAGGGCGATTCCACCGTGAAACGTACGCCCGAATTCATCGAGACCATGACCGCTTGGATAGAGGAGCAGAATCCCGCCGGTCTGGCGTGGCGTCAGCGCATGACCTATGGCCGTCCCGATATGAGCGATGTGCCGGCCACCATCAGCGTGCCCACCGTGGTGGTATCCGGCGAGCAGGATCCATCCAGCAATCCGAGTGTGCTGAAGCCGTTGGCCGAGAAGATCGCCGACGCAGAATTCGTGGACATTCCCGACTGCGGTCACTTCAGCGCCGTCGAACACCCGGACACCGTGGCCCGTGCCCTGCTCTCGCTCGTCAAGCGCGTGCAACAACACTGACTTCCTCCCGCTGGCGGGAGGTGGCGCGTAGCGCCGGAGGGTGGTCTGGCGAGGATTCCGTCTGAGACCACCCCCAGTCGGCTTCGCCGACAGCCCCCGCCGGCGGGGGCAAAACTGCATTTTGGAGATACGTATGACTGCTGACATTCACTTCTCGCCGTTGGCGCTGACCCGCGCGCTGCCGTTCCTGCCGCTTGCCCAAGGCGATATCGACTATCAGGTGGATCGGCGTAGCGAGCCCGATCTGATTGACACCTTGCTCGCGGATCCGGCCACCAAAGTGGTGTTGACCCGTGGAGGACTGGTCGCTGTGCCGCGCGGGCAGGGCGACCTTGTGGACTATGAAAACGTGAAAATGCGGCTCGCCACACTGCCGGGCGCATACGTTGGCGAGGAGTTGCGCCGTTACCCTGAAGCGGTCGCCATGTTCCTCGGCTCGTACGGTGGTGTGCGCGGCGAATGCGTGATTGCGGTCGACATTTCCCGCGTACCGGACGCCGGTGAAGGTGCTGTGCCCGGCGCACAGCCCAACGGCGTACTGGGTGTTCAGGATGCCGGCACTGTCGATGGCGCGATGGGCTTGGCCAACGCCAACGGTAACGCTGCTGGCAAGCGTGCTGGCGAATCGGGCGGAGCCGCCGAATCCGCTGCTCCCTTTGGTGTGCCGGATTCAGCTGGGCAAGGTGCGGATGACGCATTTGACGAGTCGGTCAGCACCCTGGCATCCCACGCCGCGCCGAAGCCCACACTGCTGCAACAGGCCGTAACGCGGTTCGATTGGGTGGATTTGCGTGGATTTGCGCCACACGCCAACGCGCGGGAGGCCGGTCAGGCCACCAGCGCGGTCACCCTGAGCATCTGGCATAGCCGTCAGCGGTTCTGCCCCACATGCGGTGCCCCTGTGATGCCGGCGCTCGCCGGATGGGCGCAGCGTTGCTCCAATCAGGCGGACGGCAATCGTATTCTGTTCCCGCGCGTCGAGCCGGCGGTCATCACCGCCGTGGTGGACGGTCAGGACCGTCTGCTGTTGCAGCACAATGTGGCGTGGAAAGACCCGAATCTGTATTCGGTGTCTGCCGGATTCGTGGAAGCGGGGGAGAACCTTGAGCATGCGTGCCGGCGTGAGGCCCGCGAAGAAACCGGCATTCAGCTGGGCGAGGTGCGGTACTTGGGTTCGCAGCCATGGCCATTCCCTGCCTCGTTGATGATGGCGTTCAAGGCACATGCGATTACCACGGATGTGCATGTGGACGGTTCGGAAACCGTGACCGCACGCTGGGTCACGCGCGACGAATACACCGCCGAGCTGATTGCCGGCCGAATGGTGGCACCAGGGCGCGCCACCATCGCACGGTACATGATTGAGGAGTGGCTTGGACGCGAGCTATAGGTTAGGCTGGTGTGTATGAGTGATGAAACCGAACAGCCGCTGAACCTCGATATTCCCGAGCATCTTGAGTACTCCGACGAACACGTATGGGTGGATCGTTCGGACGATCTTGCCATCATCGGCATCACCGAATACGCCGCCGACCAACTGGGTGAGCTCGTGTTTGTGGATCTGCCTGAGCCGGGCACCCGCGTGGAGGCCGGCGACGAAATCGTGGAGCTTGAATCCTCGAAGGCCGTCCAGCCGCTGATCAGCCCGGTGGCCGGTACCGTGAAATACGTGAATCGCGACGTGGCGGACGACCCGTCCGTGGTGAATGGCGATCCCTATGGCGAAGGTTGGATTCTCAAGGTCGAGCTCGACGATGATGAGCCCGAGCTGCTGACCGCCGAGGAATATGCCAAGATTATACGGTAGCCAAGTGTTCAGGAACTCATAACCTGAGTGGCCTATATTGGTGCATATGAGAAGCCCACGCGAGGATTTTGAAGCGGCCGCCCGACACCTGACGCCAGTACATGGCAGTAGTGCGCCATCGCCCGATGACATGCCTACGGTGCCGATTCCCGCGCGCAAGGCCGCCACCACTTTCGATACACCGTCCAGCCGTGAGCGGCTTGAGGTCAAGCCGGCGTTCACCCGTGTGATTCGCCGTACCCTCACCGGCACGTTCGGCATTTGGTCGCGTCTTTCCGCACTGGCGGTGCGCCATCTCGGCTGGTATCCACGTGTGGAACCCTATGTGGGCTATGGCACCAGCGACTATTCACGATTGATTTGCCGTACGGTATACGCTCCCGAAAACGCGCGACCCGGCGAGGTAAGCAGAGGCATTCGCGGCATGCTGACCGTGCCCGCCCCACGCACCCATGTGCAGGCCAGCATTGATGACATGCCGTTGAACACCATACAAATTGGTGATTCTGAAGTGTATGACAAGGTCGATCGCACCCGTGACCTCAGTAGCGAATATGCGGTCTCTGATTCCGCGGGATATCTTGACCTCGTGGCTGAGCATCGCCTTGAACCCGGTATTCATCGCGTCTCGTACAGCGTGAAGCGCCGCAAGCCCGTTTCCGCCAACCTGTACACCATTCCGGCCAGTGCCAAAGTCGGCATCATCTCCGATGTGGACGACACCATCATGATCACGCAGGCGCCCGTGCTGTGGAAGGCCGCCTACAATCTGCTTTTCCTCAACCCGAAGAAGAAGGCTTCCGTGCCGGGCATGAGCGTGCTGTTCACGCGCATCGCCGATCTGTTTCCCGGTGCGCCGTTCTTCTACCTTTCGACCTCGCCATGGAATGTGGAAAGTTCGATTCGTAACTTCATCACCGATCACGGGTTTCCTGAAGGCCCGCTGCTGTTACGCGATCTTGACCCGCGCCCGAAGACCTTCGTGCCTTCCGGCCCGCAGCACAAACTGGAGTTCGCCGAGCAGCTTATGGCTGATTTTCCGGACATGAAGTTCATTCTTGTTGGCGACGATGGGCAGAAGGATCCCACCACGTATGCCACCATCGCCCATCGATACCCAGGACGTGTGCTGGCCATCGCGATTCGTCAGCTCAGTCCCAAGGAATCATCCGGTTTGGCTTCCGTGGCGGGCCTGACTTCCACGCAACCGATGCCGGTCACCGACGTTCCGGTGTTCACCGGCACCACCGGATCGAATATCTTGAAGACCATGCTGCCGTATCTGAAAGAACACGTGGTGTGAGTCTCGCGTACAATCGCGTGGTATGACCGACGAGAAGACGAACGCCGAAGTGCCGATGCCGCCTGTAGCCAAGCGCGAACCGAAGCGCCGTGAATTCCACGGTGATGTATTCGAGGACGATTACGAGTGGATGCGCAATAAGGAATCCGCCGAGGTACGCGACTATGTGGCCGCGGAAAACCGGTACTGCGAGCATCGCATGGCGCATTTGGCCGGTTTGCGCAACACGCTGTTTGAGGAGCTTAAATCACACGTGGAAGAGACTGATATGTCGGTGCCCACGCGCGTGAATGACTACTGGTACTTCACCCGTACGCAGCAGGGCAAGCAGTACGGCGTGCAGTGCCGTATACCCGTGCGTGGCGAGAACGATTGGGAGCCGCCGGTGGTGGACGCCAAGGGCGAGCCCGGATCCATGCCCGGCGAGCAGATCGTGTTCGACGTGAACCGCGAGTCCGAGGGGCATGATTTCTTCCGGCTCGGTGGCATGGATTTAAGCAAAGATGGCCGATGGCTGCTGTACGGCGTCGACGTCACCGGTGACGAACGCTATGACTTTCGTATTCGAGACTTGGAGTCCTTGACGGCCGCCGATGCTGACGGGGCGTTCCCCGACCTCGATATGCCGATGGCTGATGAATCTCTGTCTTTCCGCGATGCGAGCGCGGCCGAACCGGCTGAAGTGACAGCCGGTGACGAGGCCACGGAACGTCCTGCGGCGGCGGAACTACCCGAACACTTTGATGGTATCGGCAGCGCATGCTTCACCCCGGACGGTAAATGGGTGTTCTGGGTGGAAGTCGATGATTCCTGGCGTCCGTTTGCCGTATGGAGGCATCAGGTTGGTACGTCCGTTGACGATGACGTGTGCGTGTATCGTGAAGCGGACGAGCGTTTCTGGGTGGGCGTGGGCATCAGCTTCGATGAGCGCAACATCGTGATCGGCACCGGTTCCAAAACCACCACCGAAGTGCTGATGCTGCCTGTGGCCACTCCCGAAGGCGAGTTTCAGGCGTTCATTCCGCGCCAGACCGACGTGGAATACGATGTGAGCTTTGCCTGCTTTGAAGGTGCGGGTGAGCATGGCGAGGATGTGCCGCTTGCCGTGGTCTATCACAACGCCGTCAACCCGAATTTTGAGATTGATGTTATCGACATGCGCGACCATAAGCCGCCTTACCGGCTGGGTGAAGGCGTATGCGTGGCTGCCGGCTCGCCCTATGGCTGTGAGCATGGCGAATCGGATAAGCCGATCACTGAAACCTACTTCAATCCCGCCAATCCGGCGATTCTGCAAGGTGCGCATGGTCTGGGCATTGAGGGCATCGCCCTGCACCGCCATTTTGTATCGCTGAGCTACCGTTCCGACGGGCAGCCGCATGTGGCATATATGACCAAAGACGCTGCATCCGCTGATTTTCTGGCTGGTCGTCCGTGGCGTTTCGTGGAGTTGTTGCCTCCGCCGCTTGAGGGCGATTGGGACATGGTCGCGGCGGATAGGCAAGACGTGACCGGAGACCACGGCGAAACCTTGTGGACCGATGATGCCGAAAAGGCTGAATCATCTGCCAGCGCGAGCCCGGGAACAGGTAGATCCGCGACCTCCATGAAAGGTGACGGTATCAGCAAGCGCAGCGGCGACTGGTTTGGCGGTTTGTTCGGCTCGACCACCGACCACACCGAATCCTCCGATGGCGCCAGCGACGACCACCTGCCCGGCGAGACCCGGCGACTGTACACCATCGGCACCGGCGGCAATCCCTCGTATGACGCGCCGCGCATGCGCTACTCCTTTGCCAGCTACACGCGTCCCGGCGAGTTGCACGAAATCGATCCCGCCACCGGGAAAGACGCGCTGCTCAAGCGCGCCACCGTGCTGGGTGACTTCGACCCGCGCAATTACATGGAGCGCCGCGTGTGGATTACCGCGCGCGATGGTGAGCGGATTCCCGTCTCACTGGTCTGGCATCGTGATTGCCCGGCGCAGGATTCGCCGATGTTCATCACCGGATATGGCGCATATGAGATTTCCTCCGACCCTGGCTTCTCGGTGGCTCGGTTGAGCATGCTCGACCGTGGCGTGCTGTACGCAGTGCCGCATATTCGAGGTGGCGGTGAGATGGGCCGCGCTTGGTATGAGCAGGGGCGGCGACTCAACAAGAAGCATTCCTTTGAGGATTTCGTGGATGCCACGCGCGCATTGCAGGACGCTCATTTGGCCGATGCCAGACGCACGGTGGCCAATGGCGGTTCGGCCGGTGGCCTGCTTATGGGTGCCATCGCCAACATGGCACCCGAGTGCTATGCCGGAGTTGAGGCCGATGTGCCGTTTGTGGACGCGCTGACTTCGATTCTCGACCCGGATTTGCCGCTGACCGTCACCGAATGGGATGAATGGGGTGATCCGCTGCACGACCCCGAGGTGTATCAGTACATGAAGTCCTACACGCCGTATGAGAATGTGCCGGTCGCCAGAGCGGAGGACGGTGATGGAGAAACCGTCGATGACAAGGTCTCTTCTGCCGGCGCCGCCACCGGCAAGGCCGTTTCCGCAGCGCAGTTCCCGAAGATTTTCATCACCACCTCGATGAACGACACCCGCGTGCTGTATGTCGAGCCGCTGAAATGGCTGGCCCGATTGCAGTCCGCAGGCGTGGACGCGGTGGCCAAGATTGAGGTTGAGGCCGGTCACGGTGGCATTTCCGGCCGTTACAAGCAGTGGCAGGAGGTCTCGTACGAGAACGCCTGGTGCATGGACGTGATGGGTCTCGCTCATTAGGTGTCATGTCCACTAGCTGAGCTGGTTCGGGCCATCAGGTGGCCACGCGACTAGGCTCCTTGAACTATGGCAAAGACATATAAAATTGCCGTCATCCCCGGCGACGGCATTGGCAAGGAAGTCACTCCGTGGGCCCAGAAAGCGCTTGAAAAAGCAGCTGAAGGTGTAGCTGACTTCGAGTATGAGAACTTCGACTTGGGTGCCGAGCGTTACCTGCGTGACGGTGCTATTCTGCCGGAGGACGAAGAGGAACGTATCAAGGCGAACGACGCCATTCTGCTCGGGGCCGTGGGCGATCCGCGCATCAAGGCCGGCATTCTGGAGCGCGGCCTGCTTTTGAAGCTTCGCTTCGACCTTGACCAGTACGTGAACCTGCGTCCGTCCAAACTGTACAAGGGCGTCACCTCGCCACTTGCCAACCCTGGCGACATCGACTTCGTGGTGGTGCGTGAAGGCACCGAGGGGCTGTACTGCGGTGCCGGTGGCGCTGTTCGTCGTGACACTCCGCAGGAGGTGGCCACCGAGGTGTCCATCAACACCGCCTATGGCGTGGAGCGCGTGGTGCGTTACGCCTTCAAGCTGGCCATGAAGCGCAAGAAGCACGTCACTCTGGTGCACAAGAAGAACGTACTCGTCAACGCCGGCGATATGTGGCAGCGCATTGTAGACAAGGTCGGTGAGGAATATCCCGAGGTCACTCACGATTACCAGCATATCGACGCAGCCACCATCTTCCTGGTCTCCGACCCGAGCCGTTTTGATGTGATCCTCACGGACAACCTCTTCGGCGACATCCTCACTGATGAAGCCGGTTCCGTGGTGGGTGGCGTGGGCTACTCCGCCTCCGGCTGCATCAACGCCTCCGATGAATATCCGTCCATGTTCGAGCCGATTCACGGTTCCGCTCCGGATATCGCCGGTCAGAACAAGGCCAACCCGACTGCTGCGATTCTCTCCGCCGCTATGCTGCTCGAGCACCTCGGCTTCGATGATGCGGCCAAGAAGATCCACACCGCTGTGGAAGCGGACATCGAGGAGCTCGGCTCCACTGTGCGCTCCACCGACCAAGTCGGCAAGGACATTCTGGCACGTATGTGATGTCTCTGGCTCCCCTCAAGGAGGGGAGCCAAGTACTCTTATACTGGTCGCATGCACATGCGACATGGGGAATGCAAAACGCCGGGCGGCAAACTGGTTGCCGTGAATGTGGCCGTCGACGAGGATGGCACAATCAAATCCTGCCATATCAGCGGTGATTTCTTTATCGAACCTGACGTGACCACCTCCCCCCGCTTTGCGGGAGCCCCCGCCAGCGGGGGCGAGGCTTCGGAAGCATTGATTCATGACCTTGAGCAGGCTCTGGTTCGAGGCGGTTCGCTGCAATCCGTATTGGATGCGCACTCTGATTGCCGGCTTATCGGCACAGACGCATCAGCCATCGAAACCGCATTCCTCCGAGCTATAAGCAGCGAGCTTACGCCCCCGCCGGCGGGGGCTCCCGCAAAGCGGGTGGGGGTGGCCGGCACAGACATCACCGGAACTTCTGCATCCGTCGATACGCAATATGGGCAGACCGACAAAACCGCCGAATATCAGTCCCGCTGGAACGAGCTCAAGCGTAACCTCACCGTTATTCGCGACCATCCACGCACCCCAGTCGAGCAGATGGCCATCGATGAAATCTGGGCCCGCGAAGTCGCAGCGGGGACGAGGCCGCCCACCATCCGATTCTGGGAATGGGCCGGTGCGGCCGTGGTCATCGGCAAATTCCAGTCAGCTCCGGACGAAGTGCATCTGGCCGTGGCCGAACAGCTTGGATTCAGCGTGGTGCGGCGCTGCACCGGTGGCGGCGCGATGTTCATCGAGCCCGGCAACACCATCACCTATTCCCTCTATGCACCACTTGATTTCGTGCATGGCATCAGCATTGAGGAATCATACCGGCTGTGCGATTGGTGGCTGGTCGAGGCCCTGCGTGGTCTTGGTCTTGACGTGCGATTTGCCGGGTTGAACGACATCGCCTCCCAATACGGCAAAATCGGGGGAGCGGCACAACGGAGATTCCCCGGAACCGGTAACGCCGGTGAGTCGGGCGCGGTGCTTCACCATGTGACGATGGCATACGACATCGATGCGGCCAAGATGGCCCGTGTACTCAATACCAGCCAGGAGAAACTTTCGGATAAGGCAGTGCGATCCGCCGTTAAACGAGTGGACCCGATGAAAAGTCAGACCGGTCTCACCCGTGAGCAGATTATCGATGATTTACTCGCATGGTTCACCCCTGCTCAATTTCGCGGTGATGCCTCGTAGCGAGGGTCGCGGTGGCTCCGTGCGATAGATGGAACGTCGCTGTCGAATCCCGCGGGTCGCGTTACAATATGACGGATGACCGATGACGGCCACACAGATAAGGACGGTGCAATGAGCTTGGAAACGCCAAATGCTTTTGCTGATGAGGAGAACATCCTGCTGCATACGGCACTGTTCAAGCAGGTCTCGCCCAGCGAAGCCGAAGAACTGTTGCCGTATCTGAAGCACGCCGCATACGACAAAGGCGACTACATTTTCTCTGAGGGCGATACCGATCACCGTATGTATCTGTTGGAGCGCGGCCGGGTCAAGCTGGTTCGTACTTCTTCCGACGATCGTGTGCAGTTATTGTCCATCCATGCGCCCGGTGAAGTGCTGGGGGAGATTCCGGTATTCGATCCGAATGGTGGTCCCCGCACCGCGTCGGCTGTGGCCATGAGCCATGGCACGTGCGTGGTCTGGTTGGAGCACGACACCCTGTTCTCCTGGCTGGACGAGCATCCGCGTGTGGCCATCGATATGCTGCAGGTGATGGCTAATCGTCAGCGCGATAACAATGAGCGCATCTCCGACCTGGTGTTTATGGATGTGCCGGCGCGTTTGGCCAAGACCCTGCTCAATCTTGGTTCCCGCTTCGGTGAGCCGGTGGAACAAGGCCTGAAAGTGCCGCATGACCTCACCCAGGAAGAGCTGGCCCAGCTGGTTGGATCCAGCCGTGAGACCGTGAACAAGGCGTTGATGGACTTCTCGAATCGTGGCTGGATTGCGCGTGATGGCCGATCGATTATCATCTTCCAGCCAGGCATGCTGATTCGGCGCTCGCGGCGCTAACGGCACGTTTCTTCGCGATTTGCTGCATATCCAGTTGCTATTCAGCAAACGTTATGCGAGTGCGGTTCTTGTGATGATTGACCATTTTGCGGGGCCGAACACTCGGTTGGTAGGGCGGGCCATTTAGAATGGGGCCCATGCCCAAAAAGAAGTCCCTTACAGTTCGTCGTGTGCTCGTTCTGCTCTTGGCCTACATCATGCTTGCCGTATGCGGTGGTGTGGCGACCAGCGTGCTGCTTATCCCAGGCGTCATCGGTGCCAATAACGTAGCCAAGGCAGTGATTCCGTCACTGAAGGTCGAGAACGTGGACTTCGATGTGACTAGTCTCCCGCAGAAGTCGACGATGTATGCGAGCGATGGCACCACCGTCATTACGGATTTTTACAGCCAGAACCGTATCGTCGTGCCGCTGAAGAAGATTTCCAAGGTCATGCAGCAGGCCGTGGTGGCGCGTGAGGATCGCCGTTTCTGGACCCACGCCGGCGTGGACGTGCAGGGCGTGATGCGAGCGTTCGTCAACACCTATCTGTTGAAGGGCGATCAGCAGGGCGGTTCGTCGCTGACCCAGCAGTATGTCAAAAACGTGCTGCTTATGCAGGCCATTGAAGACAACGATTCGATTGCCCAATACCATGCCACGGAAGACACTGTGGCACGTAAGATTCGTGAGATGCTGATCTCGGTGCAGATGGAGAAGAAGTACACCAAGGCCGAGATTCTGCAGGGATATCTCAACATCGCCCAGTTTGGTAGCAACCTGTATGGTGTTGAGACCGCGGCCCAGCGGTACTTCAGCGTGTCCGCCGCCGACCTTAATGCAGTGCAGGCGGCTACGATCGCGGCCATCACCAAGAACCCGAACAAGTATGACCCGCTGATTGAGGCGAATCAGGAGGAGAGCCAGAAGCAGCGCAATCTTGTGCTGGATCTGATGGCACAGGAAGGGTACATCAGCGAGAAGGAATGCACGGAGGCCAAGAACACTCCGCTTAAGGACACGCTGAAAGTACAGGACGTCAATGTCGGTTGCCAGGATACCGGCGATTACGCCTTCTTCTGTGATTATGTGGTGCACCGTATCCAGAACTCCGAGGAGTTCGGCAAAACCGCTGCCGAGCGTAGCAAGTTGCTGCAGGAAGGCGGTCTGAAGATCGTTACCACGCTGGATGTTGACGCCAACCGCATGCTTATGGACACCGCGCGTAACACTATTCCGCCGGACGATCCCAGCGGTATGGAAATCGCAATCGCCGCAGTGAAACCGGGCACTGGCGAGGTGCTGGGCTTTGGTCTCAACCGCCACTATGATGCCACGCCTGAGGCCGCGAACGACGCTACCAAAACGAGTCAGAACTATGCGGTCGATGCCATCGATGGCGGTGGCAGCGGCTGGACGATTGGTTCGTCCTGGAAGCCCATCAATCTGGTCGCATGGATGGAAGCGGGTCATTCCATCAACGACAACTTGCAAACCACCACTGCGTACTCCACTTCTGATTTCAGCTGCGGCAGCTACACCGGCGGTAGCGAACTTTGGAAGGTGCAGAACGCGTTCGGCACGACCGTGAACCCGGAAAGTCCGTTCCTCGGTCTGGTTCGCTCGCACAACACCACGCAGGCTTCCATGGGCACAATCATGAAGCTGTGCAAGGTGGCTGACACCGCCACGGAGCTCGGCTACCATGACGCTAGAACCGGTGAGACCATTGAAAAGACCTCTTCGTACACGCCGTCCATGATGGTCGGTTCAGTGAATGTTTCGCCGTTGACCATGGCCAGCATCTTCGCCGTGTATGCCGCGAACGGTGTGCAATGCAACCCGATCGCTATCACCAAGGTCACCGACGGTGACGGCAACGACCTGAAGGTGCCTTCCGCCAACTGCCATCAGGCGGTCGATCCGGAAATTATTCAGACACTTGCCTACACGTTGAACCAGGGTGTGACCAGGTCCGACGGTCAGGGCCATAACTTCCAGCTCAACAACGGGCGTAAGTCCTTCGGTAAGACCGGTACGAGCGAAGACCTCGCCGTATCCAGCGGATCGTTCATTCCCAACCAGATTGCCGCGTTTGCGTCGGTGGGTGATGCACAGGCTCCGTATTCCCATCGTATCGCCAACATCCGCATCAATGGTGTGTACAACAGCTACTGGGATGGTTCAACGATTGCAGCACCGGCATTGCGCAACTTCCTCAATGCCTACGCGGATGCGAAGCAATTGCCGATTGATAACGACTACGGTCAAGGCGTTGCGAAGTACATGACCAGCGGCACTACGTTCGGTATTGCCGGACGTTCGTATAGTACGAGACGGTCAACCACGACGAATAACGATAACAATAACAATGATTCGTCCACGAACAATGAGTCGAACAACTCACAGAACGATCAGTAACACATGACGTATTACCTACATATGTGATTGCTGGTTACGTAGTTGACGGGCGCGGGCCTTTTCGGGCCTGCGCCCGTCTTACAATAATGACGGATATTGTGCCGACTGCACCACCGGCATCGACCGGCATCGGAAAGGGGAGCGATGAGCGACGATGAGACGACGCACGGCAATTTTGATTTCCGAGGGTTCGACGTGCCCGAACTGGAGGCAGTGACGCTTGCCGCAGCGGCGGACGGCGGCAAATCTGCAGGCTCTGGGAAATCGGGTAAGTCCGGTAAATCAGGCAAATCCAGCAAACATAAGTCGGACCAAGACAAGAAAGGCACAACGGTGGCTAAAGAAGAGAAGAAGACCAAGAAGAACCGTCCGGGGCTGTTCACCCCGATGGAGCTGCGTGGCCTTACCGTGCGTAACCGCATCTGGCTGCCGCCGATGTGCACGTATTCCGCCTATGCGCGTGATGGCAAACCCACGCCGTTCCACTACCAGCATTATGTGTCTCGTGCCTTTGGTGGCTTTGGACTGATTATTGCCGAGGCGACTGCAGTGGCACCGGAAGGCCGTATCTCGCCGTGTGATCTGGGTCTGTGGGAAGACGGCCAGATTGACGCTTGGCGCTGGATCGTAGATGGTATTCGTGAGGCCGGAGCGGTGCCAGCCGTGCAGCTCAACCACGCTGGACGTAAGGCTTCCACCGGATGCTTTGCAGTGGGATATGAGAATCAGAGCGTGCCTGTTGAAGCGGGTGGATGGCCTACGGTGGCACCGTCCGAAATCGCTTTTGGTGGGTTGGATATGCCGCGTGCACTGTCCGTGGATGAGATTCATGGCATCGTCAGGGCCTTCGCCGCTGCGGCTGGCCGTGCGGTCGCCGCCGGGTTCCAGGCAATTGAGATTCATGCCGCTCACGGGTATTTGATTTCCCAGTTCCTTGATCCGCTGAGCAACGAGCGTGACGACGAATACGGCGGTGATCTGAACGGTCGTGCACGTTTTCTGCTGGAGATCATGGACGCGGTGCGCGGAGTTGTTCCCGATACTTTGCCGGTGTTGGTGCGTATCTCCGCGACTGATTGGGCCGCGGGCGGCTGGGACCTGGATCAGACGATTCTGATATCCAAGATGCTCAAAGAGCATGGCGTGGATCTGGTGGATGTGTCCACCGGCGGCATCGTGGCTGGCGTTTCGATTCCGGTCAAGCCGAACTACCAGGTGCCGTTTGCCGAGCAGGTGCGTGCCAAGGCCGGCGTACCGGTGACGGCGGTGGGTCTTATCACCAAGCCGAAGCAGGCGGAGAAGATTCTGATTCACGGCGAAGCTGATGCGGTGGAGATTGGCCGTGCTGCGCTGCGCGACCCGAATTGGCCATTGCATGCCGCCCACAAGCTTGGCGTGCCGGTTGCCGAGGCGCCTTACGCACCGCAATACGTGCGTGGCGCGTACTGAGTGTTGTGTACATAGGCTCCCGCTGGCGGGAGCCGGCCGGCAAAGCCGGACTGAGGGTGGTTAACGTACATACGTCGACCACCCTCAACCTCACTGTGTTCGGCAGCCCCGCCAGCGGGAACCGGGATATCTAGATTCGCAAACTACTCCACGTCCACGCCGACGGCGTCGGAAACATGCTCGAATCCATCACGGCGCAGCAGGTTGGCTAGGCCGCGCTTCAATACGGTGATTTGCTGCGGGCCACGGTACATCAGCGAGCTGATGAACATGACCAGGCTTGAACCGGAACGAATCTTCTCATAGGCCTGCTCGGGGGTGAAGACGCCTCCGATGCCGGCGATGGCGAACCGGTCGCCATAGTCCTTGTACACTTTGCGAATCAGCTCATTGCTGGCCTGCGCGCACGGGCCGCCGGACAGACCGCCTTCCCAGTCGCGCGGAATCTCAAGCCCGGTGCGGTCCTTCTGCAGATTGGCGATGGACAAGCCTTGCACATTGTGCTCGGCCAGCACATCGAGCAGTTCCTTGTACTCACCCCACGGCTTATTCAACGGCATCTTGACCAGCGTTGGCTGCGGGCGATCGATCTTGTCGAGTGCGGTGAACAGTCGGTCAAGTGCCTCCGATGTGGAGGTGAACGGTTCACCCACGTGTGTGTTCGGACAGGAGACATTGACCTCCACCATTGCGGTACGGCCGGCGGCACGGCGCATGGAGATGCAGTAATCCTCGATGCCTTCGTCCAAATCGCCGCACTGGTCGTCGTTGGTGCGGGCGATCGAGACGGACACCTGCATCTGGTTCGCCTGAGTCCATGCCGTTTCGGCACGCTCGATGACCTTGTCCGAGCCGATGTTGGCGAGTCCCACATGCACCATCATCGAATCGTATTCGGGCAGACGATGGAACCAGGGCTTGGCGTTGCCCGGGCATGGGCGGGAGGTGGTGGAGCCGACCGTCTCAAAGCCGAAACCGGCGTTGTCAAGCAGCACGGGCATCTCGCAGTTCTTGTCGAGGCCAGCTGACAGGCCGAACGGGTTGGTGAAGTCGATTCCCATCACATTCGTCTCCAGAATGGGATCGGTGTAGTTGAGCATCATGCGCTCGGCAAACAGCAGTGGCGGCATGTGTTTGGCCACGGAGCAAAATTCGATCATCTGATCATGCGCTTCATCGGGGCGATGGTTGAACACGAAGTTCGGCTTGATGATGTGCTTATAGCCAAAAGTGAACAGGTCAGTGGTGGCTTTGTTGACGGCGTCGTGCCAAAAGCTTTCAGAAACGTAAGTCATATTGCCCATTGTCTCACGTTTCAGCAGATTGTGACCAGCATGGTGTTCCTATTCTTTAAGTTCGTCTTTCTTGGCTCCCCTCTCTGAGGGAAGCTGTCGCGCAGCGACTGAGGGGAGATTCGTGGGGGTGCTGCACGGTGGCTGAAGGAAGTTCGGAACATTACATGTTGACAGTCCTGAAAAATGTGCGTTTTTGCGCGGTTTTGCAGGAGTATAGGTTTGAATCGCCCGGAATTTTCGGGAAATTGTCCCCAAAACGCTCAAGCCGGTTTGGTTTGTGAGCTTTTGTGTGCGATAATGTTCGCATGATTTCGTCACAACGTCAGCATCTCATCTTGAGCAGGCTGCGCACGCGCGGTGCTGTGCGTATTACTGCGCTATCGAAGGAGCTGGGTGTGTCAGCGATGACCATCCGCCGCGATATCGCCGAACTTGCCGACAAGGGTTTGTTGAAGCGCGTCCATGGCGGCGCGGTGACCACTAGTACCTTGCTGAGCGAGCCTCTGTTCTCCGTCAAGTCCCAGATGGACATCGGTCTGAAAGATGCCATTGCCCAGGAAGCTATCAAATACGTGGCTCCTGGCGACGTGATCGCCATCGGCGGCGGCACCACGGCCTATGTCTTTGCCCAGCATCTGCTCGAATCGCAGCGGTCCAGCGGCATCACCATTCTCACCAATTCGATTCCAGTGGCCGAGTTGGTGCAGGCCCTCGAATCCAAGGATGTGGAAGTGATTGTCACCGGCGGTGTAATCACCCGCTCAAACTCGCTTGTCGGGCCGATTGCGGACAAGGTCGTCGCCTCGCTGCGCGTCAACACTGTATTCCTCGGCACTCATTCAGTGTCGATTCCCCGCGGCTTCCTCATGCCGAACTCGCTTGAGGCCGCTACCGATATGGCGATGATGGACATCGCCGATCGCACCATAGTTTTGACCGATCACACCAAGTGGAGCTGCACGTCGCTGTCGCTGTTCGCGCGCTTCGACCAGGTGGACACGGTCATCACCGACGACGGTCTCGACCCTGACTCCGCCGCCAAAACCAAGGATTTGGTAAAGGAACTCGTGCTGGCCCACCAGAGCGAGACCATTGAGGAAAGTGAGTAACACCCATGGCTGATTTCGCCAACTACACCCCCGGAGAGTACGCGAAGAAGCATATCCGCATCACGCCGACGACGCTTGCCGACGGTCGTGACTTCTTCTATCTGGACGACGATCCCGAGTTCGTCTCCGGTGCCAAGACCCGCGAGCTCAAGGATCCGCGCCCGCTGGACTACCGTTTTGCCCCGCACCTGGACGCCGACGGCAACGAAGTGCCGTACGCCGCTCCGCAGATGCGCCGCGACCCGCTGACCGGTGACTGGATTCCGATGGCCACCGCGCGTATGAACCGCCCGATCACCGCTGGCCCCGGCGCCACCGCCAAGGGCAACCCGCTGGCCGCCCGCAAGCCCGGCGACCCGTATCAGGACGGCGAGGTGCCGGACACCGATTACAACGTCGTGGTGTTCGAGAACCGCTTCCCCTCCATGGTGCGCGTGCCCGGCGTTTCCGAGGACGTGACCTACGTTGACGGCAACCCGCTGTGGGAAAAGAAACTGGCCGCCGGCCGCTGCGAAGTCATCTGCTTCGATCCGAACGAGAACGGCCTGCCGGCTGACCTGCCGGTGTCCCGCCTGCGTACCGTGGTCGAGGCATGGGCCTTCCGTACCGCTGAAATCTCCAAGATGGAGGGCATCGAGCAGATCTTCCCGTTCGAGAACCACGGTCAGGAGATCGGCGTCTCCCTTGCCCACCCGCATGGTCAGGTCTACTGCTACCCGTTCATCGCCCCGAAGATGGAGAAGGAACTCCAGCACACCGAGGCCTACCACGAGAAGACCGGTGGCAACCTGCTTAAGGACATCATGAATGCCGAGCTCGAGGCTGGCGAGCGCATTGTGATGCGTAACCACTCTTGGGTTGCTTACGTGCCGGCCGCCGCCCGCTGGCCTCTTGAGGTCCACGTGGCTCCGGTTCGCGACGTGCTCACCTTGGACGAGCTCAACGACGAAGAGCGTTGGGACCTTGCCTCCATGTACTCGCACCTCCTGAAGCGCGGCAACGCGTTCTTCGACAAGGGCGACGGCAAGGGCATGGACCTGCCGTACATCGCCGCATGGCACCAGGCCCCGATTCACGACGCTCGCCGTGAGAACTACCGCCTGAACCTGCAGTTCTTCTCCTTCCGTCGTGCTGCCAATAAGATCAAGTACCTCGCTGGCTCCGAATCCGGCATGGCCGCCTGGATCTCCGACACCACGCCGGAACTCATCGCCAAGCGCTTCCACGAGCTCGGCTCCATCGATATCGCCGACTGATAGAAAGAAAAACACCAATGTCTGCTGTTGAATTCATTGAGCCGCTGACCCATGAAGAGGGCGTCTCGCAAGCCACCAAGCTGTTTGTGGACACCTACGGCGCTGCGCCCGAGGGCGTGTGGGCTGCTCCGGGCCGTGTGAACCTGATCGGTGAGCACACCGATTACAACGCCGGCCTGTGCCTGCCGATCGCTCTGCCGCACCGCACTTTCATCGCCCTGAAGCCGCGCGAAGACACCAAGGTTCGCGTCGTCTCCGGCGTGGCTCCCGACAAGGTCGCTGAAGCTGATCTCGATGGCCTCAAGGCCCGTGGCGTGGACGGCTGGTCCGCCTACCCGACCGGTGTGGCTTGGGCGCTGCGTCAGGCTGGTTTCGACAAGGTCAAGGGCTTTGATGCCGCCTTCGTCTCCTGCGTGCCGCTGGGCTCCGGCCTGAGCTCCTCCGCCGCCATGACCTGCTCCACCGCTCTGGCTCTGGACGACGTGTACGGCCTTGGCTACGGCGATTCCGACGCCGGCCGTGTGACCCTCATCAACGCCGCCATCAAGTCCGAGAACGAGATGGCCGGCGCCTCCACCGGCGGTCTTGACCAGAACGCTTCCATGCGTTGCACCGAAGGCCACGCGCTGCTGCTTGACTGCCGTCCGGAGCTGACCCCGCTGGAGAACGTCTCCCAGCAGGAGTTCGACCTCGACAAGTACAACCTCGAGCTGCTTGTGGTCGATACCCAGGCTCCGCACCAGCTCAACGATGGCCAGTACGCTCAGCGTCGCGCCACCTGCGAGGAAGCCGCCAAGATTCTCGGTGTGGCCAACCTGCGCGTTACCGCCGACGGCATCTCCAAGGCCGATGACCAGTTCCAGGCCCTCAAGGAAACGCTTGACGCCCTGCCTGACGAGACCATGAAGAAGCGCGTGCGCCACGTCGTCACCGAAATCGAGCGCGTGCGTTCCTTCGTGCGTGCCTTCGCTCAGGGCGACATCAAGGCTGCGGGCCGTCTGTTCAACGCTTCCCACGATTCGCTGGCCGCCGACTACGAGGTCACCGTCCCCGAGCTGGACATCGCCGTAGACGTGGCCCGCAAGAACGGCGCCTACGGTGCGCGTATGACCGGCGGCGGCTTCGGCGGCTCCATCATCGCTCTGGTTGATAAGGGCCGTTCTCAGGAAGTCGCCCAGAAGATTGCCGACGAGTTCGAAAAGCAGGGCTTCCACGCTCCTCGCGCCCTTGCGGCTTATGCCGCTCCGAGCGCCAGCCGCGAGGCCTGAGCTACTTACTTTGGCTCCCGCTGGTGGGAGCTGTCGAACGTAGTGAGACTGAGGGTGGTTTGTCGTATACAGTGACCACCCTCAGTCAGCTTCGCTGACAGCTCCCGCCAGCGGGAGCCGGAGAGAGGTCACGGGTGAACGCGCAGCATGCGCTCCAATGCCACCTTGGCTTCGCGGGCGGTGTCGTCATCCACGATGATACGGTTGACCACATTGCCCTGTTCGAGGTTTTCCAGCGCCCAGGCCAGATAGGCCGGGTGGATACGGTACATCGTGGAGCACGGGCAGACCACCGGGTCCAGGCAGAACACGGTCTTGTCCGGGTACTGCGCGGCCAGACGGTTCACCAAGTTGATTTCGGTGCCTACGGCGATGGCGGAACCGGCGGGCGCGTTAGCAATCTCCTTGACGATGTATGCGGTGGAACCAGTGCCGTCGGCGGCGTCGACCACCTGCATCGAGCATTCGGGGTGCACAATCACCTTGACGCCCGGGTATGCCTTGCGAGCACGTTCGATCTGTTCGACGGTGAAGCGTTGGTGCACGGAGCAGAAGCCCTTCCACAAAATCATCTTGGCTCGGGCGTAATCGGCCGGGTCGGAGGCACCGCCCTGAGCCTTGAATGGATCCCACAGCGGCATCTCGCTCAGCGGAATGCCCATGGCGCGGGCGGTGTTGCGGCCAAGGTGCTGGTCAGGGAAGAACAGCACGCGCTTGCCGCGCGCGAACGCCCATTCCAGTACGGCGTGCGCGTTGGAGGACGTGCACACGATGCCGCCGTTGCGTCCGCAGAATGCCTTCAACGCCGCGGAGGAGTTCATATAGGTGACCGGGATAATCTGCTGACGACCATCGGAATCCGGCTCGGTGCCGCAGATCTCGCCGAGCTGATCCCAGCATTCCTGCACCTGGTCGATGTTTGCCATGTCGGCCATGGAGCAGCCGGCGGACAGGTTGGGCAGGGTCACACTCTGCTCGGGGGTGGAGAGGATATCGGCGGTTTCAGCCATGAAGTGCACGCCGCAGAACACGATATGGTCGGCGTCCGGGCGTTCGGTGGCGTTCTTGGCCAGCTGGAAGGAATCGCCCACAAAGTCGGCATGCTTGATAATCTCATCACGCTGGTAGAAGTGGCCGAGGATCAGCAGTTTGGAGCCGAGACGCTGCTTGGCGTCGGTGATGCGCTGCTGCAGTTCCTCGTCGGAGGCCTTGCGGTATTCGTCCGGCAGCACCTGCTGGCGCGGCGCGTTGGCGGGCAGACGGTCGAGCATCGAGGCACCGGGACCATAGCTGGGTGTGGTGGTGTCGAAGTGCCACGGGTCCTGGGTCAGTCCTGCATCGCAGGTGCTTTGCGCGCCCAGCTTGGCGATGATCTCGTCAACGGAGGGCGCAATGAATGATGCGGTCATAGTGGTTCCTTTCTGTAACGCCTATGCGCCGTGCCTGCAGGCATGGCAAAAATCAAATCTGTGCGGATGGGCTCAATGCGGCAAGCACATCCTTGCGTTCGTTGCGCTTGGCCATTGCCGCAATGCCACTGCCGTCGAATTCATGCGGTGTTCCGGTATGGGCAGGTAGCTGAGGCACATATCGGTACACGGCTGCCGGCCGCTGACGGCCTTCACGCACTTTCTCACCGGTGTCTTCAAGATCGCCGGAGGAGAGCATTTTGCGACGAAAATTCGCCAAATCAAGGCTTTCTCCGGCGATGGCCTCGTATACGCCGTGCAACTGCCGCAAAGTGAAGGTGGGACCGAGCAGACGGGTGGCCACGTCAGAGTATTCGATTTTGGAGCGCAACCGAAGCAGTGCGTAGTCGATAATCTCGCGATGGTCGAAAGCCAACGGCGGCAGCTCATCCTCGGGGAACCAGCGCACATTATCGCCATCCTCGAAATGCGCGGCCTCGGCCTGGCCTACGAGCGCCCAGTACACGACGGAGACCATCGGCAATCCACCATGGGAGCGCTCTGGCCCGCCAAAGGTGTACAGCTGCTCGAGGTAGCGAGGATGCAGCGCAGTAGTTGACTCCAATGCGGAGTAAGCGGACTGTTCCAGCGACCAATCGGACCTCAGGTCGCCTCCGGGCAGAGCCCAAGTGCCGAGGAAAGGCTGACGGACTCGCTTGACCAACGGCAACCACAGACGGGACTGAGGTGTTCCAGCTCCGGTCTCAGCAGATTCGGCTTGCGTTGCGCCATGTTCGGGCATGTCATCAGGACCAAGCGCCAAGATCACCACGGACACACCAACCTGCGGTGGTGCACTGCGGCGCTCCGACACATTGCCGAATCCCATGCCTTGCCTCTTTCCAGTGAAATATTCTTTCTGGTCAGACAGCATAGCACTACTTATAGTCATAATGACTATAAGTCACAATATATGCGAGAACAGTAACAAAAAACGGTCTGCATTACCGCAGACCGTGCTGTCAGGAAACCGGCTCCTCGTCTGATTCGCCGGGTCTTGTCATTTCCGCCACAGACGGCAGGAACGGGGCCAACGATGGCAACTCGTCAAGGCTATTGAGTCCCATCTGGTCCAGGAAAAACTCAGACGTGACCAGCAGCGCCGCACGGGAATCAGGGTCCATGCCGTTCTCTGCGATAAGGCCTCGCACGGCGAGCGAGCGAATCACGCCATCGGAGTTGACGCCACGGATTGCCGCCACCTGCGCACGGGTGACCGGTTGCCGGTAAGCCACAATAGCCAGCGCCTCCAAAGCCGCCTGGCTCAGCCGCGCGGTCTGCCCATCGGTGACGAACGCGGAGACGACCGGCTCGAATTCGGCGCGGTTGGCGAACTGCCATCCTCGTGCGGTATGACGCAGTTCAAATCCTCGCGGGCGAATGCCACGAGCCGCATCACCCTCATATTCGGCGCGCAGTGCCTGCAATGCATCTTCCACGTCGCTCTCATCCACCACCAGCACGCGGGCCATATCCTCTACAGTCTGTGGCTGGTCGGCGACCATAAGAATGGCCTCCAGACCTGCGGCCAGCCCGCCGGGAAAATCATCGACGGTAAAGTCCACATATTCGGGACGCGACTGCTCCGCTGCTTCCGTCTGCCCATTATGTTCGTCATATTCGTTGCGCTCGCTCATCGGTCACCTCTCTTACGCAAAATCGCCTTCAGAAATGTTCACGTCGCTCATGGCATCATCCACACCGGCGACCCATCGCAGATGCAGCTCCTCGAACGGCCCATTCTGCCGATATTGCAGCACACCTTGTTTGAAGAACACCAGCACGGCCATGAACCGGGCAACCACCTCGATACGGGATGCGCAATCCTGGGTCAGCTCGCTAAATGACATCGATTGACTACCAGATTCCAAAGCCTTGCGCAATCGGTCACGCACCACCACGGATTGCGCCCGCAAATCGACCAACGGCACATGCAGTTGGTGAACCGACACCTCGGGGGCCGGTGCATTGGCGATCACCCGTGCGGCGAGTTTCGCCAGTTCCGCGGGCGTGAGCGTCCACACGAGCTCGGGCAGCATGGCCTGTATGCCCTCATCCATATAAGCCGGGTGGGGGAACCGCCCGGAATTGGCGGCGAATCGCGCGCGGAAATCGCCGGCCGCCTGCTTGTAGGCGCGGTACTGAATCAGGCGAGCGAACAGCAGATCGCGTTCGCGCAGTGCCTCGAGACTCTGCTCGTCATGCTGATTCTCCTCGCCACCGGGCAAGATGGCCACGCTTTTGGCCTCCACCAGAATCGAAGCAACATCCAGGAACGCACTGGCCTCGTCCATGTTCTTCGTGAAGTCAAGGCCACGCACATAAGCCAGGAATTCCTCGGTGATCGAGGAGAGCGAAACCTCGGTCAGCTCGAGCTTGTTGTTGGCGATCATGCCGAGCAACGCATCGAACGGCCCGGAATAGACCTCAAGATTCACCTGGAAGCCGGAGCCTATGGCGGCCTCGACTTCCTCCTGCTGGCTTACGAGAGTTTCGCTCATCAGGCCACAATGCCGCGAGACACGAGCTCGCGGGCCACCTCGCGGTATTCCTTGGCGGTCTTGTGCCCGGGGGCATAGATAACGATGGGGGCCGCAGCCACACTGGAGTCAGGCAACTTGATGGATCGGGAGATGAACGTGTGGAACACCTTGTTCTCGAACGCCTCATAGATACGCTGGCATACCTCCTCGCAGTGGAGGGTGTTGGTGTACATGGTCACCAGCACGCCGTAGACCTCCAACGCGGGATTGATGCGGGACTGGACCTTCTCGATGGACTGCATGAGCAGAGCCACGCCACGAAGGGCAAAGAATTCGGCGGCCACCGGAATGATCACGCCATCGGCTGCGGCCAGGGCGTTCACCGTGAGCAGGCCAAGCGAAGGCTGGCAATCCACGATGATGACATCGTATTCGGCCTTGAGCTTGCGCAGCACACCGTTGAGAATCTGTTCTCGGCCCACCTCGGTGACCAGCTGGACTTCGGCCGCCGACAAGTCAATGTTTGCAGGAATCACATCGATGTTGTCGAACGCGGTGTGCTGCACCACATCATGGGGATCCACAGACATATCGAACAATGCGGTGTAAATGGTGCTCTCCACGGTATTCGCATTGATGCCCAAGCCCACGGTGGCGGCACCTTGCGGATCAAAGTCGACGATAAGCACTCGGCGGCCATACTGTGCCAAAGCTCCGGCGATGTTAATGGAACTTGTGGTCTTGCCCACACCGCCCTTCTGGTTGCACATGGCAATGACTCGAGCCGGACCGTGCTGCTGCAACGGTTCGGGAGCCGGGAAGGTTTCGTATTCACGTCCAAGAAAATCGGTAGGCATACCGTCTACCTTATCAATATCCGTGTTCCGAGATGGTGCAGCGACATACGTTTCGTCCATCGGCAACGTACCTTGGCGGAATGTGCTGCTGCCGCGACGATCTGCCATGCCTGAACCTTCCATCAAACTCTGATTTCTCCCGACTAGCCTACTCTTATCCGTTCGCTGCCACCGTTACCACATCGCGCCACACCAGTATGCCGAAACAATCCGTCTCATCGCCGCTAACGCGCTCTGGGATGCGCGGTGAGATACGTTTCGATCAGAGCCTCGGGACTCACGTGCGTATATATCTGCGTGGTGGTGACGCTGGCATGGCCCAGCAGTTCCTGTACGGTGCGCACGTCCGCACCGCCCTGAATCAGATGAGTGGCGAACGAATGCCGCAGCGTATGCGGATGCAGCGGCTTGGTGATGTCGGCCCGCTCCCCCGCTGTTTTGACGATTTCCCATACCGATTGGCGTGAGATGCGTTTGCCTCGCTTGTTCAGGAACAGCGCTCGACGCTCAGGGACTTTGGCCGTTGATCTGCGTTCCAGCTCGCCTCGACCCGCGTTGAGATACACCACGACTGAGTTACGAGCATAACTGCCCAACGGCACCAGACGTTGCTTGGATCCCTTGCCCATCAATCGGACGACCTTCTCCTCAAGGTCGATGTCTTCCAGATTCGTGCCCACGGCCTCCGAGACGCGGCATCCGGTGGCGTACATGAATTCGAGAAGGGCCTTGTCCCGCAACACCACCGGGTCGGTGGAACCGCCGACGGCTGCGGCATCCAGCAGCCGGGACACCTCGTCAACGCTCAACACGTCCGGCAACACACTGGCCCCTTTGGGGGCTTTGACCGAAGCGGCCACATCCGCCGATACCGCATGCTGGGCCAAGGCAAAACGGTGAAATTCGTGGATGGAGGCCAATCGGCGGGCCTTGGATCGCGCGGATTCCCCGTCCGCATCAAGTGCGGCGATATAGTCCTCGACATCCTGTTTGGCTATATCATCCGGCTTGGTGATGCCATGGGTCTGAAGCCAGGCGACATATTTATTGAGGTCGGATTCATAGGCGGAGACGGTGGCTTTGGCGAGTCCCCGTTCGATGCCGATATGCACGAGGAACTGCTCCCGCAGTGTGCCGAATCCGTCAATGCCCATAACGGCTCATATTACGCCATCGTTCTGTGCCGGCCTCAACGCCGTCCGAGACGTATCAGACGTCCGACGTTTTCCGCCGCGCGAATGAGATTCCTTGGCCCATCGGCAATGGCCTCGTTCAATGGCATGGCACCGGGAACAATGCCGAACACCGCATCGATGCCCACGTCATAGAGTTGGTCGATGCCTTCGCCCACATGTCCGGCAAAAGCGACCACACCGATATGCGGATTACGCTCTCGCACCGCCTTGGCCACTCCCATCGGCGTTTTGCCGAATTTCGTCTGAAAGTCAATGCCGCCTTCGCCGGTGAAGCAGTAGTCGGCGCCTTCGGCGCGCTCGACAAGACGGACCGTGGAAGAGACGATATCCACGCCGGCACGCATCGTGGACTGGGTGAAGGCGAGCAGTCCCGCGCCAAGACCGCCTGCGCCGCCGGCTCCGGGCGTATGGGCCACATCGATGCCCAGTTGATCCTTGATCACCGCCGCATAATGGGCAAGATTATTGTCGAGTTGGGTGACCATCTGCGGTGTCGCGCCCTTCTGCGGACCGAATACCGCCGAGGCTCCGGTCGGCCCCACCAACGGGTTGGTCACATCGGAGGCGATCAGTATGCGCGTGTGCGCGATACGTGGATCGACGCCCGACACATCCACGGTGACAAGCCGGTCAAGGAATCCGCCACCACGAGGAATGGGATCGCCATGCGCGTCCAGAAAACGCACTCCCAGAGCTTCGGCCATGCCGGCTCCGCCATCATTGGTCGCCGACCCACCCACGCCGAGGATAATCGTGCGGGCCCCGTCATCCAGAGCATGCATCATAAGTTGGCCGGTTCCGTATGTGGTGGTGACAAGCGGGTTCCGGGTGCTTTCGGTAACGAACTGGATGCCGCTGGCAGCCGCCATCTCGATCACCGCGGTTTTGTCCTCATCTCCCGTGTTGTCAAGGATGCCATACTCCGCCGTCGTCTCGAACTGCAACGGATTCAGCACCTTTGCGCTGCGCATATGACCTTGGGTGGCGTCCACCAAGGAACGAACCGTGCCTTCACCGCCGTCGGCCATGGGCACCATCACATATTCGGCGTCCGGGAACACCCGCAGCAGTCCCGCGCGAATGGCCTCACCGGCCTGTTTTGCCGTCATGCACCCCTTGAAGGAATCCGGCGCGATCACAAATTTCATAGCGAATCCTTACCGCCACATATGCGAGAACCCCGCACAATGGCGGGGTTCTTACCAGATGTCGATAGACTCAGGCCTCAGCCGGAGCGTTGACGTCCTCAGGCAGAGCAGCCTTGGCGGCGTCCACGATGGTCTTGAAGGTGTCCGGGTCGGAGACGGCGAGCTCGGCGAGAGCACGACGGTCCAGCTCGATGCCGGCAAGACGCAGGCCCTGGATGAAGCGGTTGTAGGTGATGCCCTCAGCGCGGACAGCAGCGTTGATGCGCTGGATCCACAGCTTGCGGAAGTCACCCTTGCGAGCCTTACGGTCGCGGAAGTTGTAGTTAAAGGAGTGCAGCAGCTGTTCCTTAGCCTTGCGGTACAGGCGGGAGCGCTGGCCGCGGTAGCCGGAAGCCCTCTCGAGAACAACGCGACGCTTCTTGTGGGCGTTCACTGCGCGCTTGACACGTGCCATAATCTATTCCTCAGCTTTCTAAAGTCTTGTTTGTTCCTGTAAGCCCTAAGCTCACTTCTGCAGCAGCTGGTGCAGCTTCTTGGCCTGGCCACCGCGCAGCACGGCATCGGCGGACAGAGCGCGACGCTTGCGAGCGGACTTGTGCTCGAGGTTGTGGCGCATGGCGGAACCGGCCTGCATCACCTTGCCGGAGCCGGTGATACGAGCGCGCTTGGAAGCGGCGGAATTAGTTTTCATCTTCGGCATTGCTGCCCTCCTTGCTGGTTTGCTTCTTGTCGGAAGTCTTCTGAGAAATCGCGGTCTTCGCATCGGCCGCGGCCTGAGCCTGCGACTCCTGCTTGGCCGCCAGGCGAGCCGCCTGACGAGCCTGACGCTCGGCGCGGGACTCGGCGCCACGACGGCGCTGCTCGGACTGGGTATGCACCTTCTTGCCCTTCGGCGCGAGGGTCATGATGATGTTGCGACCCTCCTGCTTCGGCTTGGACTCAACGGTGCCGAATTCCTCGACATCGTCGGCCAGACGCTGCAGCAGTTCCACACCACCGATCGGGCGAGAGATCTCACGACCGCGCAACATGATGGTGACTTTGACCTTGTCGCCTCCGTTGAGGAAGCGGGTCACATGGCCCTTCTTCACGTCGAAGTCGTGGTCGTCGATCTTCAGGCGGAAACGAATCTCCTTGATTTCCGCGGTGCTCTGGTTACGACGAGCTTCACGAGCCTTGATCTTCTCGTTGTACTTGAACTTGCCGTAATCGATGAGCTTGGCGACCGGAGGCTTCGCGTTCGGGGCCACCTCGACGAGATCGAGGTTTGCCTCCTTGGCCAGGTTCAGCGCGACGGTGGTCGCGATGACGCCCACCTGCTCGCCCTTCGGGCCGATCAGGCGTACCTGCGGGACGCGAATCTCGTCGTTAATGCGTGGTTCGTCGCTGATGATGACTCCAATCCTCTGCTTCAATTCCTTGGGCAGGGCTCCTTGATGAAATGCAATCAACGCTCGATGGTTCATGGCAAGCCGGAACATACGCATTCATGCACATGCACGCAGACATATCGTCATTCCTGATTGCGCTCATTCATCTGACACAATCGCTAGGCTGTTTGCCTTGAACCCGAAGCCTTGAAAAGCTTCCAGGTGGGGGGTGCCCCGCTTTCTTGATTTCTCAAGCCAAATGGAAAGTCTACCATATGCCCGGACATTGACGGGCCGTGTGTCGGGTTCCCTACTGCACGGCGCGCAACAGGCCGCCAATACCCTCATCTTTCAGAATCTGACGATACGGGCCGGCTTCCTCGGCGATGATTTGATCAATGGCATGCATGCCCAGCACTTCGACCGGCGCTTTGTCGTCTGTGAGAATGGTCGACGATGAGTCCGGTTCGCTCGTAAGTGGTCTCACGCAGGTTGAGTGCCTTGGAGGCCTGCTGCATGGAGTTCTCTTCGGAGCCGGAACCCGGCTTCTTGGCGAACAGTTCGCGGTTCGTGGTATTCGGCACGTCGGCCGTCAGCATGTTCCCATTGCCGAATTTTCTTCCCCGCAGGCCGCGCAACGGCTACAGTAGTCGGATATGAGTAAGGTATGCGTGATTTTCGGAGCCGGAGAATACTATGCCGGAACTCCCGTGGTGCCGGATGGCGCGTATGTGGTAGCGGCCGATGGCGGACTGGATCATACGCGCGAGCTGGGCATCGTCCCCGATGTGGTGGTGGGCGATTTCGACTCATTGGAAGGACGCCCGCCCCGCACCGACGTACGCACGATTACGCTGCCCTCGCTGAAGGATGACCCGGACATGCTCTCCGCCTTGAAAGTCGGCTGGGCGGCGGGCTGCCGCGAATTCCATGTCTATGGAGGTCTGGGCGGACGCATTGACCATACGATTTCCGGCATTCATCTCATGACCTTGCTGGCTGGGCACGGGGCAAGCGGATATCTGTATGGCGACGGACTGATAGTCACAGCAATCACGGATGGCAAGCTCTCCTTCCCCGCGCACCCGGTACCCGAGGACGGACGAATGGTGTCGGCGTTCTCCCACTCCGATGTTTCAGTTGGCGTGAACGAACCAGGATTGAAATACGAACTCAAAGACAGCACGCTGACCAACACGATGGTGCAAGGCGTCAGCAATGAGTTCCGCGACGGCATAGATGCCGCCATCAGCGTGGAACATGGCACCTTGATCGTCGCCTTCCCCATCGAAGTGGCATTGCCGCAGGTAAGCCGTTTCCATGAATTCAGTGGCGGCATCGGCAAGCTGGACACCGAAGTGTCCAAGCTGTTGGTTCGCTGACCGGACGTGAGCCCCAGCTTCCGTGGATTCACGCCGTCGGCCCAATACGGGAAACCGCATATCGGTTGCCGGCGATCCACAATGTGAGCGCTCACAAAAAATACGACGTTTTTGCTCAAAACGCACGCTCAGACATTGCCATGTGTACAGAGTCGGCATTACAGTAGCAACTGTTGGTAAACAATGGCCCGGTGTGCCAGAGCGCACCACGGGCACCCTACAAGGGAGAATTACATGACAGTTAAGATTGGTATCAACGGCTTCGGTCGCATTGGTCGTCTCGCCTTCCGTCGCATTTTCGAGCTGCAGGCTCGCGGCGGCCAGGCTGGTGACATCGAGGTTGCCGCCATCAACGATCTGACCACCCCGGCTACCCTGGCTTACCTGCTGAAGTACGACAGCACCCACGGCACCTTCCGTCATGACGACGGCACCCCGGTTGACGTCAAGGCCACCGAGGACTCCATCATCGTCGACGGCAAGGAGTACAAGGTCTACGCCGAGAAGGACGCCAACAACATCCCGTGGGTCAAGAACGACGGTGTCGAGTACGTGCTCGAGTGCACCGGCTTCTACACCTCCGCCGAGAAGTCCCAGGCTCACATCAACGCTGGCGCCAAGAAGGTCCTGATCTCCGCCCCGGCCAAGGATGACACCACCCCGACCGTCGTGTTCGGCGTGAACCACGACATCCTCAAGGCTTCCGACGTGATCGTCTCCGCCGGCTCCTGCACCACCAACTCCATGGCCGCCATGGTCAAGCTGCTGGACGAGAAGTTCGGCATCAAGGCCGGCTTCATGACCACCATCCACGCCTACACCGGCACCCAGATGCTGCTCGATGGCCCGCGTGGCACCAAGACCGGCCGCAACCTGCGCGCCGCCGCCATCAACACCATCGCCCACTCCACCGGCGCCGCCAAGGCCATCGGCAAGGTCGTTCCGTCCGTGAACGGCAAGCTGCAGGGCCACGCCCAGCGCGTCCAGGTCCCGGACGGCTCCGTCACCGAGCTGACCACCGTTCTGAACACCGAGACCACCGCCGACGAGATCAACGAAGCCTTCAAGGCCGCCTTCTCCGACACCGACTACTACGGCTACAACGATGAGGGCATCGTTTCCTCCGACATCCTCGGCGACACCCACGGTGGCGTGTTCGACCCGACCCAGACCGACGTCAACACCATTGACGGCGTGACCCTGGCTCGCACCGTGTCCTTCTACGACAACGAGTACGGCTTCACCTCCAACATGATCCGTACCCTGCTGTACTTCGCTGAGATCTCCGAGTGAACCACTGCGGTCTAGGCCGCTACGGTTCGTTTGAGAACTAAGCTGTGAGACCCCCGCCTTGTGCGGGGGTCTCTTCGTAGTAGAACGGTAATCATGGCAAAGAAGAAGCACGATAAAGGCGCAGGATCCACTCCGGCGACCGTCCAGCTGGAAAAAGCGGGCGTCGAATTCCACGTCTATGAATATGAGCATTCCAACGATCACATGGACGATGGCTACGGCGTGGAAGCGGCCACCAAGCTCGGTTTCGACGAACACCAGGTGTTCAAGACGCTTATGGCGGACACCGGCTCGGAGCGTGTGGTGGGCGTGGTGCCGGTCAGCGGGCATATGGATTTGAAGGCTCTGGCCGCGGCAGTGGGCGCCAAGAAGGCCTCGATGGCCGACCCCAAAGTGGCTATGCGCGAATCCGGCTATGTGGTCGGCGGCATTTCGCCTTTGGGCCAGAAGACGCATCATAAAACCGTATTAGACGAAAGCGCATTGCAATTCGACCAGATTCTGGTCTCCGGCGGCAAGCGCGGCCTGTCCGTAGGCGTCAATCCGCAGGACCTGCTCAAGGTGTTGGACGCCGTCGCCGCGCCAATCGGCACGTGGTGACTTTGTCTTGGCTCCCCTCGCAGAGGGGAGCCAAGGATGACTATTTCTTCCGGCGCAGCTCGGCAGGCAGCACGAAGTGCATGTTTTCCTTGATGGTTTCCACCGATTTCATGCCGGTGAAACCCTGATTGCGCAAAGTATCAATCACACCGGAAACCAACTCATCCGGCACGGAGGCGCCCGAGGAAATGCCCACGGATTCCACGCCCTCAAACCATGACGGATCAAGCTCGCTGGCATCATCCACGCGGTAGGCCTTGCCTCGCTCGCCCAAGCCCTCCTGAGCCACTTCCATCAGACGTACGGAGTTCGAAGAGTTGGCCGATCCGACAATCACCACACAATCGGACTGCTGGGCCACCAACTTCACCGCCGCCTGACGATTCGACGTAGCATAGCAAATATCAGAGCTCGGAGGCTCCTCAATCCACGGAAAACGAGCCTTCAACGCAGCAATGGTGCCGGCCGTTTCATCCACGCTCAATGTCGTCTGCGAAAGCAACACCAACTTGGTGTTGGGTGCAAAATCCAGCGAATCGACATCCGATTCATGCTCAATCAGATGCACATGCTCGGGGCTCTCCCCCACTACGCCAACCGCCTCATCGTGCCCTTTATGCCCGATGTAGACAATCTCATACCCCTCGCGCACAAAACGCAACACTTCACGATGCACCTTGCCTACCAGCGGGCAAGTAGCGTCCACCACGTGGATACCACGGCGCTGAGCCTCCGACTTCACCACCGGAGATACGCCATGAGCGGAAAACACCACCGGAATGCCAGCCGCAGCGGCCGCATCCGGAATCTCGCTCAACTCTTGGACGAATACCGCACCCTGGCCTGCCAAATCCTCGACCACATGCTTGTTATGCACGATTTGCCTACGCACATACACCGGTGGCAGACCATCCTCACGGTGGAGCTTCCCAGACGATTCCGCAGCCTTAAGAATCGTTTGCACGGTGAGAATCGCACGATCCACACCAGCGCAAAACCCGCGCGGGTCGGCGAGCACCACACTTTTGGTCATCGGAACCTCCTGAATGTCAACACTGTTCTCCAGTGTAAAGCAGGGACTACAGGAGGTTACTGCCAACCTCCTGTGCCGGAGCCCGTGCTCCGCCATCTTTTCAAAGAATCCCCGCGTTTTTCGCGTACGATGTGACACTCGCCACGTTCACCACCCGCAATGCTCTTTCCTGATACACGTGCCGACTCCATAGCCGCCGCCAATCCCACTTCGACAGCGGAAACGCGCTAGACTGAGGCCAGCGATAGCAGGAGCTACCGAACCATCCATCCTCACTACGGGAGTGATTCCATGACGAGCAAAACGCCACGCACCGGCAACCAGTATTCGATTCACCACGGCGGCTACTCCGCTGTGATTTGCGAGCTAGGCGCGAAAATCCGCCGGTTCGACTTCAACGGCAAGGAAATCTTCTGTCCATTCGGGGTCAACGATCTGACCCCGACCTGCAACGGATACGTGCTGGCCCCTTGGCCAAACCGTATTGAAAACGGTGAATACGATTTCAATGGCAAGCACTACTGCGCTCCGGTCAACGAATATCACCCGGCTCCGCGCAACAACGCGAACCATGGATACGCCTACCACTACATGTGGAAGCTCGAATCGCTCACCGACAGCGCCGTGACGCTTTCACTGCGCTTCCCCAACCTGGACGGATACCCGTTCGATGTGACCGTGACCGTGACCTACGAATTGGGCGAAAATGGCATGACCGTGACCATCAATGCCCGCAATGATGGCGACGAGCCGGCACCTTGGGCTCTTGGCCTGCACCCGTGGCTTGCCAACGGCGAGCAGGGCGCGACTTCCGCCGAACGCGATGCCGACTCCGCCGCCTGCCACCTGCAGATCAAGGCCGCCAGTCATGTGACGGTGAACGAGGCGCTGATTCCCACCGGCACCGAACCTGTTGCCGGCATCTACGATCTGAACGATGGTCCGACGCTCGAAGGCCGCGCTTTCGATGACGCCTGGGTTGATGTGGAGCGCGCCGCCGATGGCACGACCACTACCACGTTCACCCGTCCTGATGGTATCGAAGTGAAGCTGATCGGCGACGAAACCATCAATGCCTGGCAGTGCTACACCGCCACGGGAGCTCCATTTGCCGAGCATCCGTACGGCATCGCCGTCGAACCGATGACCGCCCCGGCCAACGCCTTCCGCACCGGCAACCATCTGGTGACACTCGCACCCGAGAGTGATTACACCACTGTGGTGCGCTACGAAGTAGCCCAGAAGTAATCCAGAAATAGCCCTATGACTTGGCTCTCCTCATTGAGGAGAGCCAATTTTGTTATCTATATACGCCGGCGTCCCAACGCTGATGCGGTACGATTGTGAGCGGTAACAATACGCTTTCACAAAGGAGTGTGCACTATGGCTTTGAAGCCTCGCACCGGTAACCAATACGCCATCTCATCCGGCGAATGGAGTGCCGTTGTCACTGAGCTGGGCGCCAGCTTGCGCGAACTGAAATGGCGCGGTGAAGACATCATCGTCCCCTTCGACCCGGACAAGGTGATTCCCTGCTGCAACGGCTGGGTGCTGGCACCGTACCCGAACCGTGTGACCAATGGACAGTATTCCTTTGACGGTGAAGACTATCAGATGCCGATCGATGAATTTGGCCGTCAATCCTCCCTGCACGGCTATGCCCACCGTTATATGTGGGAGCTTGAGGACCTGCAGGAATCGCATGTGACGCTCTCCTGGCGCTCCCCCGACATCGCCGGATACCCGTTCGACATCACCATCACCGCCACCTACGCGTTGGACGAGAACGGCCTTACGGAGACCTTCACCGTGCACAACAACGACGCCGTGAAGGCACCGTGGGCGTTCGGCATTCACCCGTGGCTTGCCAACGGCAAGCATGCCACCGGCCCGGCCATCACCGCCGACAACGAGCCATGCCGCCTCGAGCTGCACTGCGACACTCACGTGACTGTTGACGAGCATCTGCTGCCCACTGGCGAAGAGCCGGTCTCCGGCATCTTCGATCTGCGCAGCAACCCCACCCTTGAGGGGCGCGGCTTCGATGACGCCTGGACCGACATCACCAACCGCAGTGCTGACGGCAGCACCTCTGCCGTATTCACCCGCCCCGATGGCATCAAGGTCACTCTGACCGGCGACAAGACCATCAATTCCTGGCAGGTCTGCACCGGCAACGAGATTAGTGAGAAAGTCCGTCAGCCCGGTGTGGCCGTCGAACCGATGACTGCCTACGCCGATGCATTCCGTACCGGCAAGGATCTGGTCGTGCTCGAACCAGGCGCTGATTACACCACTGTGGTCACGTTCCAGGCCGAGCAGCTCTGAACCAATCAGCCGAATGTGCGCCACATGGACGCGCGGTTTGAGAACGTCGCGCTCATGTGGCATAATTCCGAAGGCTTAATTTTTTACTGCAGCAAAGGAGTCCATCATGGGCATGCGCGGACGTAAGCGCAAGGATCGTCGTAAGAAGGCCGCCAATCACGGCAAGCGTCCAAACGCCTGATTCTTCGCGTTTGATATAAACGCAAAAGGCCCGTCTGAGCAATCAGACGGGCCTTTTCATATATATCTCTCACATCATTTGTCCTCGCCGCAGCAATGGTCGAGCGTGGCTTTCAGACGGGCCATAAGGCATTCAGGAGCCACATCCGGCCGCAAGTAGGCGCGCATTGCGGCAATCAGAGCCTGTTCACGCGCATCGCAACACGTGCTGGGGTCAAAACAGTCGCCCTCGGCCACGATATGCACGTCCGCCGACGCCGTTCCGGCCTCATCATCACGATGATGTACTGCAGTAATGTGCACTTCCGTCTGGCTGACCGTGCCATCGGACGAAGTACGGGTTATGGAGATGTGACGGGTATGCTCTGTCGGCTGGTCGTTCATCGCATCTCATTTCCCTGAGGCTTACGAGACTGTCGAAGCATGCGAGCGCGTGCTACCGTATCCGTGATGGTTTGCACGGCGTCATCGCTGTCAACAGTATGTTCACTAGTTCCATTATGGACGTGTTCCACGGTTTGACCAACGTTTTCGCCCAACTTCGCGGATGGTGAACCGGTAATGTATCCGCGATCCTTGGCATATGAGGCAAGTTCCCGTTTCAGTTGAGTACGTGCACGGTTCAACCGGCTCATCACCGTGCCTATTTTCACCCCTTGCTCGTCAGCCACCTGCTGATAGGACTTGCCGTCGATGGCGGCATCGATGAACACTTGCCGACGTTCTGGAGACAATTTGGCGAGCGCAGCCATAATCTCTTCCGGAGCAAAGGCATCCAGATATTCCTGTTCGGCAGATTTCAACCCATCTGAAGTATGTTCAGAAGCATCGTAGATGTCCCAGTCATCATATTCGCCGGTCGAATCGTTGGCGCGTTGCGGACGTCGTTTGGCCTTGGCGTACTGGTTGAAATACGCGTTTCGTTCGATGGTCGTCATCCATGCCTCGAAGTTCGATCCAGGCTGGAAGGAATCAAACGCCTTGAACCCGCGCTCGAACGTATCCTGCACCAGATCCTGCGCATCGTCGGGGTTGTTGGTCAGCCTCATGGCCTGACGATAGAGCGTGTTGACGGCGGGCATGGCGAGCTGCTCGAAACGAGCGCGCTTAGCCGCCATGGATTCCCCGGCTTCGGCCGGCATCCCGGTATGCACTGTTGCTTCGCTTGTCGTCACAATTCTCCATTCTAGCCAAATCTTGTGCCCATATCGTGGCTGATGACATGTGAGCCACGCCACGGCATGACCGCCCTGTAGAATGGCTAATCGGCTAGGAATAGGGAGAAAAAGATTTATGGCTTTGACTTTGGCTGCGGCCGCCGAATTGCTCGACCGACATCATCTGCTCCGCGAAATCATCCAAGGCGATTGCTGGACCGACGATGCAGCGAATCTTGCCGACGCTGACAAGCCGTTCACTGCCATTACCTATGACACGCGCAAGGTCGTTCCCGGCACGCTCCTGTGCTGCAAGGGTCGGTTCAAAGCTGAATACCTGACCGATATCGACACCACCGGACTTGCCGCGTATGTGGCGGAAACCGAATACTCCGCCGTCACCCGCACCCCTGGTCTAATCGTCAATGACGCACGCAAGGCCATGAGTCTGCTCTCCGCTGAGTTCTATGGCCGCCCGCAGGATAAGTTGACCGTGATCGGCATCACCGGCACCAAGGGCAAGACCACCACCGCATATTTTGTTCAAGCTGTGCTCAACGCTTTTTCCGACGGTAAGACCGCGCTGTTCTCGTCGGTCGATAATTGCCTGGATGGTCGCACCTATGTGGAATCGGACCTAACCACTCCCGAGTCGATGGATGCCTTCCGTATGATGCGCGAGGCGGTCGACAATGGCATGCGGTATCTGGTGATGGAGGTTTCCTCCCAGGCATACAAAGTGGAGCGCGTCTATGGTCTGACCTTTGATGCCGGCGCGTTCCTCAATATCTCCCCCGATCACATCAGCCCGATCGAGCATCCCACATTCGAGGATTATCTGTATTGCAAGCGGCAGATCACACACAATTGCCGCACACTGGTGCTCGGCGCCGACTGCGATCATGCCGATTTGATTCGGCAGGATGCTCAAGCCTCGAATGTACCGGTCACCACTTTTGCGCTGCATGCTGCGGACGGGCACGGCACGCATGCCGATTTCGTCGCGCTGCCGGATGCATCCTCAGGCTACCTGTTCCAGGAGCAGGGCAAGGCTATTGGCGATTTCTCGCTGGAACTGGAAGGCGAGTTCAATGCCGCCAACGCCGCTGCCGCCATTGCTTTGGCACGTGCAGTCGGCGTACCAGCTGGCTCAGAGGCTTTCCGCGCTCTGGAACGTGTGCATATTTCCGGGCGTATGGAACATTATGAATCCGGCAATATGGTGGCGTACGTAGATTATGCGCACAACTATGTGAGCACGAAGACCCTGGCCGAGTTCGTGACACATAAATACGCGGATCGCAATCCGCGTGTCGTCGTGGTCACTGGCTCCGTGGGAGATAAAGCCGTGGACCGCCGTGAAGGCATCATCAAGGGTGCGCAGGATTATGCGGATCGCATTATTCTGACTGCGGAAGACACAGTGCACGAGCGCATGATCGATATTCTTCATGAGATGCAGGGTTATATCACCAATCCTCGAGTCGTCTCGGATATCGAGCTCGATCGTGCGAAGGCCATCGAAAAAGCAGTCGAGGATGCGCACGCCCATGCGGACAGGCTGACCATTCTGCTGGTCATCGGCAAGGGCGAAGAACGTTGGATCAAGGTCGATGGCAAGCACGCGCCTTACGAGGGCGATGACCATGTGGTCAAGCGACTGTTCGGACTGTTGAACGACTGATCAGCCAGCCAGCTGAACCCGCAATCGGAATAAGAAAAGCAAGAGGATAAGGAGCAATCATTGATTACGCTGGAACACGTCACGTTGCCGGCCATGGAACAGGCCGCGGCAGAGGCAGGCATCGTACTGCCGATTGAGCAGACGGAAGCCTGGGGCCGCTATCAGGCCAAGGTGCCGGGACGCCACCCGTGGGGCGCGTACCTTATCCGCCGCGATGGTGAGTTGGTGGCGGTCATCTCCCTGATCGATTACGAGACCCACGGCTACCACTATCTGCGCTCGCTGCACGGCCCGGTGTGGAAAACCAAGCCCTCCCAGGAGGAGGAGCACGAGGTAATGGACGCACTGGTCAAGGCCGTGCGCTCCCACGACCGCAAGGTGGCGTTCCTGCGCGTGGATACATGGTTCGATGAAGGCTACTACCGTGTGCTGTCCACGGTACCGTATGACCAGACCGTGATCGTTGACCTGACCGGCGGCGACGACAAGATTCTTGAGCGTATGGTGGCGCGTGGCCGCCAAAACGTGCGCAAGGCCCTGCGCGAGAGCCCGGCCACATGCGCCGACGAGACCGAACAGGCTTCCAAGTCGTTCGACGAGTATTACGGCGTGATGGTCGACACCGGCAAGCGCGACGGCTTTGCCCCTGCTCCGAAGCAGGACTACGAGGATATGATTCAGGAGCTTGGCCCTGAGCACTGCCGCCTGTTCGTCAGCCGTATCGACGGCAAGGTGGTCAACTGGTGCCTGATTACCTTGAACGACAATCGCGCCGTCTATTACTACGGTTGCATGAGCACCGCTGTACGCCGTCTGCGTGTGCCGGACAAGATGTTCTATCACATCTTCTGCACACTGGGCGCGCAGGGCGTGGAAAGCCTTGACATGATGGGCATCGGCTCTGACTTCGCACCGTCCTTGAAGGGACTGAACCAGTTCAAGACCAAGTTCGCCCGGGAGATTACTCCGGTGGCGGCAGGCCATGACATTCCGGTCAAGCGCGGTTTCTACAGCCTGCTGCGCTTCATTCAGAAGCTGCGTAAGGGCTCAAACGCGGACAAGCACTAAGCTCGCTTTCCCCTGATGACAAGCTATCGTCATCCAGAAAACATTCAGCACAGCTCCAGCTTCTGTGGGCAGATTCTAATCGTTCTGCCACGTGAGCGTCGCACAATAACCAATGGTTATCAATACATCGACGCATAGAGGCTGGAGTTATGCTTACTGTCGCCAGAACGACATTTCGTGATATTGAAAAAGAAGCCGCTGGTTGCGATATCACGCTGCCCATTGAAGACTATCTCGACATGATTGGCGCATTGGGCGCGGAACACTGCCGCGTATTCGCCGCGCGCATCGATGGACAAGGGTGGTCTGGTCCATCGTTACAGTGGAAGGCTCGTATGCGGTGCGTTATTATGCCGCCATGTGCGACGCCGCCATGCGTATTCATGTGACCGATCGACTGCTGTACGCCGAATGCTGCATGCTGGGCTCGCAGGGTATCACCGATTACGATTTAATGGGTATCGGCTCTGACTTCGCGCCATCGCTCAAGGGTCTGAACGCATTCAAGACCAAGTTCACCGAGACGATCACACCGGTGGCCCCGGCCCGTGACGTGCCGCTCAAGAAGGTCTTCTACAAGACATTGCAGGCCGTGCAAGGTGTGCGCCGAGCGTTCCGCCAATAAACCCGGGAGCGGCTTATTTGTCCAGCTTCTGGCTCACTACAGCGGTGACGCCATCGGCTCGCATCGTCACGCCGTACAGCGCATCGGCGATTGACATCGTGCGCTGCTGATGCGTGATGATGATGAGCTGGGCATGGGCACGCAACTCGTTGAACGCATCGATGAGACGGGTCAGGTTCACGTCGTCCAGCGCGGCCTCGACCTCATCCATCACATAGAACGGGCTTGGGCGCGCGGTGAAAATCGCGAACAACAGAGCCAATGCGGTCAGCGAGCGCTCGCCACCGGAGAGCAGGCTCAGCTGTTTGACGCGCTTGCCTGCCGGGCTGGCCTCGACCAGCACGCCCGTGGTGAGCAGATCCTCTGGATTCTCCAGACGCAACCGTCCTGTGCCACCCGGGAATAGTGTGGCGAACATCTTCTCAAAAGCTTCGGCGGTATCGTCAAACGCGGACTTGAACACCTCGACCATGGTGGAGTCAAGATCCTTGATGAGCTGCATGAGATCATCACGAGACTTGACCACATCGTTGCGCTGGTCGTTGAGGTACTTATTGCGTTCCTCCAGCGCCTCGAACTCCTCGGTGGCCAGCGGATTGATCTTGCCAAGCGCAGCCAAGTCGCGACGGGCCTTGTCGAGTCGCTTCTGCTGTTCCTGGCGGTTGTATGGCACGGTTTGGAAGCGGCTGGGGTCCGCGACGCTGTCTGCTGCGGTGGCGGAAGCATCGATTGCCGCATCGTCGGCATTGCCGTCGCTCTCGCCATCCGTATGCTCCAGTGGCACAGGATTGCCATCATCGTCAAGTACCGGAACCGGCTGATCGGGGCCATACTCACGTACCAGTTCCTCCAAGGTGAGACCGAGCTCATCGGACACTTTCTGCATGAGCTGACCGGCTTCGGCGGCCAGACGCTCACGATTCACGTCCAAGGCGTGTTCGCGGCCTGTCAGATCGGTGGCCTTCGGCTCGATCTCATTGCGCTGGGCGCGCAGGGTTTTGAGCTCATCGTCATGACTGGACGCCGCCTCCTGTAGCTTGTCCCGCTCAGCGGCGACGCCCTGCAGCGTGCGTTCCACCATGGCGGCCACCTCGCGTGCATCATCAGCCACGCCTTGCAAATGGGCGGCCTGATCACGCCGATGCTCGTTCAACGATTCGATACGGGCGCGACGTTCAACGGCTTCCTTGGCATTATCGCGCAACAGCCCGGCCTGTCGGGTCAGGGACTCCCCCTTGCGACTGGCTTCAGTCCATGCAATCTTCGCGGCGACCTCATGCTCACGGGCCAGGTTCAAGTCACGTTCCAGTGTGCGCTCGCGTTCGTCAAGCTCATCGAAATCGGCATGCTCGTCAGTGGATTGCTGCGCCGATTCCAAAGCGCGATTGAGATCATCGAGCTTCAGCTGATGTTCGTTACGATTCTCTTGCGTGTCCGCGATTTTCTTGTCCAACTGTTCAAGCTGACGCGCGAACGACGCAACCCTATCCTCGGCGGATTTCAGCGACTTTTCCGCTTGCTGAGCCTTGAGTCGGACTTCCGTGCGCTTGGCGGATTCCTGATCGACCAGACGGGCGGCCTCGTCACGCTTGGATTTGGCCTCGCTCACCTGCCCAGCCAATTCATTGGCCTCGACACCAAGCTGCTTGACTTGGGCCAGCGCCTTGTCCCTGCGGGCGGCAAGCGACAGGTCGGACTGGGAAATCGATGATCCGCCGACTGCGGCCACACCGTGGGCAAAGGTCTCGCCATGCTTGGTGACGGCGCGTGGGGCCTTTCCGGAAGCGACGAGACGCTGCGCTTCATCAGCCGTCTCGGCTGCGGCCACATCGGCCAGCAGCAGCTGCACGGTGCGCACGCAGGCCGCGGCCTGCGTCTTATCCGAGGCCTCGGGATTAGCCGTCACAAGGTTCGCCAAGCATATATCGGTATCGGCAAGAGCAGCGAATGGTTCATCGGCCGGCATTGCGGTCAGCACCACGGCTTTGCCGAGCTTGTCTTCACGGGCACGCTCGAGGGCATGAAGCATATTGCCGGTTTCCGGCACCACGATGGCACTGGCATATTGGTCAAGCGCGTGGGCCACGGCTTCTTCCCAACCATCAGCCACATGGATAAAGTCGGTGAGACGCCCGAGGGATGCCACCTGCTCGTCCCGTTCCAGCGATCCGGAGGCGTTGCGGCTGTCCAACGTGTCGGACAGTGCATCGGCTTTGGCCTGCAACGAGATGATCTTGGACTGTACGTCACGCTGACGATCGGTCAGCTCATTCAACACATCGCGACGCTCTGCCAGGGCGGCACGGGCCTTGTCTAACGCGGCACCGTCATCATCGGCCACGGATTGCGCCTCACTGCGCAGCGATTCCAACTGATGCTGCGCATCATCATGCTGCTTGGCGAGCGTCTTCCGCTGCCCGGTATGATCCTTGGCGCGGCTGTCCGCCAGTTGTACGGCGGATTCCTCTCGGGCTATCAATTCACGCAGACTGGCGATATGGGCGTCACGCTCTTGCGCGGTTTTACGGAGCTCGGTCAAGGTCTGACGGATGGAAGCGAGCTTCTTTTCATCGTCGGCGCGCTCTTCGGTGGCCTTATCAAGTGCGATGCGGGCGTCCGCCACGGCTTTGATCTGCGCTGCAGCCTGAGTTTCCAACTCTTTGGCTCGCTTGAGCAACATGTCCGGGTCTTCTCCGAAATTACTGACGATCTGGCCGGTGAGCGAACGTCTGCGTTCCTCAGCCAACTGGGCAAGCGCATGCAAACGCTCCCGGATCTGGGAAAATTCATGCCAATACTGATTGGTCTTGGCAATGGCCGGGCTGGATTCGGAACTCAACGCCTCGACTTGTTCGATGCGCACCTTGACCTGGGCAAGCTCGCGTTGGGCAACGGACAGCTGACTGCGCACATCGCCGAGTTCCTTGCGCACCGTCTCGCGGCGAGCCATCGAACGCTGGGCATCCTCGGCATAGATACGAGCCTGGGCGTCACGTACGGAAACCTGAATGGCATCGGCCCGGCGAGAAATGCGCGCCTGACGGCCCAACGGGCCAAGCTGCCTGTGAATCTCTCGCAGTAAGTCATCGAGTCGGTTGAGATTTGACTCCGTATTAGCCAGCTTGCGCAGGGCGCGTTCCTTGCGCTTGCGATGCTTGAGGATTCCCGCCGCCTCCTCGATAAACGCACGGTGGCCGGACGGGTCGGCCTTAAGAATCGCATCCAGACGGCCCTGCCCCACGATGACGTGCATCTGCTGGCCCAAGCCAGTATCCGAAAGCAATTCCTGAATATCAAGTAGGCGGCACTGAGAACCGTTGATGGCGTATTCGGACCCACCGTTGCGGAAGATAGTGCGGGAGATAGTGACTTCCGTGTAATCGATGTCAAGCGTGTGATCGGAATTGTCGATGGTCAGACTTACCTGCGCGCGGCCCAGTGGAGGGCGGGAGGAGGTGCCGGCAAAAATCACGTCCTCCATCGACGTGCCCCTCAGGTTCTTGGCTCCCTGCTCACCCATCACCCAAGTCAGCGCGTCGACGATATTCGATTTGCCTGAACCATTGGGACCCACAACCGCCGTGATACCAGGCTCAAAACGCAGCGTGGTCGCGGAGGCAAAGGACTTGAATCCGCGGAGGGTGAGTTCCTTGAGATACATAACTTGACCGTTTTTTCGTTGATGGGTGTTACGGACTACTGTATGTCAGGCGTCCGAGCCCGCACTGGAGTCCTGGTCAGATGAACCGTCGACATTGTTGTTCTTCGCCGCATCGCCGAGGCCGAGCACGTCAAATACGTCGAAATCATCGGGGCTGACGTTATCCTCGAGCGTATCGGCGCCGGACTGATCCCCGTGACCATCTGTGGCATCATCGGGATCGACCTCCAGCTGATGGATGGCCATAGCCTGCTGCATCATGGGGCTGGCATGCTCGGCAAGCATGGTACGTGCATCACCGGCAGTCACGAAGCTGCCGCAAACGAGTACGCCATGGCCATAGCCGACACCCAGCTCATCTTCCGCATCGACCATATTGACGGCGGTCTGGATGGCATCAGGCAGATTCGGCTCCTTGATGACTCGATCACGGCCGAACACCTCAACGGCGATCTTCTCCAGCTCATCGGCCGGCATCACGCGCTCGCGCCATGAATTCTCAGTGACTACCACGGAGCTGAGAATCGGCTCCAACACACCAAGATACTCTTCGACCTGCTTGTCTCGCATCATGGCGACCACACCGACCAGTTGCTTGAAGTCGTAGCTTTCCTCGATGGCCTTGCGCAGGGCTTCGGCGGCGTTGACGTTATGGCCGCCGTCCAAAATGATGGTCGGCGAGGTACGAATCTGCTCGATGCGGCCCGGAATCTTCACCGAGCCCAATGCTTCGGCCACCAGATCGCCGTCCAGTGGGCCGTTAACCGGAATCACCACTTCGGCGGCGGCGAGCGCGGCGAGCGCGTTGTGCGCCTGATGCTCGCCGAACTTGGCAATCGGCACGCCCTCGTACGTGCCATTGGGCGTGGTGAGAGTGGCCACCTGGCCGCCGACCGCGGCCATGCGATCGGACACGGTCATCTCGTAACCGTCACGCACCACAGTGGCATGGTTGCGTTCGGCGGCCTCCTCAAGAATCGGCATGACCGCTTCCTCGTGCGGCTGACGCCCGATGATGGCGGTGCAGTTCGGCTTGATGATGCCGGCCTTCTCGCCTGCGATCTGCTCGACGGTGTCCCCCAGCCATTGCATGTGGTCCATGTCGACAGGGCCGATGACCGCGGCATCCGCGTTCAACACATTGGTGGCGTCCCACAGGCCGCCCATGCCGACCTCGACAACGGCCACGTCCACGGGAGCGTCGGCGAATTTCCAGATGGCCATGGCGGTGAGTACTTCGAAGAAGCTCATCTTCGGCTTGCCCTGTTCCTCCATTTTGGCATCCACCAAGGCCACGAGGTCCTTGGTCTGGTCCCATACGTCGATGAAATCGTCATCGGAAAGCTGCTGGCCGTCGATGGCGATACGCTCGTTGACCTTCTCCAGATGCGGCGAGGTGTACAGGCCGGTACGCATGCCGTACGCACGGCAGATGGCTTCGGCCATGCGCGCGGTGGAGCCCTTGCCGTTGGTGCCGGTCACATGGATCACACGGAACGACTGCTCCGGGTGGCCCAAAATATCGAGCATCAGATTCATCCGGTCAAGATCCAGATTGGTGGTGTTGTGCTCCGGCGGACGGCTCATGATATCCAGTTCGACGTCCCGCATGCTCTCGTTGTTCCGATTCGGATGCTCGAATGACATGTACTCTTCTGACCTCTGCGCTCAATTGATGCTCATATTGATCCGTACGTTCCCATTATGCGTTCGCACGAATTTATGCGTGTCCGTATGAGCTCGTCTGTGTCCACACGAGTTCGTACATATCCGCATGTGTTGCTTTGTGTAACTCGGTTGCGCGCGACCTTTCTTCATGCCTTCGCATGCGCAAAACCGCACTCTCCCAAGCTCCTCCATCTTAGCCGCCGGGGTAGTTTATCGTGCGCGCTCAGTGAAACCGCCTCGCATATTGTGTCCGGAAAACTGAAATAGTCCATTTCACATATACCGATGTCATGGAATGCAATCTTTTGCGCATCAAGCTGCTCAAGGCCGGAATCCCGAAAACGGATGCCGACGGATAATCCGGATATACAGGGACGAGCAGATTGCAATAGACGGTTGCGCCCATAGTATGGCCCATGTCCACAAGTCTGTCCACATTCCGCGCCGAGTTCCGCTTCCATTCCACAATCATGCCAGGAATGCATATGTCCGACTAGTATGAGGTTGGAAATCGATGATTCGATAACAACTACATACAGGAGAGTGGCAATGGGTGAAGTGATCACCGCCAAGGACAAGGAATATGAGGCCGAAGAGCGCAAGAGCGCGCCCGGCGACAACCAGTCGATGAGTGACCGCGTGAACAATCGATCGCTGCGTCCGCAATCGCCCGCATTCAAGGATTTCATGAAGTCCGGCTGGGCCGACGACGACCCGGAAATCAAGCCGCTCGAATCCTCCAAGTACATTCCCGCCCGCCTTGAGGCGCTAGGCAAGGCATTCCCCGGCGAGCGTCTGGTCATTCCGGCCGGCCAGCCGAAGGTACGCAACAATGATTGCGATTACGCCTTCCGCCCGGACACCACCTTCGCCTATTACACGGGCCTAGGCTCCGACTACGAAGCCGGTGCCGTGCTGGTGCTGAACCCGGTCGACCCTGACTCCCCCGAAGCCGGAGCCGGTAAGACCCATACGACGGAACTGTTCGTGGCTCCGCGCGCAGATAACTCCACCGAGGACTTCTTCATGTCCGCACACTATGGCGAGTACTGGGTGGGACCGCGCGCAGGCCTCAAGGAAATGCAGTCGATGACCGGCATCGAAACCCATGACATCGCCCAGCTGGCCGACTCGCTCGGCAAGGATGTCGGAGCCGAGGCCGGAGCCGTTCGTGTACGCGTGGTCAGCGAAACCGACCCGCAGGTCACCTCGATGGTCGAATCCATTCGTGAGGCAAACGGCTTCGCCGACCCGGACAAGAATTCCGCCGCCGATGACAAGCTGCACGAGTTCGCCGCCGAGGCCCGCATGGTCAAGGACGACTACGAGATCAACGAGATGCGCAAAGCCGTGGATGCCACCAAGCATGGCTTTGACCGTCTGCTCGCATCGCTGCCGTCCGCGCTCGACAAGCCGCGTTCCGAGCGCATCCTCGAAGGTGCGTTCAACGCCGTCTCCCGCGAGCTGGGCAACGCCGTCGGCTACGACTCCATCGTGGCTTCCGGCCCTCATGCCCCGATCCTGCACTGGATGCGCAACACCGGCGTGGTGAAAAACGGCGACATGTTGCTCGTGGACGCCGGCGTCGAGGTCGATTCCCTGTACACGGCCGACATCACCCGTACCTTCCCGACCAATGGCAAGTTCACCGACTTCCAGAAGCGCCTGTATCAGGCAGTGCTGGATTCACAGCAGGCCGGCTTCGAGGCTGCCAAGCCGGGTGCCACCTACTCCGATATCCATCACGCCTGCATGCGCGTGATCGCCGAGCGTCTGCACGACTGGGGTCTGCTGCCGGTGAGCGTTGAGGAGTCGCTCTCCCCGCAAGGACAGCAGCACCGCCGTTGGCTCGCCTGTGGTGTGGCTCACCATCTGGGTCTTGACGTGCATGACTGCGCACAGGCTCGATTCGAGTCCTATCAGGGAGCCCCGATTCGTCCGGGCATGATTTTCACCATCGAGCCCGGCCTGTACTTCCGCGAGGATGATCTGCTGATTCCGCCGGAATACCGTGGCATCGGCATCCGCATCGAGGATGACGTGCTCATGACCGAGAACGGCCCCGAATGGATTTCCGCCGGCATCCCGAAGCAAATCGATGATGTCGAGCAGTGGATGGCCGATCAGGCCGCACAGGCGAAGTAATCAAACCAGCTCCCTCTTTGAGGGGAGCTGTCACCGTAGGTGACTGAGGAGGGTCAGCTCACGTAAACTCCCCTCAGTCTGCTTCGCAGACAGCTCCCTTCGGAGAGGGAGCCAATTATTGTGAAAAGGGAGGCAACATGCCTACTCCAGAATTCGTGTTGGAACTTCGCAAGAAAATCGGCCATGATCTGCTTTGGCTGATCGGTGTGACCGGCTGCGTGCTCAACGACCAGGGCCAACTATTGCTTGGCCGCCGTTCCGACACCGGCGAATGGGCGATGATCTACGGCATCAATGAGCCGGGTGAGCAGCCGGCTGACACCGTGGTTCGTGAAATCAAAGAAGAGACCGGGGTCGATGCCATCGTCACCGATCTGGTGGCCGTCACTTCGTCCAACAAGGTAATCACATACGCCAATGGCGACAACACCATGTACATGGATCATTCGTTCCTGTGCGCGTTGAAACCGGGAGGCAATGCCGAACCGTTTGTTGGCGATGAGGAAAGCCTCAACGTGGGCTGGTTCGACCTGAATGACCTGCCCTCTCCCCTGGCGGCAAGCACCACGGAACGACTCGGACTGTTCCACCAGTATTTGGAGAACAAAAAGCATGGCGACGCTCATGCCCTCTTCCAATTTGACGGGCAACAGCACTAGCAAGAGCTCGCTATAGCATGAATGTGGGGAGCTCCGGTATCACACCGGAAGCTCCCCACATTGTTAATCGGTCAGGAACGAAGCCTTGCCATTGCAGCTATTTCAACTTGCGCCCCGCACACCAAACCTGTTCGACCGTCCAGTCGGCGGGATTGATAAGATTGAAGTCGGCGGCAAAACCGGGCGCAATCAGGCCGATTGGAGCACCGGTCACCTCATTTGGCCGATCAAAACCAAAGGCCTTTGCCGGAGTCAACGTCGCGGCTTCGACCGCGTCGACGGCACTGATGCCGAGCTCGCTGACCGCACGACGCACAGCCACCTCCAGCAATAATGTGGAGCCGGCAATGGCGCCGTTGGACACCAGACGAGCATGACCATCGACCACATTCACGTCCAGCGCACCGAGTTTGTATGCGCCATCCGGGCAATCGGTGGCGGCCATGGCGTCGGTGACAAAGGCGGTACGATGCGGCGCGAAACGGAACGAAAGCTTCACCATGGGATTCTGCACGTGGAAACCATCGTTGATCAGCTCGATGGTCACGCGTGGATCCTCCACTGCGGCCGGGATCGGGCCCGGCTCACGATGGTGCAGGCCGTTCATCGCGTTGAACATGTGCGTCATGATGCCAGCTCCTGCATCAAAACCGGCCTTGGCGGTCTCGTAGTCGGCATCACAATGCCCCACCGCAGGCACCACGCCGGCGGCGCGGAACTGGCGGATGGCGGAAATGCCATGCGGCAATTCAGGGGCAATGGTTATCTGCCGGATGCAGCCCAGCTTGCCATTGACAGCACCTGAGGCCTCCAGCATCTCATCCACGATTTCAGGAACCGGATCCTTGAGGCATTCCGGGTCATGAGCACCCTTGCGGGCCAAGGCCAGGAAAGGCCCCTCCAGATGGCATCCCAAAATATCGGGGCGTCCGGCTTCCATTTTGGCGCGCACATTGCGGATATTGCCGCAGATGACGTCCACGGGATTGGTAATCAGCGACAGCACCTGACGAGTCGTGCCATGCACGGCATGCCCGGCACGAGCCACATCGATGCCATCCGGGCCGTCATCGAAGCTCTTCTCCCATGCGCCGTGCGAGTGAATGTCCACATAGCCAGGAGTCAGGATTCGCCCTTCGGCATCCACCACTGCATTACGGTCAGCGGGGTCGAGGCCCACCGTGCCGCAATACTGTTCGAAAGCCTCATCGCCCACACCGGATGCCACGATGGCACCGGATGCGTTGGACACGACCCAATACCCACTCTGTTCGCCGCGCGCATCCACCTTGCGGGCATTGCGAATGGCCACCGGAGCCGGTGCGCCTTCCAATGCCGCCGTCACACGGGAGACAATTTCTTCCCTATCAGACATATGCAATTCCTCCACGTGGTTGCCCCCCCCTTGAGAGGGGAGCCAACCAATAACTCAGATGCCCTGCCAGGCCGGCTTGTGGGTGTATGCGTAGCGGTAGTAGTCCTTGTGACGCAGGCGGCTCGCAGCCTCCTCGTCCACGATAATCGTGGCGTGCGGATGCATCTGCAGCGCTGAGGCCGGGCAGAATGCGGAGACGCCGCCTTCGACGGTCTCCTCGATGGCCTCGGCCTTGCCGGCGCCGAAGGCAAGCAGCACCAGATGGCGGGCCTTCATAATCGTGCCGATGCCCTGTGTAATGCAGTGGGTCGGCACCTGGTTGATGTCGTTGTCAAAGAAGCGCGCGTTATCCACACGGGTCTGCTCCGCCAGAGTCTTGACGCGAGTACCGGAAGCCAGCGAAGAGCCCGGCTCGTTGAAGCCCACATGGCCGTCCGTGCCAATACCCAGAATCTGCACGTCGATGCCGCCAGCGGCCTCGATGGCGCGATCGTAGGCAGGGCCGGCAAGCGCCACCTTGTCGCCATCCTCAAGCGGCGTGCCATTGAGCACGTCACCGGGCACGTGGACCTTGGACGGATCCAGGCCAAGAGGCTCCACCACGGTACGGTGGATGGTGGCATGGTAGGACTCGGGATGGGTCAGCGGCAGCCCGATATATTCATCGAGCGCGTAGCCACTCACCTGGGAGACGTCGATCGACTCGTCATGCACGATCTTGGCAAGCGCCTGATAGGCTGCCAGCGGGCTGGAGCCAGTGGCCAGGCCCAGCACTGCGTTCGGCTTGGCTTTGATGAGATCGGCCACGCAACGGCCATAAATCTCGCCTGCTTCGGCTTCGTTGTTGACAATGATGATTTCCGGCATAGGTATCTTCCTCCGTTCATGAGGCCCGCTAGACACGGGCTTCTGCCCAAAGCCGCCCATCATGGTTCATGGCAACTTCTTTGTCACTTTCCACAATGCGCGATCCGATTATGTCGATGTTCGCATCAACCTAACCAGTTATTTGTTAATGCTACTTACAATTATGGACGTACGGACATTCGGCGTTCCCAAACCAGAACAATCGAGTACACTGGAATGTATTAGTGAAGTTCCATAACAGATTCAACGCCGAGCGGAATCTCACATACCGTGTGGTTATATAGACATACAGCCGCCACGGCACATGCGCAGTCATCGTTCAGGCAGGAGGAATGTATGTCGTATCCCGGTCTCGCCATCGCGACGGATGACCGTACCACCAAAGCCTCCCCCGCCGACGTACGCCGCAAAAACCGTCAGCTTATTTTCGCCCTGTTGTTTCCTACCAAACAGTATTCACGCGCCGAACTTGGCCGCCGCACCGGACTGAGCCGCGTGGCCGTGTCTGACGTGGTCGGCCAGATGCTCGAAGAAGGCCTATTGCGCGAAACCGGCCAGGCGCCCAGCGGCGGCAAGGGCAAACGAGGCACGCTGCTGAGCATAGACACCAACCGGCTGCGCATAATCAGCATTGATTTGACGCAGGAGCATCTGTTGCATGGCACGGTCACCAATCTGCTTGGACAACCGCTGCGCCACGCCGAAGTCACCTTGAATGCCGGAGCATATGTTTCCGTGGACATCATCATCGAACTCATCGAGAAGATGCTCGGCATGTCCGACGGCGAGGTCATCGGCATCGGCGTGTCCTCCCCCGGTGTGGTCGATGGCGGCGTAGTGCGATCCTCCACGATGCGCGGATGGCGCAATCTCGATTTGGCCACACCCATCAACGAGCATTTCGGCATCGACACCACCGTCAGCAATGACGCCACCAGTGCCATGCTCACCGAACGCTTCTTCGGCCAGGGCGGGCCGAATATGCTGTTCGTGCGGATGGACAGCGGCCTCGGTTCGGCGATTCTGCTGAGCGACACCCCAGTCATCGGCGAACTGCATGCGGCGGGCGAAATCGGCCACATCTCCATCGACTTGAATGGTCCACTATGCCCATGCGGCAAACGTGGATGCCTGGAGACCATGATTTCCGCCGATGCGCTGAGAAAACAGATGGCCAACGTCGACGATGACGAGCGGCAGGCAATACTCGTCCGCGCCGGACGGTACCTCGGCCAGGCCTTGGCCATGCCCGTGGGCCTGTTGGATATGTCCGACGTCTGCATATTCGGGCAACCGGACATCATCAACACGACCTTCATCGACGCCGCCCAGGCCTATCTCGATGCCAGCACGTCATCGTCCTTCCACAAGCACACCGTGATCAGGCGCTGCGAATGCGGGCCGGACATCACCGTGCAGGGAGAAGCCATCGCCGTGCTGCTCCAGTATCTGGCCAAATAGTCAGATAGCCAGCACCGGGTGGCAGCACTATGCGGCCATAGCCGCTCCGATGGCCCCCACCGGCTGCCCCGCCGGGGCCAGACGAAGCCGAGCCGGCAAATCCAGCGACTCCAAAAAGCGGCACTGTGATTCTCGACGACGCAGCTCAGCGGTAATTACCTCAACCAACGGTTCGCCGGTTTTGGCCATACCGCCACCCAACACGATCAATCGGGGATCGACCGACTGAGCCAGAATCTGGATGGTGTCGCCAATGGCCCTCACCACCATATCCAGCACATCCACGGCCTTCGCCTCACGTCTGCTGGCGCAGCGAATCAAGTCGGGCATCGGCGGATCGGCGTTCGGCCATAGCCTACCTACCGCAGCCCCCGAGCACACGGTTTCCAGACACCCATACTGGCCGCAGGGGCACTTCAAACGATGCGGCTCAACCGGAATATGACCGATTTCGCCTGCGGCCCCACTGTATCCATGCAGCAGCACCCCGTTCTGCACGATGCCCGCAGCCAATCCGGTGCCGAAATTCAGGAACGCGATGGTGCCGTCCAAGCCATCCGCACCTCCCAACAGCACTGCAGCGCCCACCGCGGCAGCGTTGACATCGTTTTCCACATGCACCGGCACGCCTGCCAGTCTGGAGACTTCGGGGCCCATATCCAGAGAAACCACATCAAGATTCACGATGTTGCCCACGTGTCCGGTGGCGGAGTCGACCGTGCCCGGCGTGCCGATGCCGATTGCCGAGACCTCGTCAAAGCGGGTTCCCGCGGCCTGCCGCGCGACCGATACAATGTCCTCGACCACCGCAGCGTTACCATGACGCGCAGGGATTCTGGCGGAGTTCAACACCGCGCCCGTCGCATCGACAAGCGCCGCCTCGATTTTGGTGCCGCCTACATCAACACCAATCCTGAAATTGTTCACGGTGTTATCAGTCATTGCCTATCCCCCGTTCTTCGTCGAACAATATGCTTGGAATCAGTATGCATTCATGCATTGACAACTATCTTAACAAATTACAGAAAGCCATGCGCTTCATACGCGACACGCCGAAACATGAGTTGATTGCGTAAATTAATTAACTACGTTAATATCTTAATCAAGTTCAGATTCAAAGACGAGCGGATGTCACCCAGGCAACGACGCAGGACAAAGGAGAATGACATGGCAGACGATACCGCACGCGCCACTTCTCAGGCCAGCGTTTCCGAATCCAACCGCTCCCGCATCGTCAAGCATCTCTACCACAACGGCATCAGCTCCCGCGCACAAATCGCCAAGGCCTTGGAACTCACGCCGGCCGCCATCACCAAGATCACCGCACGGCTTATCGAAGCCGGCATGATTGAAGAGACCGGCGACCTGGAAGGCTCCAAGAACCGCCGTTCCATCGGGCTGAAACTTGACACCGCTCGCTTCCGCGTCATCGGCGTCAAGTTCGCCCGTTCCCTCGTGCAAATCGGCGTGTTCGACCTGTGCGGCAATGCGCTCAGCATCGAAAGCCTGCCCCCGGTGTACGACCACACCATCAGCGACACCATCACGGCCATCCACCAACGCATCAGCGAGCTGCTTGATGACGATCCGTCCATCGTGGCCATCGGCATGGCCATCCCCGGCCCTTACCTGCGTAACGTCGGCCGCACCGCCGTGGTCTCCAGCATGCAGGGTTGGCGCAAAATCAACTTCATCAACGAATTTTCCGCCGCGTTCCGAGTGCCCGTCTTCATCGAGCAGGATGCCCGCGCCGGCGCGCTGGCCCACTACCTGTTCGACCCCGCATTCCACACCAACGATTACCTCGCCTACTATCTGGTCGGCGAAGGCGTGGGACTTGGCGTCATCGACAATGGCCACCTCGTCAACGGCGCGCAAGGCGCAGCCACCGAAATCGGCCATATCTCCGTTGACGTCAACGGCAAGCCCTGCGACTGCGGCAACGTCGGCTGCCTGGAACGTTACTGCTCCGCCCCGGCCATCCATGACATGCTTATCGAGGACGGCTCGGTTATCCCGGACGCCTCAGACATGACCCATGCCGAAGCCGCCCGAGCCCTGTTCGCCAAAGCCAACGAAGGCAACGCCGCGGCCCAGTCCATGGTTCGCGAAGTGGCACGGTATATCGGCTACGGCTGCATCACTATTTTCAACGCTTTCAACCCCGAACACATCATCATCGGCGATATCGTATCCGAGGCTGGCCCTCTCCTGCTGGACACGGTTCGCGCCACGGTGGCCGAACGAGCCATCCCCGAAATCAACGATTTCACCTCCATAACACTCTCCACCCTGCCGATTGACTCCACCGTCTGTGGAGCGGCGGCTGTGGCGGTCACCCAGTTTTTGGAACACCCCTCGGTGTTCTTCGACGTTTCCTGACCGAAGCGCCGACCAGAGATTTCCATACGAAATCAGCAATCAGAGAAACCATAAGGAAAGGAACCAACCATGACTACCCCAATCGTTCTGAGCCTTGGCGAACTGCTGTGGGACATGCTGCCGGGCGGCAAGCGAGCCGGCGGCGCCCCTGTCAACTTCGCCTACCACGCGATGAAGAACGGCACCGAAGGCTGGGCCATCAGCGCGGTCGGTGAGGATGAGCTCGGCGACGAGCTGATCGCCAAGGCCAACGAAGCCGGCATCAACACCGTTATCCAGCGCAACGCTTGGCCGACTTCCACCGTCGAAGTCGCCCTGAAGAACGGTATCCCGGAGTACACCATCGTCAAGGGCGTGGCCTGGGATCACATTCTGTACACCCGCCAGCTCATCGATGTGGTCTCCAAGGCCGACGCCATCTGCTTCGGCACCCTGGCCCTGCGCTCCCCCGAATCGCATGCCACCATCACCGAGCTGCTCAAGCACACCAAGCCGGGCGCGATGAAGTTCTTCGACATCAACCTGCGCGGCGACCACTACTCCAAGGAACTCATCGAGGAGCTGCTCAAGGCCGCCACCGTATTCAAGATCAACGACGAAGAGCTCCTGCTGCTGCGTGACATGTTCGACATTCGTGGCACCTCCGGCGAGGATGCCTCCCGCTGGTTCCTGGACGAGTTCGATCTCGATTACGTGATTCTGACCGCTGGCTCCGCCTACTCCACCATCATGTCCCGCAAGGGCGAGGTCTCCACTCTGGACACCCCGCATGTCGAGGTGGTCGACACCGTCGGCGCCGGCGACTCCTTCTCCGGCACGTTCACCGCTCGCACTCTGCTCGGCGACTCGCTTGCCGACGCTCACCGCAAGGCCGTCAACACCGCCGCCTTCGTGTGCACTCAGGCCGGCGCTTGGCCGGAATATCCGGCTGAGATGCCTGACTACCTCGTTGCCGCAGGCAAGTAAGCCTTCGGCAACACCGGCCAATAGGCCATACTTTTCCAGCCTTTTTCGGCTCATGCTCACGCTGGGACAATGACGTTCCGGCACTCGCCAGACCCTGTCTCCCGGCGTGAGCCATGCCCAAAAACAGGTGATTGATAACTGAATACCGCCCGGAGCGCCAGAACGAGATTTCCGGCCTGATGCTCATGGGCCTGATCGGCGGCGCCATCTTCCCGCCCATCATGGGTGCCCTGGCTGATGCCATGAACGCCCAGCTCGGGCGGTTGCCTTTGTGCACTCGGCAAACAATGTGAACTGCGAGATGGAGAGAATCTCACCACCGATGTCCTGAATCGAGCGGTTCATTTTGCCCTGCTCATCTTCGAATACCCGCAGATTGAGGATCTTGTGAGTCAACCACGCAATCTGCTGGTCACCATCCTCATCGGTCACACCCACCAGAATCATGAATCCCGGACCAATCTGCTGGGGCTCAAATGTAGGGTCCAATGTGCCCAACTCATTGATCACGTCCACGGATGCTGCAGATACTCGTTGCACTACAACTCTCATGACTCCCTACAGCAGCAACAAAAAAGCGCCGTTCCCTTACGGAAACGACGCTTGTCTTGGTGGAGTCGCGGGGAATTGAACCCCGGTCCGATGACCGAGCCCACAGTCTTCTACGTGCGTAGTCTGCTGGCCAAGTTGGCGGTTTTTCTGCCCCCATCGCTGTCGCAGACAACTGATGGCGAGCATATCCGCAGTAAAAGTCCCGATGGAGCCCTGAGGCTCAACTCCATCAGCAAGTCTTCTTAACGACGCTCAGCATCCTCCCAAAGACGAAGAGGAGTGAACGGAGCGGCTGCTCACTGGTTAATCCTGACTAAAAATCAGGCAGCGAGAGCGAACTCAGTGCGGTTAGATTTAGCACTTATTCTTTTGCCGGGGTCATCCACGAGCGGACCCGGCGTTCTCGGCACGCTTCCCTGCAGCGAACAGGTCACCGTCGAAACCGATCGACCCCAATCTTGAATTATCAAGCTTCCAGCCTTTCGGCCAGACGTTTCACCATACACCTGTATCTATGCATTTGCAAATCAGCTCACAGCAGACCACGAACAAGCCCGCTCACGTCAGTCAGCCCAAACGACCAGGAACATCACTTCATGATAGGTTTCAACGGCGCGGATACATCGACCTGATGACGGTCGCCAATCACATTGGAGTCATTGATAATCTTATCGACCACTGCCATTTTCAGCTTGAGCTGAGAGGAATTGCCCCACACGATCACACGGTCGCCGTCATTGAGTGTGGTGGTCACGGAATCCTGCGTTTCCGCAGTGACCTGGGTGATTGCCGAACGCATTGATTCCGGTAGCGCACCCAGAATGGTCAGGGCTTCCTTGATCGAACGATTCTTCAGGCTCTTATCGACATCCTTGACTTCAATAACGGGAATGCCGTCCACATTCGCGTCCGTCACCGAATTCAATACGCGAGCCTGTGAATCGACCGCAGTCAACGTATCCCCGTTTTTCAGCATGGCGGCGGGCCGTTGCGCTTTGACCTCAACGCTCATCGATTTCGGGAATTGCTTGGAGACGTTGGCCTCACTCACGCCGGGAATATCCCCGAGCTGTTTGGACACGTCGTTCGTGGATACCAAAAACAGCGATTTACCCGCCTGCTTATCGGCAATGGAGCGAATGGTCTGCTCACTGACCCATTCGTTGGCTCCAGATACGCTGATCGCACCCACTTCCAGGCGGAACACCGAAGAGAAGAACAGCAACCATACCAGCCCAATCAGCACCGCCACACTGGTTACCATGGCTACCACTCGCAGCGCGATGACGCGCATGCCCGCACGCTTGCGCTCCTTGGCTCGTTCGGTGAAATCCACCACTTTCGGACGGGAAATCACTCCCAGCGTACCGGTGGTCTGATGCAGCGTCTCAGCAACATAATCCTCACTATGCAGCTCGCGCGCGTCTACAAACGCGCCTTCCTGCCCGATGGCACGCGTCACTTCCTGAGGCCGAGACTCGTCCACGATTTCCGGACGGGAGGCCACGGAACGGGCTTTACGCGACTTTCCAGCCTTGCCCGGACCTCGCTGGTGCGATTCCACCGAACGGGGTTTGCGACGCTCTCCTTTCGCGCCGCCAGAACTGACGGTACGACCTGCCATTACTCACAACTTTCGCGATGGGCCTCGAGCGCGGTGAGCAGCACCTGATCCATATCAGTGATGTCGCCGGCGCCCACGGTAAAGATCACATCCCCATGGTGGGCTCGCATGGCCATCATCCTGGCGGCAAGACCCATGTCTTCAACCGGTTGAATCCACTCGCCGGCAGCCGCATCCTTGATGCCGGCAGCAGCATCCACGATGGTGGCCGCGGTAATCTCCGGGAAGTCCTCCTGCTTCTCACGGGCAGGGAAAATGCCGGTGACGATGACATCATCGGCCTTGGCCAGCGCCTCGGCGAATTCGCGCGCAAAGAACTTGGTACGGGAGAACAGATGAGGCTGGAAAATCACGCGAATGGTCGATTGCGGATAACGGCGCCGTGCTGCATCCAGCAGAGCCGCGATCTCCGTAGGGTGGTGCGCGTAATCGTCCACCACCGTGACCTGCTTAACGGTTCCGTGCACCTGAAAACGGCGTGCAGCTCCCAGGAACGTACCGACAGCCTGTGCGGCGTCGGTGGGAGAGACTCCCAACAGCACCGCGGCGGTGATTGCCGCGGCGGCATTACGCGCATTATGGATGCCGGGAACCTTGAGTTCCACACGCTGGGCCACAGCATCTGCAGAGGTCACCGCGGCGGGAAGGTGCAAGGTAAGCCGTTCAACGCCGGTGCCGGCGGTCTCCTGTTCGGAGGAAATCCACACATGCGCGGCACCCCCTAAATCAGGCAGCTGCTCAATGGGCGTGGTGCCATAGACGACGGTATGGGCCTTGACGTCGGCAGGCAGCGCCTGGAACACGGCCAGCGCGTCCGGATCATCAGCGCAGATCACCACATGGCCGGTTGCATGGCCGGCATGATTCACGAATGCGGCACGGTAATGCGCTTCATCGCCGTAATGGTCAAGATGGTCGGCCTCGGCATTGGTAATGATGGCGATGGTGGGGTGGTATTTGGCGAAGCTGCCGTCGGACTCATCGGCCTCAGCCACCAACACGTCACCTTGACCGGCATGGCCACCGTCCAAGGTGGTACCGTCCGGCCCTTGGATGGAACCGCCGATGGCATAGCTGGGATCAGCTCCGGTATGCACCAAAATGTGCGCAAGCATGGAACTGGTAGTGGTTTTGCCGTGCGCACCGGCCACGGTCACGGCTCGCTTGCCGTTCATCAGTAAAGCGAGAATATCGCTGCGATGCACGATGCGCAGGCCAACCTCGTTCGCGGCAACGATTTCCGGATTGCTGGGCTTGATGGCGCTGGAATAGACAACGGTCGAAGCCGAAGCCACATTTTCCGCCCGTTGCCCGAATTCAACGGTGATACCCAATGATTCCAGTCGGTCAGTTTTTGCACTGCGCTCACGGTCGGAGCCGTCCACCGGCACGCCCTCGGCGTTCAGCATCTCGGCCAGGACGCTCATACCGGCACCCCCGATACCGATGAAATGCGTAGGGCCAAGATCTGCGGGACGGGCCGCAGCATCGAACGAAGCATGGGTAGGGTCAAGCACAATGGGCTGATTCTGGGACAATTGACGCTCCTTGAGGGATTTCCAGCACCTCTATTATGGCTATACCCCATGCCAATGCAACGGGATATGACCGATTCTGATCAAACGTGAATTTACCGGCTCCTATTGAGCAAGCTGCAGGACACGGCGCGCCATGATGCGCGCGGCATCACGTATGCCGTATTCCCATGCTTTGCGCCCAAATTCAGCAAGCATTTCGTGGTCGGCAAGCATGCCCGGCACATGATCATGCACCCATGCCGTCGTCAGGTCCTTATCCACTACCAGCAGACCGCCACCAGCGTTCACCACCGGCTCCGCATTAAAGCGCTGTTCGCCGTTGCCAATGGGCAGAGGCACATAAATGGCCGGCAATCCCAGCGCCGCCAGCTCCGATACCGAACCGGCTCCAGCACGGCATATCACCAGATCGGCGCAGGCAAAGGCCAAGTCAATCCGCTCCAGATATTCAGCCACGTGATAATCGCCTTGACCTGCCGAATCGGGGCCGATTCCAGTAAGCACATCAGCCTTCACCGACTTGCTGACCATACTGCGCACCTCATCGCTTTTGCCACGTCCGGTCAGATGAATGATCTGAGCATGGGCCAGCAAATCAGCGGCGGACGAGGCAATGGCTCGATTCAGGCTCTGCGCGCCCAGGGAACCTCCGGTGACCACAACCACAGGACGGTTTGAATCGATGCCGAGCTCAGCGGCCGATTCCTTTCTCACACCCTCGCGGTCGACTTCCAGTCGCTGGGAAAGCGCGGCAATGGCCGGACGCAACGGCAGACCGACACGCTCGAGTTCAGCGCCTTTTCTGGGTTTCAGACCGGTTTCGTCATACACCGTACCGATGAAGTCGGCCCATCGCGCTCCCAACTTGTTGGCCATGCCGGCACGCGCATTTTGCTCGTGTATGGCGATGGGGATGCCCATCTTATGCGCCGTGGCATACACGGGGGCCGATGCATAACCGCCAAAGCCAGCGACCACGTCGGCATGCCTGCTCTCCAAAATGGTGCGCACTTTGGCCGTTTCGCGCTTCCACTTGGCCGGGAATTGCAGCAAATACGCATTGGGGCGGCGTGGGAACGGCACTTTCTCGATGGTGTCGAGTTCGTATCCCGCTTGAGGCACCAAATCTTTTTCCAGGCCGACCGCAGTGCCGATAACAGTGACCTGTGCCGCGGGTTCAAGTTCGCGAATCGCCCCGGCGACGGCGAGTAATGGATTGACATGTCCAGCGGTTCCGCCGCCGGCAAGAACGATATGAGGTGCTCCTTGGGTCATGACTACCGAGTGTACTCTACACGCTCTGGCGAGACTGCTTAATCTGCGGTTGGCATCGCATAAGTCCCACAACTAGTCCTGCGGCCGCCAAACACATCACCATTGAGGAGCCGCCTGCCGACACGAATGGCATAGGCACGCCAAGCACCGGGAACACTCCTACGACCACGCCGATATTGACCATGGCCTGTCCCACAATCCAGATGGTCACACACATCAGCACCATCGATACGTACCGATCAGCGACCTGCAGCGCAACGACGATCATGCACCATCCCAGAATCGCGAAGAACAGGAGCACGATGGCACACCCCACGAAGCCGGTTTCCTCTCCGATGATAGCGAAGATGAAATCATTATGCGCCGCCGGAAGATAATTCCACTTCTCACGCGAATTGCCAATGCCCACACCAAGGAAGCCACCCGAAGCAATGGCGTACTTCGCATGCATGGACTGATAGCACACCGTCTGTGCGTCGGCCGCAGAACAATCCCCGTACGTGGCGAGAATACGCCGCATACGGTTCGGGCTGGAAATCGCCAGCACCGCCACCATCGCCGCCATCACCAGCACACCTATGCCCATCCATTTGCCCGGAAAACCCGCAATCAGGAAAGCCACAATGCCGATGAAAATCAGAATCATGGCAGTGCCAAGATCCTTACCGCCAATAACGGTCAACAATCCGACCGCAGAAACGCCAAGAGGAACTGTATAGGCTTTCATGCCTTGTTTGCGATAGAGCTTTTTGGCGGCCCTCAGCGCGGTGGGAAGCCACACGCACAGCGCGAATTTCATGAACTCGGCCGGCTGTATGGTGGTGAATCCCAGATTCAACCATCCTCGGTTGCCGTACACGTCAATACCCAACGGTGTGAAGGTCAACGCCTGTACGAGTATCGAGCAGAGCATCAGCGGCAGACCGATGCGTTTCCAGAACCCGACCGGCATCACCATGGCAAAAAATCCCACAATCAGGCCAAGGATGCAGAACACTCCCTGATTGAGCAATTGAACAAATGGCGATCTGCCGTGCGCCGCCATGGTGACCGTGGAACTGGAGAACACCATGATCAGGCCAAAACAGGTCAGTCCCACCACCGCCATGCGGAAACCGTTATAGCACCACAGCGGATTGAGCAGGCTTCGCCAGCCGGTGTAATCGGTAATGACCAGAGCCGGCTTATTTGCGTTCCCGTGCGCTTTGCGAACCGAAGAATTATCGGAGACCATGCACCTCGCTCCACGCCTTGGCTGCGGCTGCAAAACGATTGCCTCGATCGGCATAAGACACGAATTGATCCATGGACGCGCACGCAGGCGCCATCAGCACCACGTCTCCGGCTGCCGCATAGTCTCCGCAGGCAGCCACCGCACGATCCATCACCGTATCGTTGTCCTGCGGATCGATGACGGTCACCGGAATGTCCGGTGCTTGGCTGCGGAAGGCTTCAATCATCGGCTGCTGATCTTTGCCGATAATGACGGCGGCCTTAATGGTATGAGCCTGATTGCTGACCAAATCCTCAAAACGGCTGCCCTTGGCCAAGCCTCCGGCAATCCAGACCACGGACTTGGCCGAGAAGCTGGACAACGAAGCGTTGGCGGCATGGCCATTGGTGGCCTTGGAATCATCCACGAATCGAATAACGCCGCCGTTCACACGTGCTTCGGCCACGGCTTCGATACGATGCCCACCCGGTTTGAATGTCTGCAACGCCTCAAGAGCGGTTTCCCGGTCGGCGCCAAGGCCCAAAACCAACACCAGCGCGGTCAGGGCGTCGGCAACCAGGTGTGGGTACAACGAGCCATCCGGCTCCATCAAATGGGTGAAATCGGCGATGGCGGCGAGCTTGACAGGCTCCCCCACTTTGCCGCCGGCAACGCCGCTGCGATCCACAATCCAGCCGTCCGCGATGCCAATCTGGCCGGCTTCAGGCTCGTTCAACGTAAATCCTACTTTGCGGCATCCTGCGGCAACGGGTGCGGCTTGAGCCAGTTCGCTGACTTTGGTGTCCTGCGCGTTATAGGCGATGACGCGCCGGGCGGCGCGGAATACCTTGGATTTATCGGCCGCGTAGTTCTCGCGCCCGCCATGCCAGTCAAGATGATCGTCGGCGATATTGGTGATGGCTGCACAGTCAAGTTCCAAGGAATCGGTGAAATGCAGCTGGAAGGAGCTCAACTCCACGCAGAGCACATCATGCTTGGGGTTGGTGGCGCAGCGGGACAGGCTCATGCTCATGTCTCCAGAGGCAATGTTGCCGGCGGTGGGTGCATCCAGACCACACGCGGTAAGCATCTCCGAGGTCATTTCGGTGGTGGAGGTCTTGCCGTTGGTTCCAGTGATGCCGATCCAAGGCGCAGGCTTGCCGGTCCTCGCATTATCCGCGCGCAGACACCACGCAAATTCCACCTCGCTCATCACGGGAATACCACGACGCTGCGCTTCGAGAATGAACGGAGTACGCGGATTGAACACCGGCGAGGCCATCACATAATCGACCTGATCCCAATCCACCTCGTCGAAGGAATGCAAATCAGCATCGCTTTTTCGTTCATCTACACCAATGACATGGGCGCCGCGCTCCCGCAGCACCTCGGCCAACGAAGTGCCGGACACTCCCAGTCCGGCAATCACCACTGTCTTATCCGCTACTTGCATGATTCCTCCCAAATTTAGGAATACCGTGGGCGAGCTTAGGCCCTTCAGATTTCCGCTAGCTGAACAGCAGTCCGGATCGGGTGACCCAGTCACCGTAGAAAATGGTCAGGGCGAGCAGCACGAAGATGAGTTCAATCATCCAGAAACGCACTACCACCTTGGTCTCCGTCCAGCCTTCAAGTTCAAAATGATGGTGAATCGGCGCCATCTTGAATACACGCTTATGCGTCATTTTGAAGTATCCCACTTGAATGACGTCGCTCATGGCCTCCATGACGTATAGGCCGCCGAGGATCACAGTCAGGAACTCGGTGTGCGTGGCAATGGACAGAGCCGCGAACAGGCCGCCAAGTGCCAGGGAACCGGTATCGCCCATGAAGATGGACGCAGGGTTCGAGTTGTACCACAGGAAGCCGAAGCACGCCACCGCAGCGCAAATCGCGATGATGGCCAGATCCAGCGGATCGGACACGGCATAGGAATAGCCGCCATGATCGCCACCCTTGATGTGGTAGCTTTCCCAAAACGCGATGACGGCGAATCCCACGAAGGAGATCATCGACGATCCGGCGGCCAGCCCGTCCAGACCGTCGGTGAGGTTCACTGCGTTGGTCCATGCGGTCATCAGGAAGTTCACCCAGATAACGAACAGGATGATGGCCACCGCACGGCCCGCAAAATCAAAGCTGAAAAACGGCTGTTCAATGAAGCTCATACCAGGCTGTGCGCTGGGGAACCCGGATTTGGTGGGGATAATCAGCGCCAGCACCGCATAGATAGTGGAAAGAATGAATTGGCCGATGAACTTACCGCCCACCGTCAGGCCTTCATTCTGCTTCTTGCGGACTTTGGCAAAATCGTCGATGAATCCCAACACGCCCATGGACAGCATGGCGAACAGCACCAGCACCGCAGACCATGAGGGCACATCACCCGATCGCAGGTATCGATACAACGCCGAGGCGCCCCATCCCAGCACAATCGCAAAATTGATAACCACACCGCCAAGCGTGGGGGTACCGCGCTTGACCAGATGCGATTGAGGACCGTCCTGACGGATGTACTGGCCATAGTGCAGCTTGTGCACCAGACGTATCAGCAACGGCGTGCCGACCAAGGTGACAATCAGCGACACCAGCATTCCAATAATCAGAGCAATCACGTGTGGCTTCTCTCCTCTTGTCGGTCTTCTTGTCGGTTCAGCGTCAGGCCCACCGCTCAGCCAATGCGCTGAGTCCGGAGGCGTGCGAGCCCTTGAGCAGTACCACAGTATCCGTATGATTCTTGGCCAAGTCAAGGACTATGCGCTCGGCCTCATCAATGGTCTGCACACAGTCTACCGAAGCCGCACGCCCACGTGTTGCGCCTTCGGCCAAAGATTCGGCCAACACGTTCAGATGCGCGTCTGAGGGCGATCCGACCGTGATGATGGCATCCAGTCCCAGACCGGCCGCATATTGGCCGACCGAAGCGTGCAATTCACGCTCATCCGCACCAAGCTCGAGCATCGCGCCCAGCAATGCCACACGGAATGGCTGGCGACCATCATTCGCATTCCATGCTCGCAGGCCGTCCAATCCGGCTTTCATGGAATCCGGGTTCGCGTTGAAGGAATCATCAATCAGCTCGAACGAAGCTCCTTGACGGCTCACCGTGGATAGAGCCATACGATGCGGGCTGATGGTGTGCTGCGCGGCCAACGTCTGTGCAATAGCAGTCAGAGGCATGCCATATCGCAATGCGACGGTTGCCGCGGCAAGCGCGTTCATCACATTATGACGGCCTGGAATACCCAGATGTACGGCAACCTGCTCGCCGTGCGCGTCGGTCATGGTGAATTCGGCGTGATCAGCGGCATCTGCAGCAATATGATCGGCATGCACCTCGGAGTCACGGGTGTGCCCCTGACCAAACCACAGTACGTCGCCGGAAGCCAGCTGTGCCATGGGCACGACGTAATCGTCATCGGCATTCAGCACGGCGGTGCCGCCAGGCAGCAGCCCCTGCACGATCTCGCTTTTCGCTTGGGCAATGCGCTCCCTGGAACCGAATTCGCCGAGATGCGCGACTCCGACCCTGAGCACAATAACCGTATTCGGCGGTGCGATACGGGTCAGCCGCGCGATCTCACCGATATGGTTGGCGCCCATTTCCGCTACGAAAAAACGGGTGTCGGCATTGACTCGCAATGCGGTCAACGGCAAGCCAATCTCATTATTGAAAGAACCGATCGGCGCCACGGTGGGACCCAACGTGCTCAGCAGCGCGGAGAGCAAATCTTTGGTGGTGGTTTTGCCCACCGAACCGGTCAATCCGATCAGGTCAAAGGCACCGGGCAGCTGGCGCCGACGATCGATATTATGCTTGGCCAGCAATCCCAATGCTGCTACGGTGTCTTCGACCACGATCTGCGGCATCGTTGTACACGCTACTTCATGGTCGACGATGGCGGCTGCGGCTCCTTGGTCAGCGACCTTATCCACGAAGTCATGGCCATCGACCCGCTCGCCCTTAATGGCCACGAACACTGCTCCGGAGCCAGCCTGACGAGAATCAGTCACCGTTTCGGTGGCTTCAATGGCGGAACCGTCGCCTGCTACCAACCGACCGTCAACGGCCTTGGCGATTTCCTCCACGCTCATCGGGACCATGGTGTCTTGAACTCCTTCAGTGTGTCGTATATTGCTGTATTGTATTGCATCCGCTGCACGTCATCTGAGATTATTGGCCACTCGCAGAGCACTACGCACGTTGTTCCTGCGCACGCCTGCCGCGAGCACCATGGCAACAGCAAGAGACATATGGCCGAGCCTATCCTGGTCAAACATGGCGGGCGATTCGGCCGCCAGTTCGTCAGACTCCCCAGTAGGTACGGTCAGAGCCAGGGCACGGTCGGATACAAACGCATATCGGGTTTTTAAGGAGGCCACATCCTCCCCTTGCGCGACTCGCTCGGAGCCCAGCACGTCCACGTTCACTGATTCCAACGCTTCACGTTGCAGTGTGGCGTTATTCATCGCGATGATAACGGCGGCAACGCCGTCCTCCGCGCAGACCGCGAGGGTGCGCTGCACATCGAGGATGCCCAACGGATACGAAAGGTTCAAAGAACGCGTCATCGACGTGGAACCAGTGGAATCGATCACGGCAACGGGGTTGCCCAGCATGTGCAGGAAATCGGCAAGATGCTTCACACCGGCATGGATGATGTCATCATCATCGCCGGCCACGGCAAATACCGCCATAGCATTGGATGGGGTTCCTGCCAGAGAACTGGCCAAATCACCGAGCATATGGTTGCCGCAATCGCCGAACACCAGCGGGATGCCAGACTGGATATCCCGGCCACGGCACGTTCTGGGCAGCAGAGCCGCATAGGCACCGGATTGCTCGGCACGGGGCAGATCGGCAAGATGATTGCTGTCGCAGATATACATCGCGCCAGGCGAAATGGTGTCTACAGCATTGCTGAGCGATGTGATGGTGACATTGGACGCAAATTCCGGATCAATATCGAAGCCATACCGCTCGGCCAGCATGCCCAAAGTCATTCGCTGGGCGATGGATTCGCTCACTGCGCTCATGGGTCAACGCCTTTCTTTTCGATATATCACCAAGTGACCGGAATAGCATCTTTACGCGGCGTCGAGATAGGCACCTCGTATTTCTGCATAAGGAACGCACAAATCTGCGCGGATACCGGGCCTGCGGTCAGGCCACCGAAACCAGTCGGGTCCTTGAGCACCACAGTCACGACGAAACGCGGATTGTCGGCGGGAATGGCCACCGAGTAATCGGAGATGATGGAGGACAGCTTGCCATCGGCGCCCTGCACCTCGGCGGTACCGGACTTCGCGGCCATGCGGTAGCCATCAACCTTGATGAAGGCGCTGTAGCTATCCGAAACGGACTCCATGGCATCCATCATCTGAGCGGCCACCTGCTCATCGACCACGCGAGTGGCCTTGCTCTTGTTTTCGGTGTTGCCGTCATCCGACTTGATGATGGACTGCTGCTGCTTCACTCCCTTATTGGCAATGGTGGCCACGATGTTGCTCAGCTGCAAGGCATTGACCGTGTATCCCTGACCGAACAGCACGGTGTTGCGAGTTCGCGCATCCCATGACGAGGGAGAGGTCAGCACGCCACTGGACTCGCCAGGCAGATCCAATCCCGTGGACTGTCCGATGCCGAACTTGGTCAAGTATTCGTACCGCTGCTCATCCGTGTAGCCATCGCCGGCCATGACCATGCCGATATTCGATGATTTCTGGAGAATGCCAGCCAGAGTCCAATGCTCATCACCATGCTCGAAGGCGTCCTTATAGGTCTGGCCATCCACAGTGAGCTGGCCTGGCACGGTGTACTGATCCGTCGGTTTGCGCAACCCGGTCTGCAAATAACCGGACATGGAAATAACCTTGCCGATCGAGCCCGGTTCAAAGGTCTGGGACACGGCTCGCGAAACGTTCATCTTCGCTTCGTCACTGCCGGCCGCTATCTCATCGCTGTCCGCCAGAGCCAGTATTTCGCCGTTCTGCACGTTCTGCACCACGGCGATACCCCACTGGGCGCTGTACTGGGCTGTCGCTTCCTTCATGATCTTCTTGGCATACCACTGCACATCACGATCAATGGTCAGCGTAACGTCTTTGCCGTCCTTGGCGGCCACGGATTCGGTCATGGTGCCGGGAATCTCTTCGCCACCGTAGTTGCCACGCTGGTAAATCTGGTGTCCATCGGTGCCGGTGAGCGTTTTGTTCTCCATTTGCTCGAATCCGGCCACGCCCACGCCTTTGTCGTTGACTCCGCCGAGCAGCGATCCCATCAGTTCTCCATCAGGGTACAGGCGTTCGCTGCTGAGTTCGCCCCAGACGATGCCGCCAAGGTTCAAATCGTCGATGGTGCGCTTGACCTGTGGCGTGACATCCTTCTTCAGCACGACGTATTGGCCGCTGATCGACAGATCCGCGCCCAGCTCCATCGCATTCATGTCAAGAGCCTTGGCCAGCAGACGGCCCACTGCGGCAGCGCCCGTGGCACCCACCGGCTTGCCGTCGATCTCGTCGCAGTAGTCTTTGGTCTTCTCGTTGCAATCGGTGGGAACGAATTCCTGGGCAGCCTCGGGGTTGGCCACAATGGTATAGCGTTCCACGCTCTGGGCGAGCACAGTGCCGTTGGTGTCAAGGATGCGTCCGCGCTTGGCGCTGAGCGTCACGCGCGAAGTACGGCTGGCCGTCGCGGCCTGCGCGGTTTGACGTCCGCCAATCAATTGGGTGGAGGCCAGCTGGGCAAGGCACATTGTTGCCACGATGCCCAATGCCACGCCCACGGCGATGCATTTGAAGGCAAAGGTCTTCACCTTGTACAAGTGAACGATACGTGCGATGGTGGCTTTCACTGTGCTCCACTTTCTCCGGACTGCTGGTATCCGTTCAAATCAATAGTCACCGATCCGCCTTGCGACACCATGCCCATTTCATCGGCCTTATCCGGCAGCGATGCGACCAACTGGTCAAGCTTGGCCTGATCGTCTTCGATGTCTTGGGTCAGCGTGCTGATATGCTGCTTGACTTCTGCCGCCTCAAACGAGTTCTGCACCATTTGGGTGCGCAGTACCAGCGCGCCGAGCAACGTGGCCATGAGGAACACGATGGCAATCACCACATGCATCAGCGGGGCGCTGCGTGTACGGGTCCATTCAATAACCCGTTCAATCATGTTTCCTTCTGCTTGAACCCGCTGACCGGAAATCACCTTCAGTTCAGGGCGCGAAGGAGCCTGAGGCCTGGACTGCGGCCTGGACTGCGTTGAAGCACTGGATCGAATGCTGCGTGCCGTTGCTGCCATGGTCAGCCCCTCCTTCCGTGTTTGCCATTGTTACGTGTGGTGTTCGATTCCTTTGGGTTTGCCGCTGTTTGCGCGAAGCGTTCTCGCCACCTCTCAGGAATCCGTCTGCTCAGCTCGACCGCCCTGAGCCGCACTGAAGCGGATCGCGGGTTGCGTTGCCGCTCCTCATCATCGGCCTTGATTGCGCCTCGGGTCAGTTCCCGGAAGAACGGCTGGGCATCATCCGGCACGATTGGCAGGTTTGCCGGCGCATCAATCTTCAGGCCCTGTGCCATAAAGGATTTGACTGTCTTGTCTTCCAACGAGTGGTAGGACTCCACCACCAAACGGCCTCCGACCTGAAGACGATTCGCGGCCTGAGGCAGAGTGGATGACAGTTTGTCCAACTCGCCGTTGACTTCAATGCGCAGCGCCTGGAACACACGCTTTGCCGGATTGCCGGCCGGACGGTGAGCTTTGGGCACCACATCTTCGACTAGAGCGTTGAGCTGGCCGGTTGTGGTAAATGGCGTCTGCGTGCGGCGCGACACGATCTCACGCGCGATCTGACGAGCGAACCGCTCCTCACCATATTCCCGGAAGACGCGAATCAGCGATGCCATATCGTAATCAGCGAGAATCCGCTCGGCCGTGAGATTCTGGCTCACGTCCATGCGCATATCCAACGGGGCATCATGGGAGTACGAGAATCCACGATCCGTTTCATCAATCTGCAAACTCGACAGACCCAAATCCATGAACACGGCATCCACTCGTTCCACGCCCTGATCGGCAAGCACCTGATCAAGCTGATCAAAGGCCGCATGAACCGGCGTGAATCGGTCGGAAAGCCCCTCCTGAACCATACGCTCAGTCGCCAAGGCCAACGCCTCACTATCACGGTCAATACCGATAAGACGAGCCTGCGGCGCCGCTTTCAGGAAAGCGGTGGAATGACCGGCAAGACCCAGCGTGCAGTCCACGGCCACGGCACCTTCGTGTTGTAATGCCGGCGCCACAAGATTCACACAGTCATCAAGCAGCACTGGCTGGTGGATATTCGTCACATCAATCATCAGAACTCCACCTCAGGCAGTACATCATCGGCGATATCGGAGTATCCCTCTTCCTTTTGTGCGAGGTAGGACTCCCATGCATCCTTGTTCCACAGTTCGGCGCGCGTACCCACACCGATCACCACAATGTCGGACCCGAGATTGGCGTAGTCACGCAGCATTTGCGGCACCACAACTCGCCCCTGCTTGTCGGGTTCCTGATCGACTGCGCCAGACAGGAACACACGCAAGTATTCGCGGGCGGCTTTGTTGCCCACCGAAGTGCGCTGAATCTGGGAGGCAATACGACGAAATTCGTCAAACGGCAACAGGTACACGCAACGTTCCTGGCCTCGGGCCATTACCAGCCCCTGGCCAAGCTGGGAACGAAATTTCGCGGGAAGTGCCACACGACCCTTGGCATCGATTTTCGGCGTGTACGTGCCCAGCAGCAGCGGAGGTAGGCCGGCCATGAGGCCGTCGATTCCGGCGGAGCCTTGCTGATCAGCATCGGTTTCACGCGAGTGCTTGCTCTCGACCATGGCTCCACCTCCTTTGTACTCGCTGGGTATACTTCGGCCAACTGATTCACCACTTTACCCCACCATTCACCATTTTTCCCCACTACAACACGTTTTACTCACCTTTTTTGGAAAAACCGTCACGATTGCACACGGCCGCGAAGCGGAACTCACCGACCATCGCAAAACGCAAAAAAGCCGTCACCGATTTGGAAACGCATCGCGCGCGGCGTGGGCAGGCACATCACCAGAGCAGCCGCACCACTGCCCTTCCCCGACGTAGGGGGTGTGCGGTAAATTTGAATGCCTTAAAGTTTGTGACCATTACGAGCGGAGACGAAGAGAAGCATGTCGAGTTACGCCTCGCAGCTGCACGAGGAGCAGCAGGCCGTCGATCGCGCCTATGGACGTCTGGATGACCTGCGCGCCGAAATGTGGCAGCGACTGAGCACCGTACGAGCAGCCGGTTCGCACGGCTCCCCCACCCAACGCACCGAGCGCGATTCTTTTGCCACCATGTACGAAGATCGCCTCACTCAGCTGCGCAGCGTGGAAGACCGGCTCGTGTTCGGGCGACTTGACTCGCAAGACGGCACTCGTCATTACATCGGTCGCATCGGTCTGTCGAGCACCGACCATGAACCCATTCTGACCGATTGGCGAGCCGAAGCGGCCCGCCCCTTCTACGAGGCGACGCCCTCCAACCATGGCGACATCGTGATGCGCCGCCATATCACGTTGAGTTTCCGCGAAGTGGTAGGCGTCGAAGACGAAGTACTGGACGTGCATTCTGACCAAGTGGGCCAAGCCTCCACTGCCGGCACCCTGACCGGCGAAGGTGCACTGCTCGCTTCGCTCAGCTCGCGTCGCACGGGCAAAATGACCGACATCGTGGCCACCATCCAAGCCGAGCAGGACCGCATTATCCGCTCTGACATGAACCGTGCCGTGGTGGTACAGGGCGGCCCAGGCACCGGCAAAACCGCTGTGGCCTTGCACCGTGCCGCTTACTTGCTCTACACGCATCGACGCACACTGGAACGTTCCGGCGTACTGGTGGTGGGCCCCAGCTCCGCGTTCCTGCATTACATCGATCAGGTGCTTCCCTCGTTGGGCGAGACCGGTGTCGTCTCCCGTACAATCAGTGACCTGATTCCGGGAATCACCGCATCGGCAATCGACACTCCGCAAGCCGCCAAACTCAAGGGCGACCGTCGCATGGCACAGGTGATCGCCAACGCCATCGCCTCCCGCATCCGTGTGCCCGGCAATCTGCCGACCGTCACCATCAGCGGCATTCAGATACCGATGCTTGCCGTCGATATCGAACAGGCGCAGTCCGACGCCAAACGCACAAGGCAACCGCATAACAAGGCCCGAGAGACCTTTATCCGCTCCATGCTGCGCAGCATGCAGACCCGGTATGCGGAGCAACTCGACTACACCCCCGATCAGGCGGAGCTCAATCGCGCCATGTCGCTGCTGCGCATGAACGAACAGGTGCGCAAAACGTTGAATCTGTGCTGGCTGCCGATGACCGCCCCCTGGCTTATCGACCAGCTCTTCGCTCACCCGGAACGCCTGAAGTCCTTGGCCGGATGGATGACCGATGACGATCTGGCCACTCTCGCACGACCGAAAGGTTCACCTCTGACCCGGTCGGATATTCCGCTGCTTGACGAGGCGATGGATCTGCTGGGACCCGATCCCAAAACCGTGGCCAAGCAGTCCGCCGCCAATGCCAGACGCGCCGCCGAAGAGCAGTACGCCAAAGACACGTTGGCCGCAACCGGCCTCGGTCAGGGCATCGTATCGAGCCAGATGCTGCTCGATCAGATGAACGGCGACGACGGCGAGCTCACCGCCCAGCGCGCAGCAGCCGATCGAGAATGGACCTATGGTCACATCGTGGTGGATGAGGCGCAGGAATTGACCGCAATGGATTGGCGAATGCTCATTCGTCGCTGTCCGTCACGATCGTTCACCATTGTGGGTGATGTGGCACAGACCTCGGCACTGGCCGGCACCCGCCGTTGGGACAAGACGATGAACCGACTGTTCGGCGAAGGCCATTGGGACCTCAATGAGCTGACCATCAATTACCGCAATCCGCAGGAGGTCTCCGACCTCGCCTCCCGTTTTGCGCAGAACGAAGGACTCTATATTTCCACGGTGAACGCGGTCCGCGCCTTGCCGGATTCCGTGTCTCGACACGTGGTAGACGACATGAAGGCTCTGCTTACCGTTACTTCCAACCAGGCGGCACAGCTGGCCAATCATTTTGTTTCGGCGGACGGCACTGGACGCATCGCCATCATTTGCCCGGACGACCTCATTAAGCCGGTGCGCGAAGCAGTAAGGCATCGCCTATCCAGTCTGATGGCCCCATCCGAATATCAGCGTCTTATCGACCAGCCCGAATGGGATGAGCAGATCAGCGTATGCGGCACCGAAATGGTCAAAGGCCTGGAATTCGACGCTGTTATCGTCATTGAACCCGGACGCATCGAAGATGACGCCCCAAGCCGTTTGGTCGCCGCATCCGACCTCTACGTGGCAACGACCAGACCAACACAGAAACTGGTTATAGTTCGGACAAAAGAGGACGAGCGTTCCCTGAACATCTAAGGTGAAAGACATGCCTAAAGCACTGTTACTGGAAAACATCCATCCTGACGCAGCCAAATCGCTGCGAGATCACGGCTTCGAAGTCGAAACCATGAAGGGAGCCCTGAACGAGGACGAGCTCATCGACGCGCTAGAGGGCGTGGATCTCGTCGGCGTGCGATCCAAGACCAATGTCACTGCACGCGTACTGAATGCCCGCCCGACCCTCAGCGCCATCGGATGCTTCTGCATCGGCACCAACCAAGTGGATCTTGATTATGCCGGCAAGCACGGCATCGCCGTGTTCAATGCACCGTATTCAAACACCCGTTCCGTTGTGGAACTGGTGATTTGCGACATCATCTGCCTGATGCGTCGCATCCCTGCGCATACGCATCACATCAAGCACGGCTTATGGGACAAGTCGGCCTCCGGTTCTCATGAGGTGCGCGGCAAGACGCTGGGCATCATCGGATACGGCAACATCGGTTCCCAACTGTCCGTACTGGCGGAAGCGCTGGGCATGCGCGTGGTGTTCTACGACATCGAGGAGAAGCTCGCACTGGGCAACACCCATCGTTGCTCGACGCTGAACGAACTACTTGAGCAGTCTGATGCAGTGACTTTGCACGTAGACGGGCGCAAGTCGAACACCGGCTTCTTCGGCGAGGATCAGTTCGCGCACATGAAGCAGGACGCCATCTTCATCAATCTATCTCGTGGATTCGTTGCTGATTTGGGCGCGCTGAAGCAGCATCTCGACTCCGGCCATCTGTCCGGTGCCGCCGTTGACGTGTTCCCGGTCGAGCCCAAGAAGAGCGGCGACCCGTTTGAGACGGCGCTTGCCAACGAAGATAATATGATTCTGACCCCGCACATCGGCGGTTCGACGCTGGAAGCGCAGGAGTCCATCGGTCACTTTGTCTCCCAACGCCTGGAGGATTACTGGTCGAAGGGTTCGACGTCACTGTCGGTGAACTTGCCACAAATCAATCTCACCGATTGCAAGGGTGTATGCCGCATCGCGCATTTGCATGACAATCTGCCCGGCGTACTCGCCCGTGTGAACCGCGTGCTTGGCGAGGAGAACATCAATATCTCCTTCCAGTCATTGGCCACTGAAGGTGAGCTGGGATATGTGGTCACCGACGTGGCTCAAAAGCCCAGCCCCGCCACACTGGAGGCATTGCGTAGCATCGAAGGCACCATCCGCATGCGTGTCATCGGCTGATACCGCATCGACATAAACTGCATCAGCACGACAGAAGGCCCGTCATCAGACGGGCCTTTTTCTTGGTATCGAACCATTATTCGCGCAATTCATCGATGGCGCTCTGGAAATCTTCCAGGCCGGAGAAATTCTGATACACGCTCGCAAAACGTAGGTACGCGACCACATCAAGATCACGCAGTGGCTTGAGGATTGCCTTGCCGACCTCGCCGGAAGTCACTTCGGCCAGTCCTCGAGAGCGAAGATCCTCCTCGACCTTCTGCCCCAGCAGCTTCAGATCCTCCTCCTTGACAGGTCTGCCTTGACAAGCCTTACGCACACCGGAGATAACCTTATCCCGGCTGAACGGTTCAGCGCCGCCGGAACGTTTGGTGACCAGCAACATGCTGGTTTCCACGGTGGTGAAACGCTTATTGCATTTCGGGCAAACACGACGTCTACGAATGGAATAGCCGTCGTCACTAATACGGGTATCAATGACTTTGGTGTCAGGATTCTGGCAAAAAGGGCAATGCATGTCCCCAGAATAACGTGAACACACGGAAAAACAATACTTATCGAGTGTTCCTTTACTCAGCAGGAACAATTAGACGCTGTCCCGCACGAAGAGCCCCTGACTCCAGATTGTTCAACGAGATCAGCTCATCCACCGTCTCCGAGACATCTTGCCCGGCGGGCGTGATGGAGGATGCATACGACCACAGTGTGTCCCCCGGACGCACTATATAGCTGATCACCTGCGTGGCACCGGTATCGGAGCGCGCCGGCTCAGCCGTCAGCATGGCGAATCCGCACCACGCCAGGGTTGCCGCCAACACGACCGCCATCACCTTACCGCGATGATCGCTTCGCACGGCGTTGGTTCTACGCACCGCACCACGACGCGCAGCACGATATGCGTTGCTGCGCTTCCCCGCCATACGACCCGTTGCCATCACCATCGAACCAGTCATCACGACCACCTCTCTCGAACAAGTGTTCTATCGAACATCTGTTCTTAGAGTGGCACAAATGTTCGAACTCGTCAAGTCAACACTCGAACAGATGTTTGATTTCACACGAATATCACGTTATGCTGATGGGGTAACGAAAGGAGCCCCGACGTGAGCAGCATTCCCCTCCCCCCTCAGCAGGAGCCGGACGAATCCACTTTGACCGAGCGCCAGCGCAAAGTTTTGGATGCCATTCGACTCCACATCGACGAACAGGGCTTTGCGCCATCATTCCGAGAAATAGGTGAAGCTGCCGGGCTCAAAAGCCCTTCCTCAGTCAAACATCAACTGCAAGTGCTGGAGGACAAGGGCTTTATTCGCATGAACGCCAATAAAGGTCGCGCCATCGAGGTGGTCGCTCCACCACCGGAAAACACTGCAGCAGTCACCGCGAACACCGTAGAAGAGCACACCGCCGATATCTACGCATTCCCCAGTGAGTCAATCGTCGAATCGCAGGATGTTCCGCTGGTCGGGCGTATAGCCGCCGGCGTACCCATCACCGCCGAACAGCACGTCGACGATGTCATGCGTCTACCGGAACGACTGACCGGCTCCGGCAATCTGTTCATGTTGGAAGTACACGGCGATTCCATGGTTGATGCCGCCATCTGCGACGGTGACTTCGTGGTGGTGCGCGAACAGAACTCCGCCGTGAACGGAGATATCGTGGCCGCACTGCTGGATGACGAGGCCACCGTCAAGACCTTCCGCAAGGAAAACGGCCACATCTGGCTTATGCCGCACAATCCCGCATACTCCCCCATCGACGGCACTTACGCCACGATTATGGGCAAGGTCGTCACCGTATTGCGCAAGCTATGAATTTCTCTCGCAGCCGATTCGCTCACATCGTGCTATAGTCGCTCTCAGTTCATGAAACCCCGGCCTCGCGCCGGGGTTTCGTCGTATTTGCACCATAACGGAAATGGAAATGAGAAACGGTTTCAACACCGTGCACAAGGAGGAACAGACATGGCTCACAATCATGCACCGGCACCATCACCATCATCCGGCGTCGACGCGGCCGCTCACCAGCGCAGCCTCATCGCCACGCTGGCCGTCACCGGGTCCGTATTCCTTATCGAAGTAATATCCGCCGTGCTTACCGGCTCCCTGGCCCTGCTCGTGGATGCCGGACATATGCTCACCGACATGTCAGTATTGGTTGCCTCGACCATCACCGCGGCACTGATGCGCCGCAAACCAAGCAATACGCGCACCTGGGGCTGGGCACGGCTCGAAGTAATCACTGCGGCCGCCGGCGCTGTTGTGCTGCTCATCGTAGGTATCTACGCACTGATCGAGGCCGGCATGCGTTTGTTCGGTGGATCTAAAGCGGAGATCGACGATATCGGACTGCTGCTGTTCGTCGGTATTCTCGGCCTCGCGGCAAACATCATCTCAATCTTTATTCTCGCCTCGCAACGCAAAGACAATATGAATATGAAGGCCGCATTCCTCGAAGTGATGAACGACGCACTCGGCTCCGTGGCTGTAGTAGCTTCTGCGTTGGTCATGATTTCCACCGGCTGGAATGGTTTCGATGCCGTGGCCGGCGCGGTCATCGCATTGATGATGATTCCCCGGGCCATCAAGTTGCTGTCCAACGCGGTCAAGGTACTGCTGGAAGAGACCCCTGAGGGGCTTGACCTCGACAAGGTTCGCGAGCATCTGGAGAACGCTCCCCATGTTGTCGCCGTTCACGATCTGCATGCCAGCACGGTTTCCACCGGCATGCCGATTCTTATGGCCCACGTCGTAGTGGAACGGGGACTCACCATGGAACAGGCAGCGGGCATCCTCACCCAACTTCAGGATTGCCTGCGCGAACACTTCCCCGTCTCAGTCCCCCACACCACGTTCCAACTGGAGCCCGAAGGTTACAGCTCCCCCTCCTCCAACGAACTCCACGAATGAGGCTCTGTGGAGCGTCCCCGTCGTTGCCCCTCGGTCGACGTACCCTCGTACACCTTCCCTCGGTGCGCCTAGAGGCCGCACGCGCAGACCATTATTCGCGCAAATAAAAAATCCTCGACTCAATCGAGTCGAGGATTCCCGTTCGATATAAAAATCGTTCTGCGCGTGCGGCCTCTAGGCGCGGCAGGCGAAGGCGTACGAAGGTACGTCGAGCCTGCCGTAACGACGAGGACGTCCGCAGAACGATTTTTTATCAGAAGCCGAACTGGGCGGCGGTTTCCTTCAGCGTCTCGGCGGAGCGCTTCAGAGCGGCGAGCTCCTTGTCAGACACCGGGGTGTTGATGGCGGTGTTGACGCCCTGACGGTTGAGGAGGGTCGGCACGGACATGCAGATGTCGGAGATGCCGTGGAAGTCCTTGAGCATGGAGCTCACAGGCAGGATGCGGTTGGTGTCGTGCATGACGGCCTCGATGATGTCAACGCCGGACATACCGATGGCGTAGTTGGTGGCACCCTTACCGTTGATGATCTTGTAGGCAGCGTTCTTGACTTCCTGGTGAATCTCCTCGCGCTTGGCAGCATCGAGCGGTTCGTGACCGGGCAGCGGGGTCCAGTCGCACATGGGGACGCCACCGATGGTGGCGGAAGCCCACAGCGGAACCTCGGAGTCGCCGTGCTCGCCAGCGATGTAGGCGTGCACGTTCTTGACGTTGACGCCGGTCTGCTGGGCGATCAGGAAGCGCAGACGAGCGGAGTCCAAGTTGGTGCCAGAGCCGAAGACCTGGTTCTCAGGCAGACCGGTGATCTTCTGAGCCACGTGGGTGGCGATGTCGACCGGGTTGGTGATGAGCATGTAGATAGCGTTCGGAGCCACCTTGACAAGGTTCGGCATAATGGCCTTGAGAATGTTGACAGTGGCGCCAACGAGCTCAAGACGAGACTGGCCCGGCTTCTGGCGAGGGCCAGCGGTGATGACAACCATGTCGGCGTCGCGGCAGATCTCAGGATCGTCGGAACCGGCGATGGACACAGTCGGGTAGAAGCTGGAGCCGTGCTGCATGTCGAGCACCTCGGCCTCCACGCGCTCCTTGGCGATGTCCTCGAGCACGATCTCGCGAGCGACGCCACGCTGTGCAGCGGCAAAGGCAAGAGTAGAGCCAACGGCACCGGCACCAATAACAGCAAGCTTCGTGGGCTTAACGGTAGTTTCCGCCATGATGGATAAACCTCTCTTCAAAGGCGGTCTGCTGATGAATGGCAGGCCTTGTAACTAACGGTTTCACTTTATAAACCCGCTAAGACGTTTCGCGGGCCACAATGCATATCCAATGATGCCATAACCCTAATGTTTTCAGCAGTTGTTAGCGCTCACAGCCATTATGTGATTTTCGTCACGTTATTTATGCGATTGATTGCTCCATGATTTGCGCAGCCAAGTGCGAATCGACATCCGCTTCGAGCGCCACTCCGTCATCGCGATATTCCACGGAATCCACCTTGCCGTATTCACGTACACGGGAAAGCAGAGACCCCGCCGTGTACGGCAGCAACGCATTGATATGCACATGCGGCACGGGCAACAGCTCTTCGACCGCATCGCGCAACGCATCCAATCCCTTACCGCTGTATGCCGACACGATGAACGCATCTGGCTGCAAGGCGGCCAGACGTTCTCGCTTGGCGTCATCAATCTGATCGGCCTTATTGAACACGAGAATACGGGGGATGGAGGCGGTGCCTTCAATATCCGCAAGCACATCGTTCACCGCATCAATCTGGGAGAACGGATCCGGGTGGGAGCCATCAACCACATGCACAATCACATCGGCCTCTCCCACTTCCTCCAGCGTGGATTTGAATGCCTCGACCAGCTGCGTGGGCAGTCGACGCACGAACCCGACCGTATCCACGTAAGCGAATGCACGCCCGTCATGGGTTTTGGCACGGCGCACCGCCGTGTCCAGCGTGGCGAACAGCGCGTTCTCCACCAATTCCGCAGACCCCGTCAGCCGGTTGGTCAACGACGATTTACCTGCATTCGTATACCCCACCACAGCCACGGTAGGCAGCCCGAATCTCCTACGGGAGCCACGCTTGATCTCACGCGCCGGTGCCATTTCGCGAATCTGCCGACGCAAGCGGGCGATACGCGCACGAATCACACGGCGATCCATCTCGATCTTGGTCTCGCCAGGACCACGCGATCCGATGCCCGCATCCGCACCAGCCGCACGACCACCGGCCTGACGGGACAGAGATCCGCCCCAGCCGCGCAGTCGTGGCAACATGTATTCAAGCTGCGCAAGCTCCACCTGGGCCTTGCCCTCACGTGAAGTGGCATGCTGGGCAAAAATATCGAGAATCACCGCAGTGCGATCCACCACTTTGACTTTGGCGGCATCCTCAAGTGCACGACGTTGAGACGGTGCCAGATCATCATCCACGACAATCGTATCGGCCTCTTCACGGGCCACGATATCCGCGATTTCCCGTGCTTTGCCGGAACCGACATATGTAGCGGCATCCGGCTTGGACCGATGCTGCAATAAGCCATCGCACACCACGGCACCTGCCGTTTCGGCGAGAGCCGCCAACTCCCTGAGCGACTCCTCCGCCTTGGCCTGGGTGGTCACCGCCGATGACCAGACACCGACCAACACCACACGCTCAAGACGCACCTTACGGTATTCGACCTCAGTAACATCCTGAAGCTCCCCCAAGCCGGCCACATGTTTCAGCTCGTTACGGGCCTCACGCTCCTCCCATTCCTGGTTGGAGTCTTCATGCCATCCCGCGGCTCGTTGGGTATCGTCGAGCAGCACATTGGATTGGCCGGACAACACTCCCAATGGGGCTTCATCAGCGTCGCTGCGATCAATGTTGGTGTACTGGGTGTTGTCGGTCAAAGGCACCTCGGTGTCAGTCAAGTGTTCACGATTCTTCTATGCCTCCTTATTATCATCGAGTGAGGTGACATGCCAGCATTGGCATATGCAAGAAGCGGGAAACCCGCGGGAATGGAGCGAAACATGGCCGAACAGTATTTCTCCGCGGAGCCATCGTCAAAGGACGTGCGCCGCACGCTCAATGTGACGTTGCAAGGTCATGATGCCCAAGTACAGGTATCGAACGGAGTGTTTTCCGGCTCCCGCGTCGACTTGGGCACTTCCGTGTTGCTCAAGCACGCTCCGGAACCGCCGGTATCCGGCAATGTGCTGGATCTGGGTTGCGGCTGGGGGCCAATCGCCCTCGCTCTGGCGTTCGCATCGCCCGAAGCGAACGTATGGGCCGTGGACGTCAACGAACGCGCCCTGGAACTCACCCATGTCAACGCCGAGGCCAATGGCTGCCGCAATGTTCACACCACACAGGTGGATGAAACCAGCACCCCACTGCCAGCCGACCGCCAGAGCGCACATTGCGAGCCGATTCCCGGCGACCTCACATTCGATGCGATATGGTCGAACCCCCCGATTCGCATCGGCAAGGAGGCCTTGCATACGCTGCTCATGGCCTGGCTGCCCAAACTCAAGGTGGGAGGAGCGGCTTATCTGGTGGTGCAAAAGAACCTTGGCTCCGACTCGCTGATCCCCTGGCTGGACGAATCGCTGGGCGAAGGGTTCACTGCAAGCAAATACGCGAGCTCCAAGGGCTTCCGTATCATTGAAGTTCGTCATGAAATATGAGTATCCTGCCGAACTTCCCGTATCCGCCGCACGTGATGAGATAGCCAACGCTGTCCGTCGTTCACAAGTCGTCATCGTTTCCGGTCAGACCGGTTCCGGCAAAACCACGCAGCTGCCGAAGATTCTGTTGGAACTCGGCCGGGGCACACACGGCAAGCAGATCGTGCATACCCAGCCCCGCCGTATCGCCGCACGCACGGTGGCCGAACGCATCGCCTCCGAAATGGGCGTACGTCTGGGCGATGAAGTCGGCTATCAGGTGCGCTTCACCGACGAAAGCTCCCCGAATACGCGTCTGCGCGTGGTGACCGACGGTATTCTGCTCGCCCAGATTCAACGCGATCCGAAGCTCAGCCAGTATGACACGATCATCATCGACGAGGCCCACGAGCGCAGCCTGAACATCGACTTTCTGCTCGGATATCTAACGGCCCTGCTCCCCCAGCGTCGCGACCTGAAGCTCATCATCACCTCCGCAACCATCGATTCGGTGAAGTTCCAAGAACATTTCGCGCACGCATTGCACGAGAAAGTACCAGTGATCGAGGTGTCCGGCCGCACCTTCCCTGTGCAGGTGGTGTACGAACCGCTCGGCACCGCACCCGCACTGATGCGNCTCAACTGGGCTATCT